>ERZ761607.1280-NODE-1280-length-32664-cov-19.040664_pt1 | contig 32664 bp, 23 predicted proteins | sample MGYA00511164_ERZ761607 | MGnify/ENA primary metagenome ERZ761607 (study PRJEB28899, sample SAMN02445080) | bioreactor sludge metagenome | biome: EBPR sludge | place: Australia: Brisbane, Thorneside Wastewater Treatment Plant | collected 2011-06-22 ... | reverse complement strand
TAGATCATTAGCTAATAGACTTAAGACTAAAAGACTATTGAGCTAAACAATTACATATTTTTTATTAATTGAACCAATAACTGATAGAAGTTAAAATATTTGAATATTAACTTTTTTGCACGTAAGTGTGACTCAAATTCGACCGACTATTATCGGATCATTCTCTTAGTTTTTATAATTCTTTTTTTGTTTTGGAAATTTTGGATGGATTCATGGTTACGGTGAACTCTTTTAAGGATAAAAGCAAGTATCTTAACAGTTGGGAAATTGCTTTAGCCTGAATTTCTATTATTCTTTGGGAAGAAGAATGATTTGGGTGAGTCAAGAATAGTTATGATTTTTTGGGACAGAAAGAATTTTATAAGTTTTTACTCAGGTCAAAATCATTTGTTTTACGCTGCATTTGGGTTGTTTTGAAATTATTGAGGTATTTTCGTTGAAAATTTAAACGCATTGAAAAATCATTTGAGTGAAATTGAATTACATATTGAAGGGGTTGATCCATTAGAATTATTTGGGCAACAAAACAGTATTGTAGATTATATTCAACAGCAGTTTTCTGATCTTTTGATAACAGCACGAGGGGATGTGGTGAAGATTCAAGGAGAGAAGAAGGAAGCGCAAAAGTTGAAGAAAATTGTGGAGAACCTTATAAAGATTTTGAAGGATGAAAAAACATTAAATTTGCAACGGGTTCAGGATGTTGTAAATGGTTCGCGTCCGTCTATTTCCAGATTGTCCGAGGGAGATTCTAACAAAGCGATAGTTTTTGGCAGAAATGGGCAAGCCATTAAAGCAAAAACGCGTAATCAAAAGAAGATGGTACAATTATGTGAAAGCAATGACATTGTTTTTGTGATAGGACCGGCAGGAACAGGGAAAACATACACGGCGGTGGCATTGGCAGTCAGAGCGCTCAAGAACAGATTGGTCAAAAAGATCATTTTAACCAGGCCGGCAGTTGAAGCTGGTGAAAATCTGGGATTTTTACCGGGAGACATGAAAGAGAAGGTCGATCCCTATCTACGGCCATTGTACGATGCGCTTGAAGATATGATCCAGGTAGAAACTTTGAAACAATTCATCGCCAACAGGGTCATTGAAGTTGCGCCATTGGCATTTATGCGTGGGAGAACTTTGGATAATGCATATATTATTTTGGACGAAGCTCAGAACACTACTTCGATGCAGATTAAAATGTTTTTGACAAGGCTTGGTCCCAGTGCAAAGGCCATTGTTACAGGAGATCTTTCACAGGTTGATTTGCCGAGAAATCAGGAATCCGGACTCCGTAAAGCGATTGGTATTTTGAAAGGATTGGAAGGAATTGCTACCTTAACAATGAGTGCGGAAGATGTAGTCAGGCACCGGTTGGTAAAAGAGATCATCATTGCCTATGACAAAGCGGGAAGGAGGAATATTGAAGAGGAAGAATAAAAAAACAAGCCCAAATCTGCCAGTGCAAATTCGGGCTCTTTCGACTAAGGTCTCAAAATAAGAAAACTACATCTTTAATAGATCACTCTATTTATTATTATGTTTCATACGCAGTGTAAAAAACACCTGGCGTTATAAATTAATCTTAAAATAATCCGGAGAGGGTAAAACTACATATAGGATTACTTCCTCAGGATTGGTGTTGCAAAGATTAAATAAAAAAAGTTAAAATCCAAATTTATTTGATCTTTACAGGTATAAAACAACTGAAACCCTATAAAAAGTTCACATTTAATACAATTAAATTAAATAATAGCACATGTAATATTCATTATCAATCAATTACTTGTGATAATTATTTGAAACCAGTGAATCACACAATTTATCGTATGCGAAAAAACTTTACTATGATTAACATAAAGTATACCACGTTGTAAAATCATTGAATAAAATGAGTATTTGAAGAAAGAGTGAAAATGAAGGAGGAGAAAGTGCCCGGAGCGGGAGTCGAACCCGCACGTCCGTAGGACACATGGCCCTCAACCATGCCTGTCTACCAGTTTCAGCACCCGGGCAATTCTATTTTTAATTGCGGTGCAAATATAAAAATATAAAATTAATATTTATTATTCCAATGAGAATTGATTTTCTATAATATTGATATTATTGCAAGAGTTGTCGATGTTATAATTAATTTTTTCTTCAGTTATTGATATTATATATATGAATATTGTTGATATTTGTCGTTTGAATTCACCTTTTTTAACTCAAAGTAAGAAGGAATTATATGAAGACTTCATATACCTTTAAAAATATTTAAAATGCCTGAGTACTGCCATTTACACAACCACACGCAATTTTCATTGTTGGATGGAGCATCTGACATACCCAAATTATTGGACAAAGCTGTCAAAGATGGGCAAAAGGCTGTTGCCATAACAGATCATGGCAATATGTACGGGGCTTTTAAGTTTGTAAAGGAAGCAAAGAAAAGAGGTATAAAACCGATTGTGGGTTGTGAATTTTATTTGGTTGAAGATGCATCAAGAAATAAATTTGAAAGATCCAAAGGAGAAAAGGATGAACGCTTTCATCAGTTGCTGATCGCAAAAAATGAAGTTGGGTATCGAAACTTATCGAAACTGGCTTCAATGGGATTTAAACTTGGGAAATATGGGAAATATCCAAGAATTGAGAAGGCATGGATTGAGCAGCATCATGAAGGATTGATAGCTACAAGTTGTTGTCTGGGTGCAGAGATCCCTCAGGCGATATTGAAGGGAAATAATGAAAAAGCTGAAGCTTTACTGAAATGGTGGATTGATCTTTTAGGGGAAGATTTTTATATTGAATTACAGAGACAAGGTGGACTGGATGATATAGACGGATCTGGTGTTTCCCAGGAAAGTATCAATCAACAATTATTGGTACTGGCAAAAAAATACAATTTAAAGACCATTGTTACCAATGATGCCCACTATATTGAGCAGGAAGATGCTGAGTATCATGATGTATTGTTGAGTATCAATACTGGTTCGGTATTGACAGATACCACCAGGTTCAGATTCCCCAGCAATGATTTCTATTTTAAGACCCAGGCAGAGATGGCTTCTTTATTCTCAGACCAATTGGAGGCAGTTGAGCAGACAATGGAAATCAATGATAAGATAGAAGAGTTAAATCTGGCCAGGAATGTAGTATTGCCTAAATTTCCATTACCTTCCGGATTTAGTACTCAGGATCAGTATCTGAGGTATCTTACATTTGAGGGAGCAAAGAAGAGATGGGGAAATTTGAGTGAAATTATTTTGGAGCGTTTGGAATTTGAATTAAAAGTCATTTCTGAATCAGGCTATCCCGGATATTTTTTGATTGTTCAGGATTTCACGACATATGCCAGAAGTATAGGGGTTTCTGTTGGCCCTGGCCGTGGTTCAGCTGCCGGTTCAGCAGTTGCGTATTGTTTAGGCATCACCAACATTGATCCTATTAAGTATGATTTGTTGTTTGAGCGATTCCTGAATCCTGGCCGGATCAGTATGCCTGATATAGATATTGATTTTGATGATGAAGGCAGATCCAGTGTGATAGAATATGTAAAGCAAAAATATGGGGAAGATCAGGTAGCCCAGATCGTAACCTATGGTACCATGGCGGCTAAATTGTCTTTGAGGGATGTCGGAAGGGTGATGGATATTCCATTACCGGAAGTAGACAGAGTTGCCAAGACCTTTCCAACTCACCTGAAAGCAACGTTGGATGCTATACTGGAAGAAAATGACATAGCAGAACATCTGAAGAAAGAACTGACCAATGACGACCTTGAAAAGGCCTATAAATTCCGGAGTCTGGCAACCGGGGACAATGAGATCGCCAAAATGATCAGGACTGCAAAATCGTTGGAAGGATCGGTTAGAAATACAGGTGTGCATGCTTGCGGAGTTATAATAACGCCGGACGAGATCACGAATTATGTGCCGGTTTCAACTGCCAAAGAAGATGATATGATCATCAGTCAGTTTGACAATAGTGTTGTTGAAGATGCCGGATTGCTGAAGATGGATTTTCTTGGTTTGAAAACATTGTCCATCATAAAAGATGCGGTACTCATGATTGAAAAATCCAAAGGAATCAAAGTTGACATAGATCATGTTGATCTTGAGGATCAGAAGACATTTGAGCTTTTTCAGCGGGGTGAAACTGTAGGGGTCTTCCAATATGAATCGCCAGGTATGCAAAAGCATCTTAAAGAACTCAAGCCTAATAAGTTTGAGGATCTGATCGCAATGAATGCCCTGTATCGGCCTGGTCCCATGCAATACATCCCTGATTTTGTGGCCAGAAAGCACGGACGTCAGCCTATCACCTATGATTTACCTGAAATGGAAGGCATTTTGGCAGAAACATATGGAATTACGGTATATCAGGAGCAAGTGATGTTGCTTTCCCAAAAGCTGGCAGGATTTGACAAAGGGAATGCAGATTACCTTCGTAAAGGAATGGGCAAGAAACAAATGAGTATTCTGGATGAACTTTACCCTAAATTTGTTGATGGCTGTCTTAAAAACGGGCATAGTAAAGATAAAGTTGATAAGATCTGGCATGACTGGCAGTCATTTGCATCTTACGCATTTAATAAATCTCATTCGACCTGTTATGCTTATATCGGTTTTCAGACTGCTTTTTTAAAAGCCAATTACAAAGCTGAGTTTATGGCAGCTGTTCTGAATCACAACAAAAAGGATATTTCAAAGATCAATTTCTTTTTGAGGGAAAGCCACAGGTTGGATATTCCTGTTTTGGGTCCTGATGTTAATGAAAGCGAAACAGATTTCACCGTTGATAAAAAGGGAAACCTGCGTTTTGGATTGGCAGGATTGAAAGGTGTAGGAGAAGCACCAGTTCAGGAATTGATCGATGAAAGAAACAGAGGTGGTCATTTTAAAAATATTTTTGATCTGGCTAAACGTGTGAATCTGAGATCAGTCAATAAAAAGAGTTTTGAAAGTATGGCTTTGGGTGGTGCCTTTGATATTTTTAAAGGTGTTCATCGTGCGCAGTATTTTCTTGGTCAGGAGAAAGGCGATACATTGATAGATCAGGCGCTCAAATACGGAGCAGCCTTTCAAAAACAAAAAGGTCAGACACAGCTTTCTCTTTTTGGAGATAGCTATGATCCTTTTCAAATTGAGCCGGATATCCCGGACTGCGAGCCATGGAGTCTGATTGAAAAGCTGGAAAGGGAAAAGGAGGTGACAGGGATTTATATAAGCTCACATCCTTTGGATCAATACAAGCTGGAACTTGAGAATTTCGTCACCTGTGATCTGGAACATCTTGATTTTTTCAGGGATCAACGGGTTTCATTAGCGGGCATGGTGACCGAATCCCAGACAGGAATGAACAGGAAAGGCATTGAGTATGGCAGGTATACCATAGAAGATTATAATAGCTCATTGACTCTCAGCCTCAATAATGAACAATTCAGAAAATTCGGTAATTATTTTCAACTTGGTCAGGTTTTATTTATCGAAGGCGTCATGCAAAGAGGTTATAACTCTGATAATTATTATTTTCAGGTATTTGAAGTAAGATTACTGGATACGATCGGTAAATTGCTGACCAAATCCATAACGCTGTACATCGAGTTGGAAGATTTGAATGAAGGGTTGTTGGACCAGATATCTCAACTGATAAAGAAACATAAAGGCAAACACTTGTTAAAGATCACCCTATTGGATTCTGCTGATCAGCATAAGATGGATTTTGTTTCAAAAGGGGTTAAAATCAATGTGGACAGCAGTTTACTTCAAATACTTGAAAAGATACCTATAAAGTATAAAGTAAATTAAGGCTAAAAATTGAGGAATATTGGTGCAATGAGTACGCAACAGCTGTAAAATGAGCTGTTAAACACAATGTTGCTTTTTTCTGTAATTCAGTACTTTTTTTTAGCCAAAAGATTTCATTTGTTGTGAAATAAGGTGGAAGTTTTTTAAGAACTTTATAGTATTCAAATGAATCAAAATAATAAATTTGTGGCTGCCAAATTTTTTGGTATTGGAGATTCAGTATAAAATTACTTTCAGAACCCGGATCATAGTCCTGTATTTACTTATTTATTTTGATCCTGGTTTTTTTGGAGTATTTTTTAATTAGGCAAATCATTCATGCAATTGAATTCATCATTAATTATATGGAAAAACTAAATGTGGCGATCATTTTTGGTGGTAAATCCGCAGAACATGAAATTTCTGTAAGATCTGCACAATCCATCATCCACAACATCGATCGGGAAAAGTACCATATTCACCTGATTTTTATCGACAAGGAAGGGCATTGGAAGATGATGCCTTCAAAAATGGTTTTTGAATTGGATCATACATTGAATTTAAGTTACTTCACTGAGGATGTTGCTTTTGCATGTATGGAAAACACAAAGTTATTTTTGCCAGGAGAAGGGAATACGCCGATCAAGGTAGATGTGGTTTTTCCGGTACTACATGGCCCATACGGAGAAGATGGAACGATTCAGGGATTGTTCAGAATTTTGCAGCTGCCTTTCGTTGGCTGTGACGTGATGGGGTCTGCAGCAGGAATGGATAAAGATGTGATGAAACGTCTGCTTATTGAAGCAGGAATCCCGATCGGGAAATATCTGGGATGTTACAGACATAATGCGCCATCTTTTGAAGAAATAGAGGAAAAACTAGGTCTGCCGGTATATATCAAGCCGGCCAAAATGGGATCTTCTGTAGGGATCAGCAAAGTTGAAACCAAATCTGCATATAGTGTTGCATTGGAGGAGGCTTTTAAGTATGATCATAAAGTAGTTATTGAGGAGAATATCTCCGGTATGGAAATCGAGTGTGCGGTTTTGGGCAATCGTTTTCCTGAGGCTTCTACTGTAGGAAGAATTACCAGTTTTCATGATTTTTACACCTATGATTCAAAGTATCTGGATGACAAAGGATTTAAAATTGAAATTCCGGCACCCATTGATCCGGCTTCAATTGAAGCGATCAGAAAAATGGCCATTCGCGTATTTCAAGCACTGGAATCGGAGGGTCTGGGTCGGATAGATGTTTTTTTAAAAGAAAATGGAGAAATTCTGGTCAACGAGATCAATACACTTCCAGGATTTACCAATATAAGCATGTATCCGATGTTGTGGGAAAAATCCGGCCTGGTATATCCTGATTTAATTGACCGGTTAATCGGCCTGGCTATTGAACGATGGGAAGCTGACAATCTTCTAAAGTCCAGTATTTAACCAAAAAATCTTCTATGTTGTAAAACAAGACAGAAGATTTTTTAGCTAAATTTAACAAGAAAGTGGTTTTATCTTAAAAGATCAAAATTGTTTAGGTTAGTAACCTTTTAGTCTTAAGTTTTTTAGCAAATCAAATATACAAGAGTAAAAACTTTAAAACTTAGGCAAATTAAGTGACTTTTGCTCATTGTACACCATCAAATCCTACTGAATAACGGACTGATCAGCTGATCACCAGAATAATTCAAAAAGATCAAGACAAAACTTTTAATCTTTAAGGGATTACCTACAGCCTGCCGGTTTATCTTCGCTGATGATCAAATCAACCGGTGTATCAAAAATAATCGTTGAATCCGGATGATATGGTGGATGTTGACCAATGACATAACCTTCCATTTCGGATGTGATTGCTCCATCTTTTTGAACCTGTCCGATTCTCAGGTTGGCACTTTCCAATATAAAAGCAGCTTCCTCCACGGATTTGCAATAAAGGTCCGGAATACTGACAGCACCGCCAGACTTTTTACTGAGAATAAATTCAATGGTTCCGCCTTTTTCTATTTCGATATTTTTTAATTCGCCCTGACTGGAAACGATCAATCTACCCCGATAATAAGCCTCCATGATATAATCCGGTTCTCCCAGGTCAAATTTATATCCTTTGATCACAGATCTGATTTGTCGCAATTCAAGTTCTTTTTTCTTTGATAGAAAATTTCTTCCATATAATTCAGGCAAGTCTTTGAGTTTGATCTTATCTGCCGTTGATTTTGAGATGGTGACGTAGATCTTTCGTCTTTCTTTAACCTTTGTAAGCGGTTTGGGATTTTGATCCAGAATGATTCCCCCGCGTATACCCACTCTATGAATGGAATCATCAACGACAATAATAAAATTTTTTGCCTCAGCATCGCGGGTGGCAGCTTCGATGGTTTGATTTGTATAATCAGGTAATTCCAAAGCCTGTCCGTGATGGGTGTAAATTCTCAGCCACAGGAACAATAATATAAGGATCAAGGCAAAAAATCCGAAAATGTAACCAAGGTGTTTAAAGAAAACTTTGCTTTTTAAAAATTCTAGCAAGGAGTTTGAGTTGTCAGACATTGCAAAGGTGTTTTATGTAATTTAAATTGCGAGCTAAAGTTATTCTAAAATTCGTAAGTACAGAGAGAAAAACGGGAATCATTTGCCAAAATAATTTTCACCAATGCCTGGGTTGCCGAATCATGACACATTTACTTTAAGGCATCTCAATGCTACCTGAGCTGCTTTTTGTTCAGCGGATTTTTTATTATAGGCTTCGCCTTCTGAAATCAATTCTTCGTCTACAGAAACTGCCATCTTGAAAAGATCTCTGCCATTTGTTTTTGTTTTGGACAGCAGTTTAAATTCGATGGATTTGTTGGATTTTTGACTCCATTCGAGGAGCTGGCTTTTATAATTGTCATCAACTGATTCCAATTCTGCCAAATCAAGGTGCTGAAGCAGCATTTCCCTGACGACGAATTTTTTGGCTTTTTCATATCCTCCATCCAGGTAGATCGCGCCGATCAGTGCTTCGAACGCATTACCGGCCATTGTATTTGATATAACGCCAATGGAGTAATCTGATAAGATCACATCCAATCCAAGGTCCTGTGCAAGGTCATTGAGGGTTTTGCGTTTGACGATTTTTGAACGCATTTTAGTCAGGAATCCTTCATTTTTGTATGGGTATTTTTGAAAAAGGTATTCTCCAACGACCATGCTCAAAAAAGCATCCCCAAGGTACTCAAGCCTCTCATTGCTATATGGATAGATCGTGTCGCCGTTATTTAGTGATTTATGGTGAAATGCAAGTTCGAATAAATTTATCCTGACCGGTTCATAATGCAAGGTTTTCTTTATGTTCTTTGCCAGGTTCCTTTTGGGAGCCAGATAGAGATTATATTTCCTTTTGAAAAAGCTAAACACTGTTAATTATTTATTGTACTTCCTGAAAATAATGGATGAGTTATGACCTCCAAACCCAAAAGTATTGCTGATAGCTGTTTTGATAACTCTTTCCTGTGTTTTATTAAATGTAAAATTTAGTTTTGAATCAATTTCCGGATCATCCGTAAAGTGGTTGATGGTTGGAGGAACGGCAGAAGCATTGATCGCCAGAACAGAAGCCACTGCTTCAATGGCACCGGCAGCACCGAGTAAGTGACCTGTCATTGATTTGGTGGAGCTGATGTTTAAATCATAGGCATGGGATTTAAAAACGCCAAGAATTGCCAGAGACTCAGCGATATCACCTAAAGGAGTTGACGTACCATGAACATTGATGTAATCAATATCTTCCGGGTTCATTCCTGCATCTTTAAGAGCCATTTTCATTACCAGGTTGGCACCGATACCTTCCGGGTGTGGAGCAGTGATGTGATAGGCATCTGCAGACATGCCAACACCAACGATTTCGGCAAGGATGTTTGCTCCTCTTTTTTTTGCATGTTCGAGTTCTTCCAAAACGAGTGCTGCCGCGCCTTCCCCCAAAACAAACCCATCCCTGTCCTTATCAAAGGGTCTCGAAGCAGTAGCAGGATCGTCATTTCTTCTGGATAAAGCTTTCATGGAACAAAAACCACCGATTCCAGCCTTGGTAACGGCGGCTTCAGATCCACCGGTGATCATAACATCAGCTCTTCCCAGCCTGATCATATCAAATGAATTGCAGATGGCATGGGAGGCTGAGGCGCAGGCTGATACAGTTGCATAATTCACACCCCTGAAGCCGTATTTAATTGAAATATGACCAGGTGCAATATCAGCGATCAGTTTCGGGATCATGAAAGGGTTATATCTTGGTACGGGGCTGTTATTTAATACTTCTTCCTCAATAGAATCTTCAATGGTTTTAAATCCTCCGATTCCGCTTCCCCAAATGACACCGGCAAGTTCTGAATCAATGGTTGCAGGGTCGATTCCTGCATCTGAGATCGCCTGTTCAGCAACAACCAAAGCATATTGTGTAAAAGGGTCAAGTCTTCTGGCATCTTTATGCGGAATAAAATTTGCCACATCAAAGTCTTTCAATTCACAGGCAAACCTGGTCGGGAAATGTGTCGCATCAAACCTGGTGATGTAATCGCATCCATTGACTCCTTTAAAGAGGCTTTCCGAAAAATCTTTCACATTGTTTCCAATGGGCGAAAGTGCGCCCATTCCTGTGACTACTACTCTTCTCATACCGTACTTTTGGGCAAAAATAATAATTAGTTAAAAATTGTTGCAAATACTATTAAGATTATAATAATAATACGGCTTATAAATCCTTTTGAATGTGTATCAGTTGGTATTTAGTATGGCTTTCATCGATTTTTTGATTGTTTTTTTAAGTTCAAATCATTTTTGGAATAACTTTTGCTTCTGTTAAAAAAAACGAAGTTATGTACAATTTATCAATCAAGACCTGGTGGATCATATCCCTTGTTTTTTTGATCCAATACTATGGTGAAAGCCAAAAGGTAATTCAGGATGTTATACTGATCGATATTCAACCATTTGAAGTCCGGATGACTGAAGACGGCAATATCATAGATACATTAAAATATCTGCCTGATTATTTCAAGGAGTACGAAACCAGGAAGGAGAAAAAACAAAATGCCCGGGAGCCTCTTTTTATAGCCGCGCAAGGAAATGAGCCAAAAGTGCAGGATACGCCCATTCCGGAAGTTAAAGTTAATATTAAAGAATTAGTTTCGATTGCTGAAACTGCTGATTTTCAGGTGCAAACAGATTTTCCTGATCAGTACAATGTATTTTTTGATCAGGGAAAGGCAACTTTAACCTACGAAGGAATTGCTGTTCTGGATCAACTGGCTGCTCATTTGTTAAGCCAGCCTCAGATTAGTGTGATCGCCATTACATTCTTTTATGAACCGGTAACGATCGCGCAACTTTTATCACAACGAAGAAGGGATGCTTGTGTTTCATATCTGAAAATAAAGGGTGTCAATGTGGATGAACAGGTTGTCAAAGGAAGTATTTCTCAAAGTCAGGTCAATAAAGTTTACTTCGGTTTAAAGTCCAGGTAAAGCAGATATGTTGAGTTTCTTTCATTTTGATGATAGGTAAATAGATTTATCCACCTGATAATATTTTTTGGGTTGAAGCTTGTTTTGGATTATATTTTGATAATTATTGTTATTATGATGTTTTCAGAATAAATAGTATTATCTAATACATTCTTATAGAATATTAGTAAGAAGTTATTCAAAAAAATACTATAAAATCAATCCTGTATTCTTTTTACCGGATTGATTTTTTTATTAATATTGCTTTAGTATAACCAATGGATTTGAAGAACAGAATAATACTATTCATGATAGTGAGTTCACTGGCCTTGTTTGTAAAGGCGCAGGAGCCCTTGAAACGTGGTGAATTGGGAGACAATCCATTGAGGGGAATAATATATTTTGGCGAAACATCCCTTGATGCCCGGGTTCAAACGAATGGTTTTAATATAGGATACAACAAAGGGAAAATAGCTAGTTATTATCGTACGGATTATTTTCATTTGAGTTTTGGTTATGAATGGGATCATAAAGAATGGTCCAAAACGGAATATTTTAAAAATTTTGAAGGAATCAGTCATTATACCTTTGGTAAGCAAAACTATTTCATGATTTTTCGTGCTGCAAAAGGCAGGAAAATATTTTTGTCGGAAAAGGCATTGAAAAGAGGCATTGCGGTTGGCTATGCTTTTGAATATGGGGCTGATTTGGGCATTTTGAAACCATATTATCTCGTGCTTGAATATACGAATGAACTGGAAAGGGAGTTCAGGAGTGAAGCATATAGTGAAGAAAATGCACATTTATTTTTAGATACAAGGAAAATACTCGACAAAGGCAGCTTTTTTGATGGGTGGGATGAAATGGAGATTGTCCCGGGAATTCATGGTGAAGTATCAGCTGTTTTTGCGCCCGGAGCATATGAAGAAAAAGTGAGGTCTTTGGAAGTTGGGTTGCATTTGGATGTATATGCCAGGAAAATACCGGTCATGGTTGAAACAACATACAATCGCAATAGTTGGCTAATTCCCCATTTTTTTATTAAAATACAATTAGGCAAAAGATATCGGTGACCATCAGGTTTTTGCAGATCTATCAGTTCATTTAATTCAAGAAAAAGTATTTATCGGATTGTATATCAATTTGATATTAATGCAATTTAAATCTTACTGTAAGTGATTATTAAAAAACTTTATCAACAAAATGTTTCCCTTAATTTCTATTCCATACCTTTCCGCCATATGACTTTGAGCTAAGACAAAAAAACATCACTTTTTTCAATCCCCACTGAACACATTTTTTGAACCTAAATTTTGACTTTAGAGATCTCCTAAAATAGGTCTGAGTATAATTTCTTCAACAACAGCCTGAGGACTCAACTGAAATGCATTCAATATGCTGAGCGCAATATCGCGAGCCTCCATAAGTCTTGTTTCGGGCAGTTCAACGCCCTGCCAGGAGTCAGACCAGGTCGCTCCGGGAATGATGGCTGTCACTTTGATCCCTTTTTCTTTAAGTTCTTCCCTGAGCACCTTGGTTAACCCAAGCAGTGCGAATTTGGAAATACTGTAGGACCCACCATTCGGATAAGCTTGGATGCTGGCAACGGAACACATGTTGAAAATATGTCCATGTTGATCCCGGATCATTTTTGGAAGCAGCGCTTTGGTGAGGTGATAGGCACTGAAAAGATTGGTTTGAATAAGTTTTTCAAGTAAACCCGGTTCTTCCTTGTGGATTTCTCCCGGAATAAAAATACCTGCATTATTGATCAAAATGTCAATGGAAGGACAAACTTCCAGGCAAAACCTGCCGAATGCCTCAGCTCCTTCTGTTGTTCCGAGATCAACCTGTAAGGAATGGAATTTTATTTTTGGGTTTATTTGTGATATTTCTTTTTCCAGATCATCCAGGCCTTTTTTTCCCCTTGCACAAACAATCAGGTCAAAACCCTTTTCTGCCAACAGACAGGCGATGGCACGTCCTATTCCCTTGCTGGCACCTGTAATGATTGCATTCATAGTGATAATTATTAAATTTAAAGTAAAAATAATGTAATTATTTAGGTTGAAAGTCTTTTAGTCTTCAGTCTTTTAGCCAATGATCAATACGTGAGTCAATAATTCATTTCCGAGGCAAAATCAGTGTCTTTTGCACAATGTATGCGCTCAAATCCAACAGACTATCAGACTAATCAGCTAACCTGGACGAGCCAGAACCAAAGAGGAAAATGATTTAAGAACCCCGTTGGATACATATCCTACGGGGTAAATATTCTGTGAGCATTAATTTTTCATCAACTTTCTTAAAAGTTCATCCAAAAAATGCACGAATTCAATTTTCAAGACACTACGTTTTTGAGGGCTTACCCCCAAAAAAGTCGCTTTGCAGGAATTTTAACAGAAAAAATAGAATAACTAACATCAAAAACGAACAACATGTTAGTTAGTTTTGGCTACTAAGCGCCTAAACACAATAGTGTCATTCCGGGCTTGACCCGGAATCCCGGGTATTGAAGGATTCCTTATAAGGAGTAATGAATGAGTCCTCCATAACAAGTCGCTGGTGTACGGGATGGCGGATCAGGTCCGCCATGACAGATCGGTGTACGCCATGTTAGATAGGGTGTCCGTTATATCAGATTGGTTGTACGCATTTTTATGTCAGGTCTATATTTTGGTGACCATTTTGAATTGTAGAAAAAGGGATGTAACACTGTTCTACCTAACCTGGACGAGCCAGAACCAAAGAGGAATTTGATAGAAGAACCTCGTTGGATTTACATCCTACGGGGTTCACCCCGTAGGATACATATCCTACGGGGTAAATATTCTGTGAGCATTAATTTTTCATCAACTTTCTTAAAAGTTCATCCAAAAAATGCACGAATTCAATTTTCAAGACACTAAATAATTACAAAATAATTCACCATAAGGAAAGAATGTATATTGTTTACATTGAAAGTTAGGTGTTGATTGACCAATTATTGTTAAAAATGAATGTTTCCTTCAGGAATGTTGAAAGTATATGCTTTCATTAAAAGATTTGATATACTTCGGAGTGAATTTCGGTATTTTCTTGCAAAGTTCGATCATGGTAGTACCTTTGTGAAATTGAAACATCCGATATGATCAGGAAAATGATATTCCATTTTGGCAGATACATGATTTGGTTGAGGAGCATACTCAGCAAACCAGAGAAATTTTTCATGTATTACAAAGAAACCATGAGGCAAATGGATGACATTGGCATTGGTTCTTTAAAAATTGTTTTAATTATTTCAATTTTCATTGGTGCTGTTGTGGCGGTCCAACTATCTTATCAATTGGGAGAAACGCTTGTTCCGAAATGGTATGTTGGTTACATTCTCAGAGATATGGTGATCATCGATATGGCGCCCACCATCACTTGTCTGGTATTGGCGGGCAAAGTTGGATCCAACATTGCTGCAGAGATAGGAGGCATGAGGCAGAAGGAACATATTGATGCCATGGAAGTGATGGGAGTAAATACAACATCTTATCTGGTATTGCCCAAAATAATTGCAGGACTTTTTACGACACCTTTATTGGTCATACTCGCTGCCGGACTTGGCATAGGTAGTGGATATCTGATAGCGATCATAGGAGGATATTTTACAGCTGCTGAATTTTTGCAAGGGCTTACCACATATTATGATGCATATAATGTCTTCATCATGATCATCAAATCGCTTGTTTACGGCTATATTTTTACATCTGTTTCTGCTTACCATGGTTATTTTGTTAAACCAGGAAGCATTGCCCTGGGCAGGGCAGGGACAGATGCGGTGGTATATAGCAACATCCTGATTTTGGTTTCAGACTACATCATCGCAACCGTCATGACCGGTTAATAAATGTTTGGATAATGTCCAAATTGCCAAAAGTCCCTTTAGTATAGATTAAGATAAAGAATTCAAATGATTAGAGCAAAAAAAATATATAAATCGTTCGGAGACCTGAAAATCCTGGATGGCATAGATTTTACCTTTGAAAAGAGGAAGACCAATCTGATCATTGGACAGAGCGGAGCGGGCAAGACCGTTTTACTTAAGATCCTTGTAGGGCTGCTGGAACCCAGTTCAGGAGAAGTCTGGTATGATCAGATCAATTGCATGGGTCTCAATAAAAAGGAAAGACGTCAGCTGAGTATGTCGGTTGGGATGCTTTTCCAGGGATCAGCATTATTTGATTCAATGTCTGTTGAAGAAAATATCCGGTTCCCTCTGGATATGTTTACGAATTTTACAGACGGTGAGAAACGGCTAAGGATTGATTATTGTCTCAATAGGGTTGAACTGAAAGGAGTCAACAAGAAATATCCTTCAGAACTTAGCGGAGGTATGCAAAAAAGAGTTGGAATTGCGAGGGCCATTGTTTTGAAGCCAAAATACTTATTTTGCGACGAGCCCAATTCCGGACTGGATCCAAAGACAGCCATTGTGATAGATGATCTCATCAAAGATATTACCATTGAAGAAGATATGACCACTGTGATCAATACGCACGATATGAACAGTGTAATGGAGATCGGAGACAATATCCTATTATTGAATAAAGGGAAAATGGAATGGACAGGCCATAAGGATGAGATCCTGGCCAGTCAGAATCAGTACCTGAGTGATTTTATTTTTGCATCCCCATTTTTAAAGCAGCTGAAAGAAAGGGCTTTCCAGGGAATATGATCAGAAACCGGATATTCAACCTGCAAAATGTCTGAAAAATTGAAACTGTCCAAAAAGGTCAGATTCTTTTGTAGATACAGGACAGTTCATCAGGTCAATTTGTCAGTTATGCTGAATGGTATGCGATTTGATCAGGTATCAAAAAAATTGAGTATTTATGCAAAAAGGACAGATAGACGTTAAAGCACATGATATTTTCCCATTGATCAAGAAGTTTTTGTATTCTGATCAGGAAATATTTTTGAGGGAATTGATCAGTAATGGAATTGATGCGACTACCAAGCTGAAGGTATTGGCTTCCAAGGATGAGTTCAAAGAAGAATTGGGAGATTTGACAATCGATATCAGGCTGGATGAAGAAGCAAAAACGCTGACCATCAGTGACAGAGGGGTCGGTATGACAGGAGACGAAGTGATCAGGTATCTTAACCAGGTAGCTTTTTCATCGGCTCAGGAATTTATGGAAAAATATAAAAGTGATGATATCATCGGTCATTTCGGATTAGGATTTTATTCAGCTTTTATGGTGGCTGAAAAAGTAGAGGTTGTCACCAAATCTTACAAGGATGGTTCTCAGGCAGTTAAATGGACATGTGAAGGCCAGCCAGATTTTACCCTTGAGGATGTTGAAAAAGTTGATCGTGGCACTGATGTGATCCTACACATTGGTGAAGAAGGCAAAGAATATCTGAAGAAAGCGAGGATACAGGAATTGTTGGATAAATACAGCAAGTTTTTGCCTGTATTGATCCGCTTTGGCACCAAAACGGAATATATTACTGAAGGTGAAGGTAAAGACTCCAAGCAGGTAGAGAAGGAAGTAGAAAATATCATCAATAATCCATATCCTGCATGGAAAAAAGCGCCAGCAGATCTGACTGATGATGATTATAAAGCGTTTTATCAGGAGTTGTATCCATATAGCCCGGAACCGGTGTTTTGGATTCATCTGAATATGGATTATCCTTTCAATCTGACAGGTATCTTGTATTTTCCAAAGCTGAACAATTCGGTTGAAATCCAGAAGAATAAAATTCAGCTATACAGCAATCAGGTTTTTGTAACGGATGATGTAAAAACTATAGTACCCGAATTTTTGACATTGTTGCATGGGGTGATCGATTCTCCGGACATACCGCTGAATGTATCCAGGAGTCATTTGCAAAGTGATTCCAATGTCAAGAAGATCACATCCTATATCACCAAAAAGGTCGGGGAAAAGTTGGCAGATATTTTCAAGGAAAACCGTAAGGATTTTGAAGAAAAGTGGAAGGATCTCAGTACTTTTATCAAGTATGGTATGATTTCCGAAGAGAAATTTTATACCAAAGCTGAAAAGTTTGCCTTATTTCAAAATGTTGAAGGCGGATTCTTTACGATTGATGAATATTTAGAAAAGATAAAGGATATCCAAACCAATAAGCATGACAGGAAGATCATCATTTATACCAGCAATGAAAAAGCCCAGCATGCTTATGTTCAGTCAGCCAAAAAAGAGGGATACGATGTTTTGGTGATGGATAATATCCTGGACAACCATTTTATGCAGCATCTCGAGATGAAAGTTGACAAGATCACTTTTGTCAGGGTAGACTCGGAAACGATTGACAAATTGGTGGAAAAGGATACGGAGCGTGAATCTGTGTTGTCAGAAAAGAACCAGGAGAAGGTCAAGGAAATATTCCGGAATGCGCTGGGAGATCATAAAGAAAAGATTGAGTTGAAGGCGATGTCTCCTGAAGATATGCCTGTTGTGATCACCAAACCTGAATTCATGAGAAGAATGATGGAAATGCAGGCTATGCAGGGAGGACAATTTGCTGATTTTCCTGAAATGTATCAGATTGTGGTCAATACCAATCATCCATTGATCGCAGATAAACTGATCAATATGAGAAATGAAGAGAAAAAGGTTCACTTTGCTAAATACCTTCAAAAGCTTGCTTTGCTCAATCAAAACATGCTGACAGGAGAAGAAATGTCTGAGTTTGTTCACATGAGTGTGGACATGCTGAAACAATGAAAATGAAAAGTTTTTCGGGTTATTTGTTTGACCTTGGTCTTTGAATAAAAAAAGCGCTGACGAATTTGCTCATCAGCGCTTTTTTATATCCACAATTTTTTTGATGGAGTATCAGGGCATCATACCTTCATTCAGGGCCAATGTAGCCGGTGTTCCGATCTCATCGATTTTTTGCATGATACTGTCCCTGTGAATGAAGAAGTGTTGCAACTTGGCATGTGGTAAGGCTTTCATACTGGGAAGTCTTTCTTTCAGGTGGTTGACAGGTCTGTTGTTTTTTGTCATACGGAAGCATACGTGCGGGCCGGTAGCCAAACCGGTTGAGCCCACATATCCTATGGTTTGCCCCTGCGAAACCCTTGTACCTTTCCTTAAACCTTTGGCAAAGCGGGACATATGCAGATAAGTCGTGGCATAACTTTTATCATGTTTGACTTTTACGTAATTTCCATTGCCTGAACCATATCCTTTTTCCACGACAACGCCATCTGCAACTGAATGAATGGGTGTACCGTGTGGAGCTGCATAATCTGTTCCGTAATGGGGTTTATGTCTTTTGTGGATCGGATGAAGGCGGTTGTAACTGAATTTGGAGGATATTTTGATGAATTTTACAGGCGCTTTGAGGAATGATTTTTTACTTGAATTGCCCAGCTCATCGTAGTAGCCTGTATCTTCTCCAGACTCCCAATAGATTGTATAATGAGGTCTGTCATTTTCATAATATGCTCCGATAATATTGCCGATACCTACAGGTTGTCCATCTATATATTTACGTTCAAAAAGCAGTTTATAAAAGTCGCCCTGCTGCACCCTGTGAAAGTCTACCTGTGCGCCGAGCGCTTCCTCCATTTTTCCGATGACGGCATATTCCAGACCGATATCTGTCATTGAATTCCACAATGAAGATTCAATAAAACCTTGTGCAGTTTCAATTTTCACCTCATAATCCCGTTCAACTTTTTTAACGGAAACTGAATCTCTGAAATCATATACTACGTAATTAAATGGATCCGGTTCGTACACAAAACTGAGTAATTCGCCACAGCTATCCTTTTTGATCAGGGTATAATTGAGCCCGGCAACAATATTATTCACATTAAAAACCCCTTTGGATTTTTCGAACAATTGTTTGATGATCTCATAACTGATCCCTTCATCCATCAGGAGGTTGGCTAATATTTGATTGGGCTGAACTTTTGCTTCGATAAAAACATGGTCTTCTTCTGTGAAACCAAATTTCTCGGTTGTACTGGAGTCATCTGTTTGTTTTCGGTCAGGGTTAAAATAATTTTTGAAACCCAGAAAAGAGAAAAATGCTACATTTACAATCAGAACATATACTCCGGCTTCAACGAGAAATTTTTTAATTTTTGATCTTTGCATAGTTAATCAATTAGTTTTGGAATGTAAAAATCGCCTCCAAATCTAAAAATAATATTTTAAACGATGTAATTTTCTTTTTCTAATATTTAAATACATACTTTTCAATAGTATATAGGTTATAATAAATTGTAATTTAATGAATTCCATCCATTTTAACGGAAAAATCCTTGATTTTGGTACGCCCAGGGTAATGGGTATTCTCAATTGTACACCGGATTCATTTTTTGATGGTGGCAAATTTTTCAGCAGATCGGTTGCCCTTAAGCATGCAGAAAAAATGTTGACCGAGGGTGCAGAAATCATCGACGTAGGAGGTATGAGTTCGCGACCCGGAGCAGAACCGGTCAGTTCAAATGAGGAGATCGGAAGGATTGAACCTGTAATAGATGCTTTGCGGCGGGAATTTCCCGGAATTTTTATTTCGGTTGATACTTTTCGTACGGAAGTTGCCGAGATTGCACTGGATGCCGGAGCTGACATAGTCAATGACATTAGTGGAGGTGAATTGGACAAAAGGATGTTTTCTTTTATCGCCGAAAGGAAAGTTCCATATATTCTGATGCATATGCAAGGTACACCAGGGAACATGCAACTTGATCCTGCTTATGACCAGGTTGTCAGTGAAATATTTCATTATTTTGTCAATAAAATCAGGCAGTTAAAAAGTTTTGGAATAGAAGAAGTGGTCATCGATCCGGGGTTTGGTTTTGGAAAAACCATCGTGCATAATTTTGAGATACTAAACCAACTGGAAGTGTTTTCAATCCTGGAAAAACCTGTTTTGGCAGGGTTATCCAGAAAATCAATGCTATATAAAACTATTGGTCATGGTCCTGAAGAAGCATTAAGCGCAACCGCTTCTGTACATATGGTGGCACTTCAAAAAGGTGCCAGTATACTACGGGTTCACGATGTTAAAGAAGCAAAAGATGTTGTCAGGATTTTTTCTGCTATGAAGTCTGCTTGTAAATGAATTTCAGATGTTTTTTAATGAATGAACTTTTATAACAATGTAACCAGTACGTTGCATGCCCAGGCCTGATCAAGTTTAACTCTGATCTCTTTATTCTGCAGTTTGAATTATATTTTAAAGTGAAAGGTCTCCAGTTTTTCCAAAAATGGGAGCATGTCAAAGGTTTCCAAATTTATCATTTTGCCTTCCTTTGAAAATATTGATTCCACAGTGTTCATCAAATTCAGATTCTGCTGTTGTTGTATCTCGAAATTCGGATGATTTTTAAGTGATTTTGCCAGATAGATCTGTTCGGGCTGCCCCGGTGTCGGAATGAGTATAGCTTTTTTCCCGGTCTTAATCAGATCCATGATCGTGGTGTATCCAGTCCTTGCCACAATGATTTTACTCGAATTAATGACTTCATTGAGTTGGGTTGAGGTCATATAACTGACTAATTTTACATTTCCTAAGTTATGTTCAATTCTTTCCGGTGTTTTACCTAGAATCAATATATGATTTCCCGGAACTTGTTGCATTTGTTCTGTTAAAATGTATTCAAGCTTGGTTCTTTGGGGTTCAGGTCCTGAAATTATACCGCAAAGGTCATAGGTTTCCCTGGTTTTTTTTGGTTCCAATCTGCTCAGTATACCCAGATAGGTATGGGATTTTTGGGGAGGAGATGACAGTTGGGGTGCAAGCTGGTGTGGAGGAGGAAAATCCGGGATCCAGATATGATCGAATGGTTTCATCAGCCTTTGGTTGATGGCTGATGCCAGGGGATCAAGAAAGGCATGTCCGGTTTGAAGTTTGATCTGATGGCTGATAAAAACTGAAGTGATTTTTTTGGAATGAACACCATAACGATTGTCTGATATGATCAGGTCCGGGTTTTCTTTTTGTATTAAACGGGTCATTTCTTTTTTTTCACGGTTCATCGCCCTGATAAAGTTTCGGCTATGCCATAACATATTCATCACTGGATGGGTAAAGCGGTAATGGATATGATAGGAAGTCAGTTCATAACATGGGATTTGTGGAAATTCCATTCTGAGCAAGTCCAATGCCTGGCCATCTGAGGCGATGACCACTTTGACGTGATGATGTAGTAATGATTGAATGATTGGAATACATCTTGTGGCATGTCCCAATCCCCAGTTGAGAGGTGCTATGATCGCTTTTTTGTACACGAGGGATCAGTTCAGTCTTATCTCGTCGTTATTCTTATCGAAAAATCTGTATTCGTTGATCTGAAGGTCTATGCTTTCATGCAGACTGACCCATTTGGAGTATTGAAAGAACCATTTGGCTCTGATGGAAGGGAAGCCTTGTTTCAGGTAAGCAATGATAAATGGGTGTGCATGAAGTGAAAGTTTGGAACCCGGATTGGACTGAAGTATATAGCTCAGATCCCGTTCGATATTGTCGGTCATGAGGATATTCGGAGTAACTTCTCCGGTTCCGTTACAAACGGGACAAACCTCAGCGGTTTTGATCTCGATAGATGGTTTCACCCGTTGACGGGTGATTTGCATCAAGCCGAATTTACTTAAAGGCAATATTGTGTGTTGCGCCCTGTCTTCTTCCATGAATTTCTTCATTTCATTGAAGAGGATCTTTTTGTTTTCAGGATTTTTCATATCGATAAAATCGATGATGATGATACCGCCCAGATCCCTGAGTCTGAGTTGGCGGGCGATTTCTTCGGCGCATTCAAGGTTGACAGCCAAAGCAGAGTCTTCCTGCCCCTTTTTTCTCATTTTTGGGCCACTGTTAACGTCGACCACGTGGAGCGCTTCAGTTTGTTCTATGATCAGATATGCGCCACTGGGTAGTGTGGAAGTTTTACCAAAAGATGATTTGATCTGCTTGGTGATGCCATATTTCTGAAAAATGGGAGTACTTGAATTATAGAATTTTACTATTTTCTTTTTCTCGGCATCTATGGACTCAATGTAATCTTTTACGTTTTCGTAAACGTTTTTATCATTGACAATGATCTGACTAAAGGAATCGTTGAGGATATCCCTCAAAATGGAAGCCGGTTTATCCAGTTCGCTCATCAGCTTTTTGGGTGGATCTGCCTGTCGGAGCTGTTCATGGAGCATTTTCCATTTTTCGGTGAGTGAATTGATCTCTTCGTGAAGATCGGCCACTTTTTTACCTTCGGCGGCTGTTCGCACGATGATTCCAAAATTGTGAGGCTTAATACTTTGTATAAGAAATTTAAGTCTGTTGCGTTCTTCTGCGTTGAGTATCTTTTTGGAAACTGAAACCCCTTTGGTGAAGGGTGTCATAACCAAAAACCTGCCCGGAATAGTGATTTCGCAGGTAAGGCGAGGTCCTTTGGTTGAGATGGGTTCTTTGAGGATCTGGACCAGAAGCGGTTTTTTCTTTTCCAGAACTTCATCTATTTTGCCCAGCTTATTAATATCATCAGCGAGGACAAATTTATCCAGCATAGCATACTGATTTCCTTCGGAAACAGCAGCATTCACAAATTTTTGAAGAGACCGGAATTGCGGACCCAGATCTGTATAGTGCAGAAAAGCTTCCTTTTTATACCCGATCTCTACAAAAGCAGCATTTAACCCCGGTATCAATTTTTTAATTGAACCTAAAAAGATATCACCAACGGTAAAATTATTACTGGTCTCCTGCATATGCAATTCAACCAGTTTTGATTTTTCCATTAAGGCAATTTCAACTTCAGTAGGGGTTGAATTAATAATTAATTCCCTTTCCACTACAAAATGTCTTTTGCGGTAATATCCAGAGGTCGAAACCGAAGCCTGTATTAAGTGGTAACCAAGAAGAATGATTTACTTCAAGCCTGTTTTTGATTTTGCAGGAAATGGTAAACTGTTTAAATTGGCTAAAATCAAACAACCGGCAGAAAAGAATAAATGATATCTTCCTCCAACACTACCAAAATTTATTTACCTATTCTTTTTCTTATGTCTGTTTTTTCTCAGACGTTTTTTCCTTTTGTGCGTTGCTATTTTATGTCTTTTTCTTTTCTTACCACTAGGCATATCTTCACTATATTATATGATCAACTTATAATTATTTACCTTTCTTTGTCAGTTGGCTTTTTACCTGATCAGTAAAAACTTTTGAAGGTTTAAAAGAAGGAATGAAATGTTCAGGAATTTCAATCGGTTTGTTTTCTTTGATGTGTCTTCCGATTTTCTTTGCTCTTTTCTTCAATACAAATGAACCGAAGCCCCTGACATAAACATTTTCCCCTTCTGCTAATGAGTCTTTTATTTCGCTGAAAAATGTTTCAAGACTGACAAGAACATCAACTTTGGCTACCCCTGTTTTTTCTGCGATAGCATTTACTAAATCTGCTTTTCTCATTGTTAATACTTGGTTTATAGTTATTTAGCTATTCTGAATCTTTATTTTAAAAACAGGGAGCAAATGTCGTAATTTTATTACGGATAAAAAAATATTTTTCGTTTAAATCTTTAGGAAAATTTAATATTTGCCTGAAAATGAGCAAATCAGGACTTGTTTTTTGTCTTTTTTGAATTTAAAACGGGTATTATACGAATGTCCGACACTTTTTATTCTTTGTCAACATAGCTTATTTGTCTTGGTTTTTAGGCTAAAGAGAAAGCGTTGGTCAATGGATTATGGTGTTTGGATTATTGGATGAACGGGTTGTTTTTTATAAAAATTATATTTTAAACCTGCTTTTCAAATGATCAGCCTCATGAATGGGTGTTGCAGATCCCATTATTGCAGGGATCAAGTACTTTTGGTCTTATTAAGTATATTAATATTTGTAATGTATCAGGCTAAATATATATCTTGTGCCTTTCAAATAATTTAATATGCAAAATAAGATATTGATCATTGGTGTGGATGGAGGGGCGACCAAGGTAGTGGCTCATGTGGTTACAGTAGATGAAGCAGGATTTTATGAATTGGGTAAATCTGTTGCGCAGAGGCAGTACCAGGATTACCCTGGATATGACAGGCAGTTCAAACCGGTTCCTTTGCCCGCCCAACTCGCTGATTTGCAAAAGGGATTTGAACCGACAGATGAGGAAATGAAACAATCTTCTGCTTATATACAGGCATTTGCGGATGTGATCAGGGAAATTGCCGAAAGTGAAAATCAATATCATGTACTCATCGGAATGGGCATGCCCGGGCTGAAAACAAATGACAAAAGAGGGATTGCCGCACTGGCAAATGGTCCAAGAATGCCTCATTTTTGTGATTTACTCGAAGAAAAACTGGAAAAGCTTGATGTGCATCTGGTCAGTCCGGTACACAAGCTAGGCAGCGACGCGGATTACTGTGGCATGGGCGAAACCTTTGCACTGGACGGAAGTTTCAGGAATGTGAACAATGCTTACTACCTCGGTGGAGGAACGGGCGTTGCAGATGCGATGGTACTCAATGGTCATTTACTTGCTTTTGATGATGCAAAACCCTGGATCGCCAAAACCTGGGAGTTTAAATCTTCAGGTGGTTACAGCCTGGAGAGGTATATTTCTGCAAAAGGCGTCCAGTTTTTATATGGTGAATCCATCGGGATTTCAACTGAAGAACTCGATAAAAAAGGGGTTTATGGTCAGCAAATCCTAGAAATGGCTCAAAAAGGTGATCACAAGGCAGCAGAAACAATTGCAATGGTCTCAGGCCATCTTGCAAAACTCCTTTTTGAGAGAATGTCTACCTTATATTCCGGTTGGCAATCATCCTTTGAATTTATCAACGAAACTAAAACACTGGATCCGCAACATCCATTCAAAGGAACGCTCCTGGACAGGATCGTGATCGGACAACGCCTGGGTGACTGGCTGGGTTTGGATGCCGGTGCAAAAATGCTTCTCGAACCATTAAAGTCACAATTAGAGACCTTCATTCTGTCCTCGGGTGAAGAAGAATTTATACAACATTATTTATCCGGAAATAAACTGAAAAAAGGTCTGATAAAGCTTTCAAGCCTGAGAGCAGCGCCTGCTTTAGGCGCCGGAGCAGATGCATTTTTGAATTACCAAAAAAAATCCACATGCTGATACCTGATCAAATACCTGACAGAGAACCCATCTTGCGGGTAGGCATTGTTTTGCCGGAAGACAGAAGGTCTACCGTTAATTTTTTTATACATGGTAAAGCTACCATCATGGCAGATGATCAATATCTGCAGGTGGAATCATTGCCTTTCGGGATAGATGCAAATGATGAAGGCTTGTCTTTTATGTACAGAGGAGTCCGGATCCGGGCAAAATATATTTCGGTAACGCCGGAGGATGAACATGATCACGCTGAAGTCTGGCCCGTTGTGGCCGGACGTGGTTTTCACTGGTGCAAGGATATAACGGTCAAACTGATTTCAAAACTTGAATTCAGTGTATCAGATGGCTTTATCATGCTGATCAATGAATTGCCGTTGGAACAATATCTGGCCAGTGTTGCAACGTCAGAGATGAGCGCTGCCTGTCCTGAAGCCATGATCGAAGCCCAAACCATTGTTGCCCGTTCCTGGATGCTAGCGAATGTGGAGAAAAAACATGTGAACCTCGGTTTTGATGTTTGTAATGACGATTGTTGCCAACGTTTCCAGGGAATCACCCACATGACGGACCATTCACTCAAAGCGGCCCAAAAAACGAGAGGTATGGTGCTGATGTATGAAGCCAGGATCTGCGATGCCCGATATTCCAAGTCGTGCGGTGGCGTGATGGAAAAGTATGAAAACCTTTGGGAAGGAGCAGGATTGCCCTATATGCAGAACCTGGCAGATGCCAAAAATTTTCCTGCTCCGGATCTGACAGATGAACAAGAATTCCGGCGTTGGATCCATGCTCAACCTGAAGTATTTTGCAGCGGGCATTTTATACCTGAACAGGATTTGCAGCAATATTTGGGTAATGTAGATGAAGCAGGACATTATTTCAGGTGGCAAACAGACATACAACAGGAAGAATTGACCAGTCATATCAATCAAAAACTGGGTCTGAATGCCATTTACATCCATTCCATGCAGCCGATTTCGAGGGCGGGAAGCGGCAGAATGCTGGAATTGCTCATCACTTATGCAGACCACTCGGGTACCCTACATCACATAACTATATATAAAGATTACCATGTGAGGGATATTTTACATCCGTCATTTTTGTATAGTTCAGCCTGTCTGATTGACGCGATAGGGATGGAGGAAGGCATTCCTGCATCATTCAGATATACCGGAGGAGGTTGGGGGCATGGCGCAGGTTTGTGTCAGATCGGCGCATTGGGCATGTCGTTGCATGGATATTCTGTTGAGGATATTTTGAGCCATTATTATCCTGGCTCCTTTTTAACTACCTTATATTAAAGCTTTTAAGATGAATGATAAAAAGAACAAAACGCCCTGGTCGTGGATTCCCAGCCTGTATTTTGCAGAAGGAATACCGTATATCATCGTCATGTTTGTGGCTTCAGATCTCTACAAAACCATGGGTATTTCCAATGCAGCGCTGGCTTTCTGGACCAGTATCCTGTATTTACCATGGGTGATCAAACCATTGTGGAGTCCTTTTGTGGACATTGCCTGGACCAAAAGAAAATGGGTAGTTTTTACCCAATTTGCGCTGGCGCTGGCATTTTTTGGTATATCTTTCATTTTGCAATTGCCCTGGTGGTTTGTGCTCAGTCTGGTTTTTCTGTGGATGATGGCGATCATTTCAGCCACACACGACATTGCTGCTGACGGATTTTACATGCTTGCGCTGGATCAACACACACAAACTTTTTTTTCAGGGATCAGGGGAACTTTTTATCGTCTTGCCATGATCGCAGGAATGGGTTTGCTGGTTATACTGACCGGGTTGATCCTCGAACGAACCGGATTGGATGACCGTGAGATCATCATCCGAACCGTGGATCCGGGAATTCAAATCCCAGAAATTGACCCCGCTGAAATCAGCATTTCCGAAACTGAAACTCCTGAAATACTCGTTTTTCCCGAGCATCCTGTCATTCCTTTATTTACCGAAGGAGCCGTGGATTCTGCTGTGATATACCTCGCGCTTTCGGCTGCACCGGAACAGGGAGAAACCGTTCGCATCAACCTTGGACATAAAAAAGGCAGCAAGAGCATCATGTTAGCTGGAAAGAGCTTCTTTGAATTTGATCAAGGCAATTGGGATCAGCCGCAAAAAGCTGTGATACGGGCTGACCACAATTTACAAGAAATAACAGAAGCCAAATTTGCAGTACAATCCGGTGATATTGCACTGAGCTGGACGATTTCGATCGCTCTGCTCGGCGTGTTTTTCCTGCTGCTCGCCATTTACCACTCCAAAATATTGCCTTTGCCGGCAACGGACATTTCCAAATCCATGCAAACAGGTTATTGGACAGTATTGCTCAGTTTTTTTAAAAAGAAAGGGATACTCGCATCCCTGGCATTCCTGTTTTTCTATCGTTTTTCTGAATCACAACTCACCAAAATGGCGTCCCCGTTTTTGCTTGACAGTGTAGAGAATGGCGGATTGGCGCTCACTCTGACAGAAAAGGGATTTGCTTACGGAACTGTCGGGTTGATCGCTCTGCTGGCAGGAGGTATCCTTGGCGGGATAGTCGCTGCAAAATGGGGTTTGAAAAAATGGATCTGGTGGATGGCACTGGCAATCAACGTTCCCAATGTCGTGTATGTCTATATGGCTTTTGCCCAACCTGACAATCTGGTAGTGATCAATTTATGCATAGCCCTGGAGCAATTTGGCTATGGGTTTGGATTTACCGCTTATATGCTTTACATGCTTTACCTTGCAGGACAGGGCGAACACAAAACGGCGCATTATGCTCTGGCAACAGGCTTCATGGCGTTGGGTATGATGCTGCCGGGTATGATCAGCGGATACATGCAGGAGATACTGGGTTATCAAATGTTTTTCATTTATATTTTGCTGTGTACGATCCCTGGATTTCTCACTGTTTTTTTCATCAAAATCGATCCGGCTTTCGGACTCAAAAAAGGCAATGGCGATGCTTAGATATCTCTTTTTTTTGCTGGTGTTTCCTTTATTTTCCACCCAACCGCCGGCCGGAGCCGAAGTGAAACCAAATAAAGTAAAATCGGGTCTGGAGGTGCTGATGTCCATCGATTTTAAGCCACTGCATGGCAAAAGGGTAGGGCTGATCACCAATCCTACCGGGGTAACGTCTGAACTGAAATCCACCATCGATGTCCTGTTTGAGTCGGATAAAGTCAATCTGGTCGCATTATTCGGGCCTGAACACGGGGTCAGGGGTGAATTTGCCGCAGGAGAAAAAATTGAATCTGCCATAGATCCGGTAACAAAAATTCCCATTTACTCGCTCTACGGAACTGCCACCAAGCCTTCTTCTGAAATGCTTAAAGAAATCGACGTACTGGTCTATGACATACAGGATATAGGATGCCGTTCGTATACCTACATCAGCACCATGGGACTGGCCATGGATGCCGCTGCTGAAGCCGGCATCGAATTCATGGTGCTGGACAGACCCAATCCGTTGGGCGGGGAAAAGATCGAAGGGCCGGTCGCTGAAAAGGAGTTGTTTTCCCTGGTAGGCGCTTTTCCCATACCCTATGTATACGGTCTGACAGCCGGTGAACTGTCCAGGATGATCAATAAGGAAGTCTGGCTAAAGAACGGAAAATCCTGCAGACTGACGGTCATCAAAATGAAGGGCTGGAAGCGAAGTATGCAATTTAAAGATACCGGTTTGCCCTGGGTGCCTTCGTCTCCGCATGTGCCTTTGGCAGAAACAGCCTGTCATTATGTTTCGACAGGTATTTTGGGAGAACTGGGCGTGATCCACATCGGCATTGGGTACACCCTTCCTTTCGGCATTTTGGGACATAAAAAGATGGATGCTGTGAAGATCGCGGCAGAACTCAATGAATACTACAAAGGCCATGCTATATTCCGACCGATGACCTACAAACCATTTTATGGCGGGTCGGCCAATGAATTGCTCCAGGGTGTGCAGTTGTACATCAAAAACCCTGAGTTGGTCACCCTGATGTCCATCCAGTTCAAATTCATGGAAGTTTTTCACAAAAATTATCCGGACGTGGACTTGTATGAACTGAGTGCGAAGCGGCATGATATGTTTGACAAGGTCAATGGAACACGCGCGATCAGGGAAAAGTTTTTTGCAAATTACAGCTACAGGGACATTGAACCGATAATTCTGCAGGATGTGGAATCCTTTCAAAAATTTTCTTCCAAATACTATTTATATTAGAATCCATGCATTTTATTACCCAATTGCTTACAGCTGGTATCCAAAAATTGAAGGATAACGGACGAATGATCCCCTTATGTTTGTTTTTTTTGGTGAGTATCTCCGTTCATCATTTTACTGCTGCCCAAACGGTTTTCAGCGGTCGCGCGGTCAACAAACTCATGAAGAAGACGGAAAGTAGTGCCGGATTTTTTCCCGGATACAACAACTTTACCAGTTTTAAACCCGATTCGATCGGCCTTGACAAGGAAAACAAACGGCTGGATCTGTTTTTCAACCCGACTTTAGCTCATTTGCCGCTCAGGGAAGAAAACTATTTTTTGGAAATCCAAAAAGCAAAAAACATTTTTGGGAGAAGATACAGGAAATATGACATCCGGTTTTTTACCGGAATAAATCAGGTCACTGATCTGATCCCTAATTTTTACCGTAAAACATTGCCAAAGGATCCAAAGCTCACACCCGTTTATGCAGGTCAGAAAAAAATCCTGTTCCGAAGGGAAGGAGATGCCGGGATCAGTCACGGGCTCAGGGACAGACACATCGCATTGTGGCCGAGTCATGGCAAGTATTTTAACCAAAAACTTTCCAGGTGGGAATGGCAGCGTCCAAGGTTGCACACCACGGTAGAGGATCTTTTGCCGGCAGGTTTTGTAATACCTTACCTGGCGCCGATGCTCGAAAATGCAGGTGCGGTGACCCTGATCCCGAGGGAAAGAGATGTGCACCCGAAAGAATACATCGTCGACCAGGATCAAAGCGATCCGGCGGGTCGATTCGAACTGAATGGTTCTGTAGTCATGTTCATCGATACTGTTTTGGGCTTTGCCCCCAAAGAAATGATCAAAGGCAGAGAAAACCCGTTTTTGTCTGGTACAGCCCTGAAAGTAAAGGTCAAAGCAGCCAAACCTGGCGAAGGAACGGGCGAACGGGTGGTTGCGCGTTATTTGCCAAATGTAGCTGAACGGGGGAGATATGCCTTGTATATCAGTTATCCGGAAGATCCGCAAAAGTTTGGAAAAGTGTGGTATACGGTCAGGGCGCTGGATGGGGATCACCGTTTTTTGGCGGATCAATCCATCGGCGGTGGTATGTGGGTATATCTGGGTCATTTTGAATTTGGCCCGACGGCTGATCCTGCGCAATGTATGATAGAAGTGGCAGCTCCTTATGCTGAACAAAGCAGTTTTGTCGGTCTGGATGCGATCAGGATCGGTGGCGGCATGGGGAATGTAGCGAGGAAAGCAAGCATGGCCAATGGTGGGAAGCAAGATGCCGATGACTGGCAGGTGAGCGGATTGCCGCGATATATGGAAGGCGCGCGGTATTTTATGCAGTATTCCGGTGTGCCGGATTCGATGGTGTATTATCTGAGTCGCGGTGAAAATGATTATACGGATGATTTCCAGTCGCGTGGGGAATGGGTCAATTACCTCATAGGCAAGCCTTACGGGCCAACGGGTCATCGCCACGTTGCGGGCAAGGGCATTCCGGTGGATCTGTGCTTTGCTTTTCATACGGATGCCGGGGTAACGGCGAATGATTCGGTGATCGGGACGCTGGGCATTTACAGTGCAGAAATGGATGGCGGGTTATTTCCTGACGGAAGATCCAGATTGGCTGGCAGGGAATTGACGGATGTAGTGCAGACGCAGATCGTGGAAGACATTCGCCGGTTGTTCAGTCCTGAATGGGTGAGAAGAGGTTTGTGGGATAAGAAGTATGCGGAAGCTTTCAGGCCGAACGTGCCAGCTATGTTGCTGGAGTTGTTGTCGCATCAGAACCTGGCAGATATGGTATACGGGCTTGATCCTGAATACCGGTTTCATGTGTCACGGGCAATATATAAGGGTATGTTGAAATATCTGAGTTTTCAGGATGGCAAGGAATATGTGGTTCAGCCTTTGCCGGTAGAACAATTCGGGATAGAAAGCAAGGACGAGCGCGGCATCCGGTTGAGTTGGAAGGCGGTGGATGATCCATTGGAACCAACGGCAGTTCTAGACAGTTATCGGGTGTATGCGCGTAATGGGAACGGTGCATTCCGGTTGATCGCAAAAGGTATAAAGGAAAACAGTTATGATTTGGTCTTGCCTGCGTGGGACACGGTTTTTAGTTACAGGATCGTTGCAGAGAACCGCGGCGGCGTCAGTTTCCCCTCTGAGGTGATGTCAGTGGGTATTCCTGCGGGCAGTCGGGGTATGGCATTGGTGGTGAATGCTTTCAACAGGCTGAGTGGTCCTGCGCATTTTGATGGCGGAAAGCTGGCCGGATTTGCTGGTTGGATGGATGAAGGTGTGACGGACGGGATGGCATTCGGATATACGGGTGAGGTATATGATGTTGATCGGACATCGCTATGGCTGGACAATGACAGTCCCGGTTGGGGTGCGAGTCATGGGGATGGCGAGCTAAAGCTGGTGGCGGGCAATACGTTTGATCATTGCGCGGTGCATGGAGCGGCCCTGATGCAGGCAGGGTATGGATTTGTGTCCGTGAGTGAAGCGGCTTTTTGCAAAGGTGAAGCTGAGAAAGAAGCGTATGAGCTGGTGGATATCATCTATGGGGAAGAGCGGACGAAACGTAGGCCGGATGGCAACAGGTTTGAGGTATTGGATGCAGGCATGAGGCAAAAACTGGAGGCTTGCATGCAGGCGGAGAAAAATATATTGATCAGCGGGGCTTATATCGGAACGGATATGGTGGAGCGGAAGGATAGTGTGGCGATGGCTTTTGCGGGTGAAAAACTGGGTTATAAATGGCGGAGTGATCATGCGGACAGAGCTGGTGTTGTTGTGGGAGTGGGTAACCCGGGTGATGTTGAGTGGCGCTACAATACGGGGATGGATGAGAAAAGGTACCGGGTGGAGTCGCCGGATGCGATTGAACCTGCGGTGAAGGAAGCTTCGACGATCCTGAGGTATGTTGAAACGGGCAGGAGTGCGGGTGTTTTGTATAATGGAGGCGCTTACAGGGTGATCGTGCTTGGTTTTCCGTTGGAGAGTATGGAAGAGGAAGGAATGGTGGGAATAATAGGAATAATGGTTAGTGATTAATGGTTAGTGATTAATGGTTAGTGATTAATGGTTAGTGATTAATGGTTAGTGA
>ERZ761607.1277-NODE-1277-length-32697-cov-6.976564_pt1 | contig 32697 bp, 31 predicted proteins | sample MGYA00511164_ERZ761607 | MGnify/ENA primary metagenome ERZ761607 (study PRJEB28899, sample SAMN02445080) | bioreactor sludge metagenome | biome: EBPR sludge | place: Australia: Brisbane, Thorneside Wastewater Treatment Plant | collected 2011-06-22 ... | reverse complement strand
CGTCTTGGGACCGTGTGTCAATACCTCCAGTCTCTCTTGCCCATTGACGGGAACGGTGCCTGCAGGGACATTAACGGCGAACAAGATCTATACGTTTGTGGTGAAACTCACAGATAATCTTGCTCCTAATCCAAATGAGGTATTCAAGACCTTCCAGTTGACGGTGATCAACGTGCCTTAACCTCACTGGTTGAGTTGCTCCCTCCTTCCCGTAAGGAGGGGAATCAAGAAAAACCGCCATCGGGAAACCAGGGCGGTTTTTCTATTAAAGAGGAATTGCGATGTCTAATTATCCGGTCAAAGGTTGCTGCCTCTGCAAAAAGGTGACTTACGCCATCAAGGGTCACCTTGGCATCTTTCAGTACTGTCATTGCTCGCGGTGCCGGAAGTTTACCGGCAGCGCCTTCGCCGCCAATTTGCTGGTGGCGCCCGAGGACTTTCAGTGGCTTAGCGGCGAGGAGTCCGTGGGCCGGTATGAGTTGGAGGAGGCGAAGCATTTTGCGACATCCTTTTGCACGAATTGCGGGTCCTCGTTGCCGTGGCTGGGAAAAAGCGGTAAAGCAGTCGTCGTTCCAGCGGGTTCCCTGGAGGATCACCCCGGCATTGGCCCCTTTCAAAACATCTTCTGGGATTCCCGCGCCGTGTGGTATACCGAGCCAAGCGCCTTGCCTGAATATGACGAGCTACCGCCGAAGTCTTAAAGCAATTTAAATCTTTTTTCCCCGCCAATTTAGTTTAATCATTTCTCTTACATGAACGATGCCGCCCCTGAATCCTCAATTCTCCTCTTCGTGTACCTCTCCGCAACCAGCCAGCAGTTCACTGCGTCTTCTGAATTCTGACGATCCACCACCGTTCACCATTGCTAACCCGGACGGTCAGGCGTCCGTGGTTTTGGTGTGCGATCATGCCAGCAATGTCATTCCTGCCCGATTGAATGAATTGGGACTGAATGCGCATGAACGCAGCCAGCACATTGCCTGGGATATCGGCGCCGCCCAAGTGGCTCAATTACTAGCTGCGCGATTGGATGCGCCGGCGGTGCTGGCCGGTTATTCGCGCCTGGTCATTGATTGCAACCGCCCACCGGGTCATCCCACTTCGATTGCCGAGGTCAGCGACGGTATTTTTATTCCCGGTAATCGTGATCTGAGTGACCTGGAAGCTGAGAACCGGTTAAATGAAGTATTCTGGCCCTATCACCACGCGATTACTCAGGCTCTGGCGCATCGCTGGCGGCATGGTCATGGTCGAGCACCCGTGTTGATTGCAGTTCACAGTTTCACTCCGGTGATGAATGGGTTTCGCCGTCCCTGGCATCTCGGCGTGTTGTGGAATCGTGATCCCCGGTTAGCTAAGCCGTTATTGACCCGATTCAGAGCTCATGCCGAATGGTGTGTCGGCGACAATCAACCGTATTCCGGGCGCGAGGTAGGTTTTACCATGGATACCCACGGTGGTGCTGCCGGTCTGCCTCATGTGGAAGTGGAAATTCGTCAGGATTTACTCGCTGATGATGCAGGCTGTCTACACTGGGCGGCTCACATCGGTGACATATTGGAGGGCCTTTTGCAAGATAACACACTGTATGAGGTCCGGCATTACTGATGGGAAGTGGTATTGACAGCATGTTTACTCGCTATTGCAGTGAATAACTGTATTAAAAATGCTTTTTTCGGGAGAAACACAGATCGTGGATGTGGTGGAAAGCACCAATGATGCCTTGCACAGTGAGTGCTCATGGACGCGGATAGCGCTGCTGGCCGTGGCTTATATCGTTATTTGGATCGCCCTTTGGTATACAGTCATTGGGATAAATCGAATGACTGGCGTCAACCTTTGGGCTCCCTGTACCGGTTTAACCTTCGCGATCCTGCTTGCATATGGTTGGCGGGCGTTGCCTTTGCCTTTATTGGCCTCCCTATTGGCGGAGTGGCCAACCTGGTCCGAGGAACGTTGGCCTTATAGCCTGGCGGCTAGTGTGACCCCGTTACTTGGCTACCTGATCGCGGCATACATTCTGCGCCATCATCTGGGTGGGAAGCGATTGGATGAATGGCGCTTTGACGATCTGCGACGAGTAGCTGCCTTCTTAGGCGTGGTCATGTTGAGTACGCTGTTTGCGGCGCTGGCGGAAGCCCCCTTGTTGCAAGCAGCCGGATTGCTGCTACCTGTTCTGTCATGGCTGGAAATGGTCTGGCAAGAATGGATTAGTGCTTTCGTTGGTGTTGTTACTGTTACGCCGCTAGTGTTGATTTTTGTCGCGCCGTTAGCGCGGCGATTTAGCCGGAAAGAATCCTTGCACCCACGAAGGACGCTGCTCATCGTCGAATCTCCACCCGCACATCGGGGTATCTTGCAGGGGGGAATATCGGTTGCATTGATCGTGGGATTATTTTGGATGCCTCATCCGCAATGGCTAGGTCAATCATACCCTTTTATGACTCTGCTGCTGTTGCCTATATTGACCTGGATCGCTGCGACCTATGGGATGCGAGGTACCGCTTCAACCGTGTTACTTTATCAACTAGGCATTGTGATACTGGTCTTAAATTTTGCAGGACAGGATTTAGCGTTTCAATATCAGATTGCCATGGCAGTGATTGCTACTTCAGGATTGCTTACAGGCGCCATAACCCAGGCCCAACGGATGGATATTCGCCGGTTCCGTGATTTAGCTGAAGTTTCCAACGATTTTCTATGGGAATTCGACGACCAAGGGCGTTTGTGTGATCTCTGTGGACAGCGCGTCTGTACCATGGGAGCATCTACAAGCCAACTGGGAAAGCATTGGCGGGAATATGTTCCGCAGGAGCAAAGCCAGGGTGCCGATTTCACCAGATTATGGACAGCGATTCGACAGCGTCAGCGGTTTCAACACGTAGTGCTGCAAGTGTGGTTACCAGGTGAACAGGCATCGATCTGGACTTGTAACAGTGGATTGCCGCTGTTCAGTGACAGCGGTGAGTTTCGAGGTTATCGCGGCACCACAACCGATATCAGTGATTACAAGAAGGCTGAAGCGTCGTTACGTGAACAAGCTGAAGCGCTATTGCAAGATTATGATCGGACAGTGGAAGCGAAGGTGGAAGCACGCGTGGTGGAGCGTACTCGGATGCTGGCGGAGGTCAGTTTGCGCAACTGGCGGCTGGCCAATTTTGATAGCCTGACCGGGTTGCCTAACCGCAATCTGTTTTTCGAGCACCTGCGCAAGAGTTTGCAGCAGTCCCGGCGCCAATGGCGGCTGTTAGCATTGCTGTTGGTGGATCTGGATGGTTTCAAGGAAGTTAATGATACGTTTGGCCATGATATGGGGGATGAATTGCTGAGGCAGGTCGCTGTGCGTTTGCGTCAATGTATTCGTGCGACTGACACGGCGGCTCGTTTGGGTGGCGATGAATTCACTATTGTGTTGACCGACCTGGAACAAGTTGAGGCTGCCGAAGCCGTGGCCCGGAAGCTGGTGGCCAGTTTGGCGGAGCCGGTACCCTTGGGCGAGGCCAGCGCTACCGTTACCGCAAGTGTCGGGATTGCATTTTACCGGCCAGAGTGGCCAGCTAATCTAGAGCAGGCCATGGCCTTGCTAAGGCAGGCAGATGTTGCAATGTATGAGGCTAAGCGAGCCGGCAAGAATGGTTGGCGGTTTGCTGAGCAGGTGCTGGAAACCGCCTAATGGGCTGTATAAAAGCCTTGAAACAGAACAGCGACGCTAGGTCGCTGTTTAGATTGGTGGAGCGGAAGGGGATCGAACCCTCGACCTTCGCATTGCGAACGCGACGCTCTCCCAACTGAGCTACCGCCCCCTGATAAATCAAGAGCGTTATCTTACAATTCTCATTTGCCGTTGGCTAGACCTCTCGCCGGAAAATCATGCTCCGCATTTCCATCATCCTACCCGTTCTAAATGAAGAACCGCATATTGTTGCCTGTTTGGATGCCTTGCAGCGAGTGCGTGGCCAGGATTGCGAGCTAGTCGTTACCGATGGTGGTAGCCAGGATCAAACGGTAGCACTAGCCAAGCCATTGGCAGATCAGGTTATTACTAGCCCTAGAGGCCGGGCGGTGCAGATGAACGCCGGTGCCCGGCAAGCCAGCGGCACCATTCTCTGGTTCTTACATGCTGATAGTTTGCCGCCTCCGGGCGCCGCAGGGTTGATTCGCACTGCTTTGAGCGACCCGAACCGCCACTGGGGTCGCTTCGATGTAAAGCTATCTGGTTGCCAGCCTGTGTTGCGCATCGTGGAAACTCTGATGAACCACCGCTCCCGTCTCACGGGTATCGCTACCGGCGATCAAGGTCTGTTCGTTCGCCGTGCGCTGTTCGAGCAGGTCGGCGGCTATCCACCGATCGCGCTCATGGAGGACATCGCTCTGAGCCGATCGTTGAAATGTCACAGCCGGCCTGTCTGCTTGCGCCAGCGGCTTGAAACTTCCAGCCGGCGCTGGGAACGGGATGGCATCGCTCAAACGATTTTGCTGATGTGGCGGCTACGGCTGGCTTATTTTCTAGGTGCCGATCCTGGCCGATTGGCCCGGAGCTACTATCATCCATGAGCGATCGCTATATGTTTCCTCATGCGCGACTGCTGGTTTTTGCCAAGGCGCCAATTCCCGGGCAGGTCAAAACCCGGCTGGCCGGCCGGCTTGGCGCATGTGGCGCAGCAAACCTGTATAAAAAGCTGCTACGACACACCTTGGCCATTGCAGTTTCAGCACGGTTGTGTCCCGTGGAACTATGGTGTGCGCCGCAGACGCGGCATGGTTTCTTCACTGTCTGCCGGCAAAAATACGGGGTCCGGTTGCGCCGGCAGTGCAATGGTGGCCTGGGCCAGCGAATGAACCATGCGCTGAACCGGACACTAACGGAGGGAAATCATGCCGTGCTGATCGGTGGTGACTGCATCTCGTTAGGTGTAATAGAGCTACGAGACGCTCTCTACCGGCTTGCTACAGGATCGGAAGCTGTGCTGGTACCGGCGATCGATGGCGGTTATGTGCTGGTCGGTCTGCGCCGGCCTTGTTCCAGGATATTTCGAGGTATCGCTTGGGGAACAGCAATAGTTATGGTGGCGACCCGCCGGCGTTTGCGTCGAGCGGGTATGGAATGGATCGAACTACCCCTGGGTTGGGACGTGGACACGCCCGCTGACTTGCGGCGGCTGCGCCGCATTCAGGCCAAAGATGCCGCCACATCCGCATCGCTGAAATACTCGGTGGTATAGCGCTCGGCTTGCAGTTCCGGTGACCAGAAATCTGGGGGCAGTCCCGCTTTTTGCTTGAGATGAGCCAGGAACACAGGTGGATCAGCCAGTTGTTCCCATACCGATGGTAGGAAGGTGGCGCGGTGCTGGCGAAAGTGCAGGATCAATCCATCCACGCCGGGTCGCAGTTGCGCCAGCAATTCCTGTTCGGAACGGAAGGGCAGAGGCTCCGGTGGCGACAGCACCGAGAGATATATCTCCAGCTTTGGGAATTCCTCCTCGCGCAATTTTGGAAAACGCGGATCCTCGAACGCGGCGGCGTAGGCATGGACGGCAACGTCCTGAATCAACGGCTGGTAAGCGGCAAGTGCACCAATGCAGCCGCGTAACTGACCGCTGATTTCCAGAGTGACGAAAGTTGCTCGCGATAATCGCAGGGTTTCCGGATAATCGGCGGAGTTGATCTGCAACGCTTGGTGATAGTGCAAGCCATGCTGAATGGAAGCACGGGCGACTTTCAGTAGTGTCGCCCGGTCCTGGACGGATAGTGCATCAGTGAAAAGCATAGGCGCCATATCCTACCACCTGATCGCGCGAACCAGCGGTATCCCCTGAATTGCGCAGATCTAAAGTCTCGCCATGCAAGTCTTTGCGTCGCGCCACCCACAGCAAGCCGTTGACGGGGTTACGCCCGCAGGCTTGCTCGTAGCCGATATCCTCGAAGCGTAGCGCCTCGATGGCTTTGGAGGTCTGGCTATCCAGATACTGGGCGGTCTGATAATCGTGGTAATGACTCAGGTCGGAACTGATGACGATCAGGGTTTCCGGGCCACCCCACAAGGCTTCTAATACCGCTCCGACTTGTTGTGGGCGGGCGTCGCCAACCACCAGCGGCACCAGCTTGAAATTGCCCAGTACCTCTTGCAGGAACGGCAAGTGGACCTCCAGACTGTGTTCTTGAGCATGGGCTTGTTCCAGCAAACCAACATCGGGCAATTGCCGGACTTGTTCGACTGCTTCCTGATCCACCGGAATTTGGCCTAATGGGGTCGCAAAGGCTTGCATGGAACTAACGGCAATGCCTCGAAATCCGACGCGATGACTAGGACCCAGCAACACGACACGGGTAATGATGCTACGCGCTGCCTTGAGCTGTGCATAGGCGGAAGCGGCGATAGGTCCGGAATAGATATAGCCAGCGTGTGGTGCAATGATCGCTTTGGGTGGCGGTCCAGCCGAGGGTTGAACCTGGTTGAGAAATGTTTGCAACTGTGAGTGCAGTTCAGCAGCATTTGCTGGGTAGAACAGTCCCGCTACAGCGGGTGTGCGCGTGGTTTGCATGAAAACGCCCTCCCGGATCAATTTGCCAACGGGGTAGTCAGAACATACGATAGGATACGACTACTCAAATGAGTATAGAGTGTCAATTGACCGGAAAAGATCAAAAAACCTTATCAATAATCAGTTTTCACCGGCTGCATAATGACGAGAGCCTTTGAGCAGGAGGCCGCTATGCCTATCAAGACCACCAACCCTCATATCACTACGCCGTCTGTCGCTACGGATTTCTTTCCAACCCAGTACGGGCATGTTCTGGCGGATGGTCGTGTTCAGTGCGATGTCTGTCCGCGCTATTGCAAGCTGCATGAGGGTCAACAAGGTCTGTGTTTCGTGCGTGGTTGCCACGGTGGCCAAATTATGCTGACCAGCTATGGCCGCTCCAGCGGTTTTTGCATTGACCCTATTGAGAAAAAGCCACTTAACCATTTCCTGCCCGGTACGCCGGTATTATCTTTTGGCACCGCTGGCTGCAATCTAGCCTGCAAATTCTGTCAAAACTGGGATATGAGCAAGTCGCGCGAGATGGATACTCTGGCGGATGAAGCTTCGCCGGTGAAGCTGGCCCGCGTCGCTCACGAGTTGGGTTGCCGCAGCATAGCCTACACCTATAATGACCCAGTCATCTTTATGGAATATGCTATTGACACCGCTATCGCCTGCCGGGAGTACGGCATCCAATCGGTAGCGGTGACCGCTGGCTACATCTGCGAGGAACCACGCCAGGAGTTCTTTAAGTACATGGATGCCGCCAATGTCGATCTGAAAGCCTTCACCGAGGAATTCTACTGGAAGATCTGCGGCGGTCATCTGCAACCGGTACTGGATACCCTGATTTACTTGAAGCAGGAGACAAACGTGTGGTTCGAGATCACTACGCTGCTAATTCCTGGCGAGAATGATTCCGATGCCGAGTTGGAAGCATTGACACAATGGGTGATGGAAAATCTGGGACCGGATGTGCCGATCCATTTCACTGCCTTTCATCCGGATTGGAAAATGATGAACCACTCACCGACCCCGCCTTCAACCTTGAGCCGGGCACGACGGATTGCCATGAAGAACGGTATCCGTTATGCCTATACAGGCAATGTTCATGATGAGAAAGGCGATAGCACCTATTGTCATCAGTGTGGCCAGAAACTGATCGGCCGTGACTGGTATACACTGGGAGTCTGGAATTTGACGGCAGAAGGTTGTTGTAATGTTTGCAATACTCCCTGTACAGGGGTGTTCGAAGCCAGACCAGGAACCTGGGGTGCGCGCCGGCGCCCCGTGCGTCTTCGGCAGTATGCTGATTGATCCGTGAAGAAAGGCTCGTATAATGTAAACATTCGCTGGCGTAGCTCAGTCGGTAGAGCAGCTGATTTGTAATCAGCCGGTCGGGGGTTCGATTCCCTTCGCCAGCTCCAATTAGTTATTTTCTTTATTGAATCCCTTAAACAGGTAAAAGTGGTTTCACCGGAGTTTTTTTACCTGTATTGGGGCGTAATCAGCCGGTCACAATCCTGTCGCGGTTCCCTTTTAATCGAGCGCTACGATGTTAAGGCACTGTTTATTTATCCGGTTTTTTAGAGATGGAATCAATAAAAGATTTTTGAATGAGTCATGGATGGTATTAGCCATACTACTATGGGGTTTGCTATTTTGGTGGTCGCCCTCCGGTTTCGCCAGGCAAGTCACTCTAGAGTGGGATCCCAATACGGAGCGCAATCTCGGAGGCTATCGAATTTATTACGGTCTCGCGAGCCGCTCTTATACCGCCTCCGTGGACGTGGGTAATCAAACAAGTTATACGCTTTTGGATTTGCAGGAGGGAACACCCTACTATTTTGCCGTTACCGCTTACAATATCAACCAAACTTTCGAAAGCGATTTTTCAAATGAAGTCAGTGTTGGCGTTACTGCTCCGCTTAAGGCTCAACTCGAAAGCCCGAGCGAGGGCTCTTTTGAAAGTGGCGTCGGCTTGATTCGAGGTTGGGCCTGCAACGTCACGACAGTCGAAGTGGAAATCGACGGCGGTCAGCGATTAAAAGCCGCCTATGGAACGCCGCGCCCGGATACGCAAGCGATTTGTGGCAACCCTAATTCCGGATACGGTTTGATCTCCAATTGGAGCGCCCTTGGCGACGGATTTCACACGTTGCGGGTGTTGGCCGATGGAGTGGAATTCAGCCGTGCTCGCTTTTATATCACTACTTTCGGTCAGCCTTTCATGCAAGGCTTAAGCGGAGACTACACGCTTCCCGATTTTCCGCGAGTGGGCGAGCAGGTCGTTATACGCTGGTCAGAGACGCAGCAAAATTTTGTGATTGTCGGAGCCAGCGTCAATTCCAGTACCAGCCAGGCGGCCTTAACCCCTGTTGCCGCCGCCTCTGGGCGGGCCGTTCAGGAAAACCCGACGGCCAATTCTTTCGAAAGCGGCGTGGGTCTCATTCGAGGGTGGGTATGTCAGGCTTCAACTGTCGAAATTCAAATTGATGGCGGCGAACGGTTGAAAGCAGGTTATGGCACGCTGCGTCCGGATACGGCGGCAAGCTGCGGGAATACGAATACCGGCTATGGTTTGCCATTTAATTGGAATAGTTTGGGCAATGGCGCGCATACCTTGAAAGCCTTTGCCGATGGGGTCGAGTTTGCTAATGCCGCTTTCACAGTTACTACCCTCGGCCAAGCATTTTTGCGCAACGTGCCGCCGTATGAACAGACCTTGGTTAATTTTCCGAGTACGGGTCGGAGTACGACGGTGCGTTGGTCTGAACCCCATCAGAATTTTGTCATTGTCGGGGTGCAATGACGGCTGCCTCGATTTAAGTTTCGATCAATGTCGGTAGATCGTTTTGGGGTCCGGGTTTTCTTCAGGATGCACATCTTTTCGATGTAAGGAGCCGCCATGCCGTTGCCAGCAAAGATGGGGCTGATTCTGGGCGGCGCGGCGATGTTGCTGGCTGTTGCGATGGGCGCGTTTGGGGCGCATGGACTGAAGAAAGTGTTGGCTCCGGAACTCATGGCGATCTATGAGACGGCGGTGCACTACCATTTCTATCATGCGTTTGGCTTGCTGGCGGTTGGGTTCGCCATGCTGCATCTACCGTCGGCTGCCTTGTTGCGTTGGTCAGGAATTTTAATGTTCGCCGGTTTGGTGCTGTTTTCGGGAAGCTTGTACGCGCTGAGTTTGACGGGCATCAAGTGGTTGGGCGCCATTACACCCGTCGGAGGCTTGGCTTTTATGAGTGCTTGGTTGCTCTTTATGATCGCGATAGTCAAGGCCGCTTAAATCCGCTGGTGCGAGGTCGCGAAAATTATCAGTCGCGGAAGTTTGATCATTCGGCCGATAGCGGCTGGGCGTGAGATGAAAGCTTCCTTTAAAATAATAACGTAAGGTATTGCCACGGCATAAGAAGCGAGCAAGACGGGTTATGAACGCTCTCGATAAAGCCTGTTCCTTGGGGTTCGATGTTTATGGCACCTTGGTCGATCCGCTGGCGCTGGCCGAGCCGTTGCGAGCGCTGGTCGGCGAGCAGGCCGTTCCATTTGCCGCGTTATGGCGGACCAAGCAATTGGAATATTCGTTCCGGCGGGGGTTGATGCGCCACTATGTCAATTTCGATGTCTGTACCCAGCAAGCCTTGCAGTACACCCAGAAGGCCCTGAAGTGTGAATTGTCACCGTCCGACCAAGCCCGCCTGATCGATGCTTATCTGCATCTGCCGCTCTTTCCTGAAGTTATCGATGCGTTAGCGGCGTTGAAGGCGCAAGGGCATCGGCTGGTCGCTTTTTCAAACGGTGTGGAAGGTAGCATTCGCGCGCTATTGGCGAATGTTGGCGTATTGTCGCGTTTGGAAGATGTGGTGAGCGTTGACGATTTACGCACTTTCAAACCCGATCCTGAAGTTTATGCGTATTTGGCGCGACGCGCGGGTCGATCATCGGCGGAAACGTGGCTGGTTTCCAGTAACGCTTGGGATGTCATCGGGGCAAAGACCGCCGGGCTTCGCGCGGTTTGGGTAAAACGCCAAGCAGATAGCTTATTCGATCCCTGGGGGTTTGAGCCCGATCTGGTTGTACAGGGTCTGGATGAATTGCCGGCTTGGTTCGCTCGTCGTTCAAAAATATAACTACATATTATCCCCGACGGTTTGTTTGGCGCTTGATTGAGAACGTATCCACCAAGCTGGGGATGGGTTGCCAAGCGATCCGCCCTCGCTTTTTTCTGATCGCGCTGCGGGTCTCGCCGAGATGCGCCGATCAATTTCTGGCGTTTCCCGGCGCGGCTTGACTGATTCCGTTATCGGGCCATGCAAAACCTTCAAAAATAGCTATAGTGAATAAAAGGCATTTGGCGCGGCGCTGGCCTTGAGCAAAGCCGAGCGGCGCGTGATGGCGTTGCCTGTGACCGCGGGTTTCCTCAGAAGATTTTTTAGCTGTTTGTTTGTCGATCAGAGAGTCTGATTCACCGCTCGACGCCAATTGATCCTGCTATTTGAAACAGGGCAGGTCGGTGCGAGAGGAGGTGCCATGTTCGAGAAAATCACTGCGCATGCGGAACAGATTTTTTCTGTGGTGCAGGGAAATAAGCCCCGACCTTCGCTGGAGACCAGTATCGCTCGGTCTTGGCTCCGTTGCATCGAGCACTACGGCCTCGATCCCGCCTGCTCCCATCAAACGCAGGTGCTCGAATTGGCCTATCTGCGCGAACATCAAGAGCGTTTGGAAGAATATCTGGAAATTGCCCGAATCGAGGCGGGCAGCCTCTATCAACATATCGCCGGATCAGGTTTCGCCGTAATCGTGACCGATGCCGACGGGGTGATCGTCAATCTGACGACCGAGCGCCATTTGAACCGTCCTTTCGAGCAGGCGGGCCTTTGGCTGGGCGCGGTTTGGGACGAGGAAAACGAGGGGACGAACGGCATCGGGACGGCGTTGATCGAACGCAAAGCCCTGACGGTTCACTGCGACGAGCATTTTCGCAGCCAGCATACCAAGCTCACCTGTTCGGCGGCGCCGATTTTCGATCCCTACGGCCGACTGTTGGCGGTTCTGGATATCTCCTCGGTCAGCTCCCAGGATTCCAAGCAAAGCCAACTGCATACCCTTGCGTTGGCCGCCATGAGCGCTCGGATCATCGAACACGGCTGTTTTTTGAAGGCGTTTCGCGATCAACAAGTGTTGCGCTTCCACCGGCGCAGCGAGTGTATCGGTCAGGGGGGCGAGGGGCTGCTGGCGTTCGATGAGGAAGGGCGCATTCTAGCCGCCAATCAGAGCGCCTCGGACCAATTGCAGCAGTCCCGCGACCAACTGCTCGGCCAACCGATCAACGCCTTGTTTGCGACCGGTTTGGATACGCTGTTCGGCCACGGCCGCGACCGGGCCGGAACGCCTTGGCCGATCCGCGATGAAAACGGCACTTCCTTTTTCTCCTTGTTGCATCGCGGCGAGCACCGAATGACCGGCGGCCAAGTAACCGGCACCATCGAAATCAAGCCCTTGCCCTTACCGTCGTGGACTTTGGAGGTGTTAGCCGAATCAGATCCGATCATGGCGTATAACGCCCATTGCGCCCGACGGGTCATGAACAAGGACGTGAACATTCTGTTGACCGGCGAAACCGGGACGGGCAAGGAAATTTTCACCAAGGCCGTTCACGACGCCAGCAATCGCGCCGGAAAACCGTTTGTGGCGATGAATTGCGCCGCGATTCCGGAAAATCTGATCGAGAGCGAACTGTTCGGCTATAAATACGGCGCGTTTACCGGCGCGCGCCAGGAAGGCCGGCGCGGCAAGATCCTGCAAGCCAACGGCGGCACTTTGTTTCTGGACGAAATCGGCGACATGCCGTTGCCGCTGCAAACCCGCTTGCTGCGCGTGCTGGAGGATAAGGAGGTCTTGCCGCTCGGCAGCGACACGCCGGTGCCGGTCAACGTGCATCTGATCAGCGCCACCCATCGAAATTTGCGGGAGCGGATCGCGGCCGGGGCGTTTCGGGAGGATTTGTATTACCGCTTGAACGGGTTGGAGCTGACCCTGCCCGCTTTGCGCGAACGCGGCGACCGGCCGCTGCTGATCCGCAAGCTGCTGGCGGCGGAGAGCGACGGCGCGAGCGTGCGGATCACCGAGGATGCTTTTGCCGCTTTGGATCGCTACTCCTGGCCCGGCAACATCCGCCAACTGCGCAATGTGTTGCGAACGGCGGTGGCGCTGTGTGAAGACCAGATGGTCCGACTCGAAGACTTGCCGGCGGAAATCTCCGGGCAGGGGGCGCCTCAGCGGCTGATTCGAGTGGGCGACCTCGCCCAAGCCGAGCGCGACGCACTGTTGCGCCAGTTGGACCGGCACGGTTGGAATGTCACCACCACCGCATCGCAATTGGGCGTCAGCCGCAATACCCTATACCGCAAGCTGCGCAAGCACGGCATCCAACCGCGCGAATATCCCGTGCCTTGAGCCGTTCGGCCCCGGCGTCCGCTGGCGAAAACGCGGCGGTTTCGCCGCCTTCCGGCTTCAGTTTTCGCGGGTCAACAGGCCGAGGTGCTCCAATTGCGCGACCGCCGCGACGAGCGGTTCGCGAGCGGCAGCCGGCAACTCCCGTTCCGTCACGAACTCATCGAGGATCTCACGCAGCGGGCGGCGTCCGTCCAGACAGTTGACCAGCTCGACCGTTTGGCGGGAGCGCAGAAAATACAGGCGGCGGTTGTCGTAACGGTACACCAGCCCGCCGAAGCGTTCCGGGCGGATCGCCACACCCGGCGCGAGTTGGTAACGGGCGGCGAATTCGACAGTCGCGGTCATTTCAGCATCCTCCCCGCATCGATGTTAAGTTTTTGGCCGGTCACGTAGCGCGCTTCGTCGGTCACCAGCCACAGCGCGGCGTTGGCGACGTCCTCGGCCTCGATCAGCTTGACCGGCAGCGCGTTGCCGTGGCGGATAAATTCGACCAAATCGTCGGTGGCCATTTCGGCGGCCTGGGCCATGCCGGGAATGAGGTCGGTGTTGACGGCGGTGGGGTGCAGGGTGTTGACGGTGATGTGGTGCGGCGCTAGTTCCTGCGCCAGCGAATGCGCCAAGCCGATGACGCCCCATTTCGAGGCGCAGTAGTGAGCCATCCCTGGCTCGCCGCGCAAACCCGCCACCGAGGAGGTCATGACGATGCTCCCGCCGGTGCCTTGCGCCAGCATCTGCGGGACGACGTATTTAACCGCCAGCCAATAGCCCTTGAGGTTGACGTCGATCATGATATCCCACCATTCCTCGGTGATATCCCAGGTCAAAGCCATGTCGGCGATGCCGGCGTTGCAGACCAGGATGTCGATACGCCCGAACGCCGCCACCGCGGTTTGCACGGCGGCGGCCATCGCCGCGCTGTCGCGCACGTCGGCGACCAGTTCCAAGGCCCGACGGTCGCAGGCGCGCACTAGTCGGGCGGTTTCCTCTAAATCGCTGCGTTCCGCCAGAGAATATCGTGGGTAGGAGAGATCGCGGCAGATATCGAGCGCCGCGATGTCGGCCCCTTCCCGCGCCATCAACACGGCGTGCGCCCGGCCCTGACCGCGCCCCGCGCCGGTGATGAATGCGACCTTGCCCGCTAATTTACCCATGGCGCACCATCCGCGAAATCATGAAGTTGGGAGCGCCGTTCGGTTCGGCGAGAACCGAACGGCTTCGTTTCAATAAACCCCGCACATGCCGTCGATGCTGACTTCCTCGATCAACAGTTCTTCCGTAATTTGGGGCAATTCGGTGGAGGTTTCTCCATGGGGGGTGTCGAGGGTCCCAGCAGGTTGAGGCGGGGCGACCGTCGGAACCGCTTGGGGCGAGTGAGCCGGCGTTGCCGGACGTTGTTCGATGGGCAGATACATCAGGAGGGTCTCCTCGGTTGGTAAAACATCGCGTAAAGAGTGTCGCCATGCGCGGTGATAGCGTTCAGCGCCGCCAGATCGCGCGCGGCAGCAAGGGACGCAGCGTGCGCTGTCGCCAGCAGCCGCGCCAGATTCCGACTTGATAAGCCGCAAGCTCCAGCCAGTACAAGCCGACGAAGGCCGCGCGCGACAATGGGGGCCGCAATCGTCGGTAATCGAAAAGCGGCGCGACCGCCAACAGTAAAATCACCGGTGGCCAGCACCAGGGCCAGATCAGCCCGGCGAGCAACAAAGGCAAGCTGTAATAGCGCGTCGCGTTGGCGCTTAAGTGATAGAAAGCCGCCGCGTGCTCTCGCCCTAGCGCGGCGGCGATGGAACCGGTGGGCGGCAAGACCGCCAAATTTTGCAGCTTGCGCCGCTTCTCGATCAGTTCCGCGCCCAACAGCACAGCGGCCAACGCCGCCGGCCCCGCGCTCCACCAGCCCAAGGGAGGAATCAGGGCCAGCGCCAGCAGCGCCAGCAAGCCGATGAGCGGCAGCGGCATCCGCCGTCGGCCTTCGGGGTGACGCTGCTGCAAGATCGCCTCGGAAGACCCGTAATCGGCGCGGCGGCGCAGCCAGTCGCGCCATCGCACCCGATGATCGTGCACGATCCGGCCTTGGGGCGCGTACCAGGCGCGCGCGCCCGCGCGCAACACCCGCCAAATGAAATCCACATCCTCGCCGACTCGCAGGCGGGCGTCGAAACCGGCTTGGGCCAGCAGCGCGTCGCGTTTGACCAGCAAATTGCAGGTCGGTAGATAAGACACCGCCGCCGTTGGCGTCACTTCGGTCGCGGCATCGCCCATGTCCAGCGGCGAGCGCACCGCTTCGAACGCCGCGATGGGGCCTTGCGCCGGCGCGGCCAGCACCCGGCCGCCGACGATGGCGATTTTCGGGTCGGCCAGATAGGGGACCAACGCGCGCAGCCAGTCCGGCTCCACGGTACAGTCGTTATCGGTGAACGCCAGTATCGACCCGCGCGCCGCCGCCGCCGCCGCCAGATTGCGCGCGGCGGACTGACCGATATTGCGTTCCTGGCGCAGCAGCGTAATCGGCAGATCCTGGAGCATTGAAGCCAGCGGCGGGGTCGAGGCGTCGTCCACCACCAGGATTTCGAGGTGGCCGGCGGGATAATCCAGCGCCAGCAGCGATTGCACGCAGCGGCGGGTCGCCCGCGCCCGCCCGCGCGCCGGAACGATGATCGACACGGTGGGCCAGACCGCGAGCGCCGGCGGCAGCCAAAGCGCCAAGCGGCGGCGCACCAGGCCGTCTACAAAAGCGGTGACAGCGGCTGGCGTCAGCTCGATTCCCGGCTGGCTCGCCAAATCGGCGATGCCGCGCGGTTGCCGCAAGGCGTCCAACAGCGCCGTTGCTTGGCGGTTCAGACGCAAGGCCAGTAGCGGTTTCAAGCACAGCAGCACGCCGCCTCGGGCATCGCGCAGCAGCTCCAAACCCGGCTGCAAGACGTAGCGCGCCGGTTGGGACAGGCGCGGCGCGGCCACGGCGGTCGCGCCGCCGTCGGGCTGGTAATGCCGTTGCGCGATCCGGGCGCGGGGGAGCGTCGAGAGCGTCATGCGCCCGCGCTCCCGGCTGTTGGATGCCCAGCAGTCAGCCTTTCGGTCAATCCGGCCTCGTAACACGCGGTTTGCGCCGTCAGATAGCGTTCGCCGCGCGCCGCGTCAGCTAAACGGGGATCGCCGACCACGCCGTCGGCGTTTAACGCCTGTGTTCCCGCCGCCACCAAGCGGGTCAAGCCTTCCGCCATATCGCCGGTATAGCCGGAGATCGCCCGATCCATGCGCACCTGTTCCGGCGCCAAATGCAACAACTCCGAGGTCTCGCCTTCGCCCGCGTGCAAGCCGACGGCCTCAATCGAAACGCCGTCAGCCGCCGCGACCTCGCGCACGGCGACGCCGCACAGCGTTCCGGCATCGGGAATCCACACCGCCAATTCCGGCAGTTCTTGCCGCAGCCGCGCCTCGGCCAGCGCCAGCGCCCGACCGTTGCCGCCGTGGGCCGACAGCACCACCAGACAGCGGACGCCCCAGGCGACCATCCGCCGGGCGCAATCCACGATCACCGCCGCCAGGGTTTCCGCCTCCAAACTCAGCAAACCGGCAAAACCGCCGTGCTCGTCGGAGCAGCCGATTGGCAGAGCGGGAGCGACCAGCGCCGGCCAGCGCTCGGCCAAGCGTTCGGCCAGAGCCTCGGCCCGCACCGTATCCGTGCCGAGCGGCAGGTGGGGGCCGTGCTGCTCGGTGGCGCCCAGCGGCAGGATCACCGTGGTCGCGCCATCGGCCACCGCGCGGGCGACTCGCGGCCAAGTCAGTTGCGCCAGTCGCTTCACGGGGCCGGCCGCCGTTCCAAAAAACCGCGCTGGCGCAGGAAGTCGATGATGGCCTCGGCCTGTTCCTCCGGCGTGCCGCCTTCCACGAGCTGTCCCGACTTGCCGGCCACGCCGGCCGAGAGAATTTGCTCGACCCGTTCGTGAGGCGAGGCGGTCGGGTCGGGCGTAAACAAAATCCGGGCGCGCGGACGCGGCGGCATCACCTCATGCAAGGTCATCGCCGGGAAGTGCAAATCCTGCGGCGACAACTCCAATGCCTCCAGGCCGTATTCCGGGATCGGGGCGTGCTTGGCCTGCATCAATTTGGGCAAGCTGGCTTGGCGCAGGCGAAGCCGGTCCAAATCCAGACCCAAAACCGCCGGTAGCCGCACTTCGCTCTCGGCCCGCGCGCCCCGCGCCAGCCGCCGCTGCACCCGCGCCCGATCGCCGGCCAGCTCGAATTGCGTGACGTCGGTCAGCGCCGGCCAATCCAGTTGCTCGGCCAGTAGGGCGGGCACGGTGCCGGAGCCGCGATCCGCGCTGTGCCCGCCGCACAGCACCAAATCCGGCAGGCCGGTCGTCCGCAGCGCCGCCGCCAGCAGGATGCTGGTCGAGGCCGGCTTGATCGGGCCGAGGTCGGGGTCCCAGATGCGCGCGGCGCGATCGACCCCCGCCGCCAGCGCTTCCCGCAGCAGCGTGTCGGCTTCTTGCGGGCCGACGCTGAGCGCGGTGACTTGGCCGTCGGCCGGCCGCAGCCGCAGCGCCAGCTCCAACGCGCTTTCATCGGCGGGATTGAGCATGTACAGCACGCGGTCTTCGGCGATCAGGCCGGTCAGCGGGTCCACCTCGACCGTGCTCGGATCGGGGACGTGCTTGAGGCAAACGGCGATGTGCATGGCGGTCTCGCGGGCTGGAGGTTCACGATTCGCGGAAGGTGACGCCGTAACCGCCGTCCGGGTAGGACCAGCGGATGGCCCCTTCCTGGTTGCAGGCGATATAGCAGGTGCCGCACTCGAAGCATTGTTCGTAGTTGAACAGGATGCCGCCGTCGTCCAGCGGGACGAACAGGTTGGCGGGGCAGACGTAGACGCAGGCGCGCAGCGAGCAGCCGCTGTCGCGACAAACCTCGGAGTTGACGACGATGTGCGGGGTCGCCGCCACCCGAAAGCGCACCGTGCGCATTTTCTCCTCGTGGGTGGTCATCACCATAGGTAGGCCCTCATCATCTGATAGCCGTCGCGCAGCATCTCGCCCGGTTTGAGTTGGTACTGACGCATCAGATGGCGCGCGAGCGGCAGAATTTTTCGCTTGGGGTTGCCGTCGACCCGGAACAGTTGCTCCATGCCGCTGGCGACGACCTCTGGATAGAGATTTTGCAAGCGGGCGCTGTTGACGAAGGCCGGCGCGTGCCGGTAGGCCCGGAAGTCGGTGGAGACGTTGCGCCGCTTCAGGTTTTTCTGGTACGCGCCCAGCGCGCGGGCGGAAAAGCGGTTCTGGCGGCAAGCGTCGATGGCGGTTTCGGCCGCCGCCAAGCCCGATTGCATGGCGTAGTTCATCCCCTCCAGATACAGACCGGCGGCCAGGCAGAATCCGGCGGCGTCGCCCGCCACCAACATGCCGTCGGTGTAGAGGGTCGGTTTCATGGTCCAGCCGCTTTCCGGGATCAAATGGGCCGAATACTCCCGGAGTTTGGCCCCGCGCACCAGCGGCGCGACCGCCGGATGGGCCTTGAACCGCTCCAGCAGTTCGTAGGGCCGCTTGCGCCGCTCCACCAGCGACGAGACTTGGCCGATCACCCCCAGCGACAGCGAATCGCGGTTGGTGTAGAGAAACGCCCCGCCGTGCACGTCCTCGGTGATCGCGCCCAAATATTCGTAGGCGATGCCCTCGTCGCCGGACAGGCGGAAACGATCCTCGATGATCGCCGGGTCCAGCCCCAGCACTTCCTTGACGCCAAGCGACAGTTCGTGGGCGTGAAACTCGCGCTGCAAGCCGACTTTCTTGGCCAGGAAGGAATTGACCCCGTCGCAGGCGATCACCACCTTGCCGTGAATGTCGCCCTGCTCGCGGCGCACCCGCACCCCGGCCACTCGGCCCTTGGCGTCGCGCAGCACGTCATCCACCACGGTCGAGGTCAACAAAAACGCGCCCGCCGCCTCGGCCTGGGCGGCCAGCCAGCGGTCGAAGCGCGGCCGCAGCACGATAAAGCCGTTGTAAGGCGGGGTGGTATAGCCCTCGCCAGCGCAGTGAAAGTCGAGCGCGACGCTGGTGGTGGGCGACATGAAGGCGATGTCGCGCCGGCAGATGTAGCGCTCGACCGGCGCTTGCTCCCACCAGTTGGGAATCAGTTCGTTGAGGATGGCGCTGCCGTAGAACGCCGCGCCCGAGACGTTCTTCGCGCCGGGATATTCGCCGCGCTCCAGCAGCAGCACCTGAAGTCCGGCGCGGGCGCAGAGCAGGGCGGCGGTGCTGCCGGCCGGTCCCGCGCCGACCACGATGACATCGAAGGATTCGCGGACGGCGGGCGCGTTCATCAAGACGCCTCCTTGAAGCGTGGGACCGGGGCGGCGACAGCGTCCGGCGCGGCCGAGGTGGCCGCCAGCGCGATTTCAGCGGTGTTGGCATCGCCGGCGGCGGCCAGCGCCTCCAGCTTGTCGAGCAGGATCGGCAGGATCTGGTGCAGGTCGCCCACCACCGCCAGATCGGCGCGCTTTAAAATCGGCGCGGTGCGGTCGTTGTTGACGGCGACGATGCAACCGCTGTCGGTGATGCCGGCCAGATGCTGGCCCGCGCCCGACACGCCGAAGGCCATGTACAGCTTGGGGGCGACGATCTTGCCGGTGGAGCCGATGAAGCGGTCGTTGGCGAGCCAGCCGCGATCCGCCGCCACCCGAGTGCCGCCCAGCGCCGCGCCCACGACATCGGCCAGGCGCTTCAGCAGCGTCATGCCTTCCGGCCCGCCCGCGCCAAAACCGCCGGAGACGATGCGCTCGGCCTCGCTCAAATCCACCGTGCGGGGATCGGACGCCAGCACCCGCGCGGTGCGATCCCGAAAAGCGTCGAGGTCGACTTGCGGGCGCAGGACGGTCACCTCGGCGGAACGGTTCCGCTGGGGCGGATTGACGCCGCGCACCCCCGGAGTGAGCAGGGCGAAGACCGAGGTGGCGTAAGGCCAAACCAGCCGCTCCTGACACGCGCCGCCGTGGGTGGCGCGCACGATCTCCGGATAACCGTCGCCGACGATGCCGACCCGCAGGCAGCAGCCGACCAGCGGCAAGCGCCAGCGCGCCGCCAGGCGCGGCAGCCACGCGCGCGACTGGCCGCTGTCCGGAGCCAGCAGCAGCGCCGGATGCAGCTCGCGCAAGGTCGGCGCGAGCGCCTGCAACCACCCGTCGGCGCTGAATTGCGCCAGCGCCGGATGCTCCACCGCCATCACCGCGTCGGCGCCGTGGGCGGCCAGGGTCGTGGCCAGCGCCGCCGTGCGGTCGCCGCACAGCAGCGCGCACACTCGAACCCCCAGGCGGTCGGCGACCTCGCGGCCTTCCTCCACGCATTCCAAGGCGGCGGGTGCGAGCGCGCCTTCAAAGGTTTCGGCGATCACCGCAAGCGATTTCTCCATTTACACGGCCCTCCCGATGCGTTCGCCCTCGATGATCGCGGCGTGCGCCCGACGCGGGGCCACGCAATCGCCGATCCGGTAGAGGGCGGGAACTCGACTCTTGAGCGTGTGGTACATCTCCTCATCGACTTCGCGCACTTGCAGCAGCAAAGTCTCGGCGCGGACCCGCTCGGCCTTCAATTGGTGGTAGAGGCCCTCGTCGGCCTGACGGTGGATCGCCAGCACCACGGTATCGACCGGGGGAAAGGTCACCATCTGACCGCTGTAGTTGTGCAAGGCGATGACCGCGCCGTTGTCGATGCTCAATACCGAATGGTTGGGGGTACAGCGGATGCCCAAGCGCCGGGCTTGGCGGTACCAGTTTTCCAAATCCAGGGTGACGCCCAGGTCTTGGCCGACGTACAAAGTCGGCGTGACGACTTCCACCTCGCAGCCCTGTTCCGCCAGATATTCCGCGACGCTGGTGGCTTCGTGAAAGCCGAGGCGATCCACGATCAACACCCGGCGGCCGGGTTTGATCCGACCGGAGAGAATATCGACGACATCGGCAACGTTGGGGCCGTCGCCGCCGGGAATCGCGGCGCGGTTGGCGACCGAGCCGGTCGCCACGATCACCGCCTCCGGTTTGTCGGCCAGCACCGAATCCGCCGTGGCGGTGACGCCGGTCTTAACCTCGACGCCCAACTGTTCGATTTCATGCAGCAGGTTGCGCACGATGTCGCCGAACTCGGCCCGGTTGGCGACCCGCACCGCCCACACCACCTGCCCGCCCAGGCGGTTTTCCTTTTCCAGCAAGGTCACGCGGTGACCGCGCCGAGCGGCCACCGCAGCGGCTTTGAGCCCGGCCGGCCCGCCGCCGACCACCGTCACCCTCTTCGGGGCCTCGACGCGCTGCAAGGTGCCGACCCCGTATCGCTTTTCCTGGCCGGTGGCCGGATTTTCGATGCAGCCCATCCAGCGGTTGAGCCCCATCCGGCCCACGCATTCCTGATTGCAGGACAGGCACAGCCGGATGTCATCCACCCGGTTTTCCCGCGCCTTGCGGGCGAATTCGGGATCGGCGATCTGGCCGCGCACGATGCCCACCAGATCGGCGTGACCTTCGTTCAAAATCCGTTCGGCCTGGATCGGGTCCTTGATCCGTCCGACCCCGATCACCGGCAGCCTAACCGCCTTGCGGATGGCCGAGGGGATAAACAGGGCGTAATCCGGCCGCACCCGCATCGAGGCTTCGATCATGTACAGGGTTTGGGTGGCGGTGCCGATGCTGGTGTTGATCAGATCGATCTGGCCGTCTTTTTCCAGAATCCGGGCTACCGCCACCGCCTCGTCGAGGGTGATGCCGTCGCGGATCAATTCGTCGCCGCACAGCCGGACGCTGATCACGTAATCGCGGCCGACCTCGTTGCGGATGGCGGCGATGATTTCGCGCAGCAGCCGGGCGCGGTTGTCCAGCGCGCCGCCGTATTCGTCGGCGCGGTGGTTGGTGTTGCGCGACAGGAACTGACGGACGATGGAGGAGTGGGAGCATTGCAGCTCCACCCCGTCGAAGCCGCCCTCGCGGGTGTAAGCGGCCACCTGGGCGTAACCCCGGATGATTTCGAGAATATCCTCGTGTTCCACCGCCTTGGCCACTTCGCGAAACAGCGGATCGGCCAACGCCGAGGGCGCCCAGGCCGGCAGCCGGGTGAACATGCCGCTGCCTTGGCCGCCGTTGTGGTTGATCTGCGCCAGGATCGGCACGCCCTCGGCGTGCACCGCCGCCGTAATGCGTTTGTAGAAGGGAATCACCCGGCGGTGAAAGGCGTGGATCAGCTTTTCGTAAGGGTGATCGGTCGGATGGGTGGATTGCTCCTCGGTGATGATCAGGCCGGTGCCGCCGCGCGCCCGTTCCCGGTAATAGAGCAGATGCCGCTCGCTCGGCATGAAATCTTCGGCGTAGTTGGTGAGATGGGCCGAAAACACGATCCGGTTCTTGACCGTGATGTTGCCGATTTTCATCGGAGTAAACAGCAGGCGGGCTCGTTGGCTCATGTCAGATCTCCCGACCGGCGCGGTAGCCTTCCAAGATCGCCTGGGCGAGATAGCGCGGAGCCACGCAATCGCCGGCGCGAATCACCCGCGCGCCGCTGGTTTTGAGCGCGAAATACAGCGCCTCGTCCGGGACTTCCGGCGAGACATCCACCACCAAGTCGAGATCGTCGAGACGGAGTTCCTGGCGGTCGAAGCGATCGACGCCGATCACGCTCCGGGCGGTGACTTCCAATGCTTCAAACTGCGGGCGCAACGCGACGCCGCGGGCGGCGGCGCGCTGGTTCCAGGCGGTCAGCTCCAGCGAGGCCGTCAGCCGCTGGCCGACGAACATATCGCCGGTGACCACTTCCACTTGCCAGCCGCGTTCGTTCAGCCATTCGGCCACGGCCATGCCGACGGGATCGCCCAAGGTGTCGAGCACCACCGCGCGGCCGGGGGCGCTCGGCGCCTCGCCGCCCAGCACCTGGCGCGGCGTCGCCACCACTGCGTCCTCGGCGAAGCGGACGCCGGCTTGCTGGCCGGGTCGGCCGCCGACCGTCACGATCGCCACGTCCGGCCGCTCTTGCCGCACCAGATCGGCGGTGACTTCGACGCCGAAGCGCACCGACACATCCAGCTTGTGGGTTTGGCTTTCCAGCCAATCGACCGCCAGCGCCAGCCGCTCGCGACCGGGCGCGGCGGCGGCCAACCGCAGCGCCCCGCCGAGTTGCTGGCCGCGTTCGTACAGGGTGACGCGGTGGCCGCGAAGGGCGGCGACCCGCGCCGCTTCCAACCCGGCCGGCCCGCCGCCCGCGACCAGCACCCGCTGGGGGTTGCGGGCGGGCGTGAGCGGCGCGAATTCGGGGTCGCTTTCGTAGCCGGCGGCCGGATTGTTGGCGCAGCTCAAGCGCGGGTTTTGCACCAGCCCGATGATGTTGTCCTGATTGGCGAGCAGGCAGGGCCGGATGTCGTCGAGATCGCCCCGGCGCAGCTTGAGCGGCAATTCCGGATCGGCGATCAGGGCGCGGGTCATCTCCACCGCGTCGGCTTGGCCCTCGCCCACGACCGCCAGGGCCATCATTGGCTCGACGATGCTGCCTTGGGCGAGTACCGGCAGCGCCACCGCCGCCTTGATGCCGGCCGCCAGCGGGATCGCGAAGCCGGGCGGCTGATACAGACCGGGCCGGGTGAGATGGCCGGTGTAGATGCTGCCGCTGGTGACGCTGAAAAAATCGAGCAGACCGTCTTGCGCCAGCAGGCCGGCGATTTCGACGGCGTCCTCCGGTTTGATCCCTGCCCAGGGCGCGTGCTCGTCGCCGCACAACCGCAGGCCGATGACCGCGTCTTGGCCCACTTCCTCCCGCACCGCTTGCATCACTTGGCGGGCGAAGCGCAACCGGTTGTCCAGCGAACCGCCGTACTCGTCGCCGCGCTGGTTGGTCAGCGGCGACAGAAACTGACGGATCAGGCTGTCCTGGCCGGCGTTGAGTTCGACCCCGTCCAGGCCGCCGTCGAGGGCGTGACGCGCCGCCTGGCGGAAGCCCTCGATCACGGCGGCGATGTCCTCGATCTCCATCGCTTGCGGCAGTTCGCGGCTGTTGACTTCCGGGACCGGCGACGGTCCCCACAGCGGCCGCTGCGAGTAGTGGCTGGTGCCCTGCATCCCGCTGTGGGTCAATTGGGCCAGCGCCAGCGCGCCGTGGCGGTGGATGGCCTCCGCCGCCCGCCGATAGCCGTCCACGGCGGCGGGCTCGTAACCGAACACGGCGTATTCGTAAGGCCAATCCGAGGGATGGACCACGCTCGGCTCCAGCACGATCAGGCCCGCGCCGCCCGCCGCCCGCGCGGCGTAATAGGCGGCGTGCCGTTCGGTCAGCCGGTTGTGGGTGGCGAAGTTCGTTTGGTGGGCCGCGAACGCGAAACGGTTGGGCGCGGTCTTGCCGCCCAATTTCAGCGGGGCGAACAAGGGAGCGAAGCGGGTCTCGGACGGCGCGTTCATGGCGGCGCGCTCAAGCCGTCGCCGCGCGATCGGCGGGTAGGTAGATGCAATCGGGATCGGGCGCGTCCAGCGAGCGGCCGGTGAAATGCTTGGCCGCGATGCAGCCGCCGTGACAGAGGCTGTAGGCGTTGCAATGCTGGCAGCCGCCGCCGACTTGCCAGTCGCGCAGGTGGGCGAACAGCCTTGAGTTGCGCCAGAGGTCGGTAAAGCCGCCCGGTTGTCGCACGTTGCCGGCGGAGAATTCCGGAGCCAGCAGGAACGGACAGGCGTAGACCTCGCCTACGGGATCGACGCAGCAGACGATGCGCCCGGCCCCGCACAGATTCAGGCCCTCCAGCGGCTGGCCGTAAGCCGAGAGGTGAAAGAACGAATCGCCGGTCAGCACGTCCCGATGGGCCAGCAGCCAGTCGTACAGCCCGCGATTTTGGTCATGGGTGGGGCGCAAATCGTGCCAGACCGCGCCGCCGCGTCCGGTCGGCCGCAGCCGGGTCAGCCGCAATTCGGCTCCGTACCCTCGGGCCAGGGCGTACAACGCATCGAGCTGCGAGAAGTTGTGGCGGGTGACGGTGGCGTTGATCTTGAAGGAAAAACCGCGCGTGGCTAGAAGCGCCATGGCGGTCAGGGCGCGCTGGTAGGAGCCTTCGCCGCGAATCGGGTCGTTGGTCTCGGCGGTGGCGCCGTCCAAGCTGATTTGGACGTCCAGATAATCGCGCGAGGCGATCCAGTCCGCCGCTTTTTCGTCGATCAAAGAGCCGTTGGTGCTGAATTTAACGCCGATGCCGCGCGTTAGGGCGTAGTCCATCAGCTCGAAGAAATCCTTGCGGCTCATCGGCTCGCCGCCGCCGACGTTGATGTAAAACACCTTCATCTCCGCCCATTCGTCGATCAGGCGCTTGGCCTCGGCGGTGGACAGTTCGTCGGGGCGGCGGTGGCCCGACGAGGACAGACAGTGGACGCAGCGCAGGTTGCAGGCGTAGGTGATCTCCCAGGTCAGGCAGATCGGGGCGTCCAAACCTTGGCGAAACAGGTCGTAGCTCATGGCGGCGCGGGTCCACGGGTGGTTGAGAAAGCGATGTCGCGCGCGGAAGGCGCGCGGTGCGACCTCTGGTCAGGCTTCGGCCGTGGTCGGGTCGATGCCGACCTTGATTTCGGAAATCCGGTTGGCCGGAAAGCCGCCCTGTTCGGCGTGCTGCTTCACCATCTCGGCGTTAGGAGCGATGTAGACGCAATAAATCTTGTCGTCGGTGACATAGCTCTGCACCCACTGGATTTGCGGCCCCAGGTTGCGCAGCACGCTGCACGATTTCTGCGAGACGGCTTTCAAATCGGCGGGCGACAGTTTGCCCGCGCCGGGTAGTTCGCGTTCGATCAGATACTTGGGCATGGCGGTTTTGTCCTCTTGCGGTGAAATTGACTGTTGCTTGGGGCCTTAAAGAGCGGCGCATAACTCGCTGGCCGGTAGAACCTTGGCGAACCAGCCGTCCAGCGAGGCGAGAAAGGCCGCTTGCACGCTTTCGGCGGGCACCGTCACGCCGTTGAAGGATTGCGTTCTGGTCGCGCACGCATCGCTGACCAACTGACAGTTAAACCCGAGGTCGGCGGCGGCGCGCGTCGTGGTGTCGATGCAGACATGGGTCATCATGCCGACGATGGCCAGACGGTCGATCCCGTTGCGGCGCAAGTGATCGAGCAGGGGCGTTTCCCGAAAGCTGTTCGGATAGTGTTTTTGAAAAACGGGTTCCGCGCCGTGGGGGTGCGCGGATTTGTGAATGGCCGCTCCGGGGCTGTCGGGCAAGAAGAACGTCGCCCCCGGATGGATCGCGATGTGCTGGACGTGGAAGATCGGCAGCGCCTTGTTCCGAAAAGCGTCGAGCACTTGATTCGCGCGCGCGCCGGCCTGATCCGCGCCCGCCAGCTCCATGGCGCCGCCCGGAAAATAATCATTCTGAATATCCACCACTAAAAGCGCTGTAGTCATGGGGAATCCTTGAGGTGTTGTTTCGAACGAGCGAGCGCCGGCTAGGCCGATTCCGCCGCCAACGTTTTCCATTCATCGTCGGTGAACAGCCGGGAACGGGTTAGAAAGCGCAGCCCCTCCGGGCCTTCCAGGGAAAACATGCCGCCCCGGCCGGGGACGACGTCAATGATGAGCTGCGTGTGTTGCCAGTATTCGAATTGGGCGGCGCTCATGTAAAACGAGCAGCCGCCGATCTCGCCCAACCGCACGTCGCTGTCGCCGACCAGCAGATCGCCTTCGGGATAGCACATCGGCGAGCTGCCGTCGCAGCAGCCCCCTGATTGATGGAACATCAGCGGGCCGTGCTTGGCCTTCAAGCGCTCGATCAGTTCCAGGGTCGCATCCGTCGCCAAAACGCGGGAAACGTTGTTCATGCGGCATCCTCCGTTCTGGGTTGAAGGAGCCTCGCCGCCGCCCCGCTCCCGATTGGATAGAGGAGTCGGAGCGGCAACCTCCCGTTGGGAGCGGGCGGCGCGAGACGGGCGATGGCCTAGAAGAAGCCCAGCGCCTTCGGGCTGTAGCTCACCAGCAGGTTCTTGGTTTGCTGGTAGTGATCGAGCATCATCTTGTGATTTTCCCGGCCGATGCCGGATTGCTTGTAACCGCCGAAGGCGGCGTGCGCCGGGTACAGGTGATAGCAGTTGGTCCAAACCCGGCCCGCCTTGATCCCGCGACCCATCCGGTAGGCGGTGTTCATGTCGCGGCTCCACACCCCCGCGCCCAAGCCGTAGAGCGTGTCGTTGGCGATGGACAGCGCCTCGGCCTCGTCCTTGAAGGTCGAAACCGCCAGCACCGGCCCGAAGATTTCTTCCTGGAACAGCCGCATCTTGTTGTTGCCCAAAAACACCGTCGGTTGGATGTAATAGCCGTCCTTCAACTCGCCGCCCAGCTCGGTCCGCTGTCCGCCGGTCAGGCATTCCGCGCCTTCCTGCCGGCCGATATCCATGTAGCTCAGGATCTTTTCCATCTGTTCGGAGGAGGCTTGCGCGCCGATCATGGTGTCGGTGTCGAGCGGGTGGCCTTGCTTGACCGCTTTCACCCGCTTGATCGCCCGCTCGATGAACTTGTCGTAGATGGTGTCCTGAACCAGCGCCCGCGACGGACAAGTGCAGACCTCGCCCTGGTTGAGGGCGAACATGGCGAAGCCTTCCATCGCCTTATCGAAAAAGTCGTCGTCCTGGGCGCAGACGTCGGCGAAGAACACGTTGGGCGATTTGCCGCCCAGTTCCAGAGTGACCGGAATCAGGTTTTGCGAGGCGTACTGCATGATCAGCCGGCCGGTGGTGGTTTCGCCGGTGAAGGCGATCTTGGCGATGCGCCGGTTGGAGGCCAGCGGCTTGCCGGCTTCCACCCCGAAGCCGTTGACCACGTTGAGCACGCCGGCCGGCAGCAAATCCTGAATCAGCTCCATCAGCACCAGGATCGAGGCGGGGGTCTGCTCGGCCGGCTTCAGCACCACGCAGTTGCCGGCGGCCAGGGCTGGGGCCAGCTTCCAGGTCGCCATCAGCAGCGGGAAATTCCAGGGGATGATCTGGCCGACCACGCCCAGCGGTTCGTGGAAGTGGTAGGCGACAGTGTTGTCGTCCAGCTCCGACAGCGAACCCTCCTGGGCGCGGATGCAGCCGGCGAAATAGCGGAAATGATCGACCGCCAGCGGCAGGTCGGCGGCCATGGTCTCGCGCACCGGCTTACCGTTGTCCCAGGTCTCGGCGACCGCCAGCATTTCCAGGTTCTGCTCGATCCGGTCGGCGATGGTATTGAGCAGTTTGGCCCGTTCCGCGGCCGAGGTGCGGCCCCAAGCGCCGACGGCGGCGTGCGCGGCGTCCAGCGCCTTTTCGATGTCCTCGGCGCTGGAACGCGGGATTTCGCAGAAGACCTTGCCGGTCACCGGGGTGACGTTTTCAAAATAGTCCCCTTTCACCGGTTCCACCCACTGGCCGCCGATGAAATTTTGATAGCGCTTTTTGAAGCTGACCTTGGAACCAGATTGGCCGGGCGATGCATATAACATGTCGTTTCTCCTACAGTTTTGGTAGTTAAATTCGGCGAGTTCAGGCCTCGTCTTCTTGTTTGTGCGCGGCGTTGGAGCCTCGTCGGCCCGCGCCGGGACGCGGTCGGTCGACGACCAGCCAACCGCCGTGATACTCGCAATAGCTCTGGCGGCCGCCGAGCGTCCGACCCAGGGCCAGCAACCGCTCGCGATTGAAAACTTGGCGGTGGCCGTAGCGGCGGTCGGGTTCGGCTTCGAGCGGCACGGCCACGATCAGGCGCTTGGCGGCGAGCCGCCACAGATTGGCGAGCGCCGTTTCGGTTTGCCCGGCATCGAGATGCTCCAACAGATGCAGGGCGGTCACCACATCGAAACGCGCCGGCAGCGGGGCCAGTTCCCGCTCGATGTCCGCGGCCAGGATGTCGGCCACGCCGAATCGAGCGCCGAGCGCCGGTTCGCAGCCGAGATAATCGGCGGCGAAATCCATCAGCGCCGGATTGAGATCGCAACCGGCGAGTTCGCCCAGCGCCTCGCCGCCGGCGCGGATTCGCGCCAGCAGCAAGGGAAAAAAGCCGAAGCAGGTCGCCGCGTCGAGCACGGTGGGCGGCGCGGTCAAGGCCGGCATCGTGCGGATCAGTTCCAGCGCGTGACGGTAGATCGCGCCGAACAAACCGATGAAGTCGCCGGTCCGGCGGTCGGGCGCGTCGGGCGCGGTTCCCAGCCCGGCGCTGGCCTGGATGGCGTTCAAGGTGTTGGCGTAAAACAGCCGCCAAGCGGCCCGCTCGTTGCCGGCCATCGAGCGCACGATGTCGCCGACCGACCGCTCGAACAAATCCTGCTCGCTGTAACCGTTGTCGATGCGGTGGCGGTGGGCGACCAGCAGCGGCAACAGTTCGGTGACGACGTGATGGCCGAGGTTGTTGTCGATCTCGACCGGCGCGAAGTCGTGGACGATGACGAATTCGTCGGCCAGCGGCGCGAGCGCATACAGCCGGAAGCGGGCGCTTTCGCCCAACGGAGCGGTTTGTCGCTCCAAGCCTTCGACCAATAAGGCGTGACGGCGGCGCGAGAGCATCATGAAAGCGGCTCCACGGTTAGGGCCGGATCGCCGAGCGGCGCAACAGGTTTTCGGTGACCTCGCCGAGCTGGCGCAAGTTGCGGACGACTTCGGTGTGATGGCACACCGGCTCGTACAGCGGCATGTCGCAACTGCCCATCCGCCAGCTGCCGCGCGACTCCGGCGACAGCCACAGCAGCTGTTTGGCCCGGCGGCGGATCGCTTCCAGCGCCCACACCTGAGGCGGATTGCGGTTGCCGCGACCGTCGCCGAGAATGATGACGGTGGTTTGGGCGGTCACCGCCGCCAGATGGCGATTGTGAAACCGTTCCAGGGCGCGGCCGTAGTTGCTGTCCACCTCGGTATCGAGCAAACCCCCGTCGAACACGGCGGCGATGGCGTCGTCGATGCCGAGCTGGTCGAAATACGGGCTGATTTCCACCAGATCGCTGACGAAGGCGAAGCTGCGCACCTGTTCGAACAGCGTTTGCAGGTTATAGACAAGGTGTAGCATAAAGCGTGCGGTGTTGCGCACCGAAAGACTCACGTCGCAGATCGCGACCAGCCGGGGTTTTTCGTCGTAATGGCGGGTCAGCACCGGCTGGAACGGGATGCCTTCGTATTTCATGTTGCGGCGCAGGGTGAGCGGCACGCTGATCCGGCCTTGCGGGCCGATCCGCCGCCGGTAGGAGCGCGCGCCCCGCATCCGCCGACAGAGCCGCTGCACGATCTCGGTCATCTCTCGGCGCTCCTGTTCGGTAAAGCGGTAATCGGGCCGGGGCCGGGCCGGCCGCGCGGCGCGTCCTGCCTCCTGTTGCCGCAGCGCCAGTTCCCGCTCCAGATAGCGTTTCAGCAATTCCGGCAATTGGGCGATGCCGCCCTTGAGGCGGGCGGACAATTTTTGCAGCAACCCCTCGTCGATCTCGGCGTCGCTCAATTCGTCCAACAGCTCGGTGACCGCGTCGGCGATCAGGTCCGCGTCCAGCGCGGCGATGGCCTCGTCGAAATTGAGCTCGCCGGCCCGGCTGGCATTTTTTAGCCGCCGCGCCTTCAGCACCTGCAAGGCGTTTTGCATCGCGTGATCCAGCAGTTCGCGGCGGCGGCTCAGCACCAGGTTTTGGCCGAATTCGGCCAGGCTGAAATCGTGGGGATCTTGATGCGAGTTGAAATGGGTCACCATTTGCGACTCATCGAAATACTCGCGGATATCGAGGGCGTCCTCGTGGGCGTTGTCGCCGTCGGGTTGGCCGCCGACCGTCGCCGGAGCCGCCGCGTCCGGCGTCTGGATCGTGGTGTCCGGCGCGGCGGGGGAGGGTTCATCTCCCGGCGCGGCCGTCTCGGCCCGCTTGGGCAGGCTGAAAAATTGTTCGAACAGCTCCTCGAACATCGACAGGTCGCGCAGGTCTTTAATCAAGGTGCAGCGCAGCACGGTCCGGGCCGTCTCGCGCTCGTGCAGCGCGACTCGCGCCAGCGCCTGCATCGCATCCAGCGATTCGGCGGGCGAAATCCGCGCGCCGCGCTGTTTCAGCAGGAAGATGAAGCGGTTGATGGCGGCGTCCATCAGGCTCCGCCGGTGCGGCCGTCGGTGCGGCCGCGATAGTTGGTGAAGTAGCGGGCGGCGTGTTCCTGCCGGCGCTGTTCCAAAAAATTCGTATCCGGTTCGGCCGGGCGTTGCGGCGGCGTCAAAGCCGCCTCGGAACTCATGGATTGAGGCTGCGCCTGAATCGGTTCGGCGATCCAGGCTAACTGCTCGTTGACCCGCTGGGTGTCGCGCTCGTACTTGACCAGCAAATGCAGCGTTTCATCCAGCAATTCCGGGGTCAGCGCGTCGGCGTCCAGCAGTACCAGCGCCCGCGCCCAATCCAGCGTCTCGCTGATGCTGGGGGCCTTGCGCAAATCCAGGGCGCGCAAGCGGCGGATCACCGCGACCACCTGCGCCGCCAGCAGTTCGCGCAGCGCCGGGACCTTGAGGCGGACGATTTCCAGCTCGCGCCCTTCGTCCGGGTAGTCGATAAACAGGTGCAGGCAGCGGCGCTTGAGGGCGTCGCTCAAATCGCGGGTGTTGTTGCTGGTGATGATGACGTAAGGGATGGTCTTGGCCTTGACCGTGCCTATTTCCGGCACCGTGACCTGAAAATCGCTCAGCACTTCCAGCAGGAAGGCCTCGAACTGCTCCTCGGCGCGGTCGAGTTCGTCGATCAAAAGCACCACCGGATCGGGCGAGTCGATGGCTTGGAGGATGGGCCGGCGCACCAGAAAGCGTTCAGAAAAGAACACGTCTTCGTGCAGGTCCAGGCGCGCGACCGCCTCGCGCAAGCCGTCGATCCCCTCGAACAACCCGCCGATCTTGTCGCGCAGGATTTGGGTGTAGAGCAGTTGCTTGCCGTATTCCCACTCGTACAGGGCGTGGGCTTCGTCCAGCCCGCCGTAACATTGCAGCCGGATCAGGGAGCGCCCCAGCGCGGCGGACACCACCTTGGCCAGTTCGGTCTTGCCCACGCCGGCCGGCCCTTCGATCAGGATCGGCTTTTGCATTTGCAGGGCCAAAAAGGCGACGGTCGCCAGTTTGCGGTCGCAGATGTACTGCTGTTCGCGCAGGCGCGCGATGGTGTGCTCGATGGATTCGAACATGCGCCGACTCCGGGCCGGACCCGCCGGCGGATGACCGGCGGGCCGAGCCTTCAGGGAAACGCTCGGTGGAAGGACCTTTGCCGATGGCAACCTAAGTTTAGTAGGTGCCAGTCAAGCTATGGCGGACCACCGGGGCCACGGACTCGTAGCTGCAATCGCGGGGGTTGCCCGGCGTCGAGCCGTCTCCCAGCACATGCTTGGTGATGCGGTCCACGTCGCGGTCGTCGCCGGTGATCTTTCCCCCGCTTTCGGCGTAGCGGCCCTTGCCCATCTGCGACTTGCTGTAGTCGCCGACGCTGGTGAAGTTGGCGGGGATCTGCACGTCCTTGCTCAGACGGATCGCCGCTTCAATCGCCCGCTCGGCGGCGGAGACATCCGACAGGCCGTCCACGTTTTCGCCCATCGCCCTGGCGATGTCGCGGAAGCGCTTGTAGTTGGTTGGCATGTTGAATTCCCAGACCCGGGGCAGGGCGACCGCGTTGTTCAGGCCGTGATGCGAGTCGTAGAAAGCGCTGACCGCGTGGGAAATCGAGTGGATGATGCCGAGGCCGCCGCTGTTGAACGCCTGCGCCGAGATGTAGGAGGCGTACATCATGTTGAGGCGGG
>ERZ761607.1276-NODE-1276-length-32705-cov-7.823338_pt1 | contig 32705 bp, 18 predicted proteins | sample MGYA00511164_ERZ761607 | MGnify/ENA primary metagenome ERZ761607 (study PRJEB28899, sample SAMN02445080) | bioreactor sludge metagenome | biome: EBPR sludge | place: Australia: Brisbane, Thorneside Wastewater Treatment Plant | collected 2011-06-22 ... | reverse complement strand
TAGTCGCAAATCGTCGGCGGCGCGAAAGGTCAGGCGATAGCGGGCCAGCGGCAGGATGGGAACGGCAAGGATCGGCTTCTGGGCAGTCACGGCTTTCCGCATCATGGGGATGGCTTTTACTGTGACAGTGTAGTTTATGCTGCAACACTATCAAGCCGTGTGACAGGCAGCCGCTCCGCCAAGCTGGCGTGCATGGCGTCGCCCTGCTGTTGGATTTCGACCACCGAGCGTTCCCCCCTTTTAGCAAAGGGGGATTCCCAATCATCCGATGTGCGTGACTACCCGTCCTATTTCCCCACCCGCAACAATCCACTCAGCCCATGCTGCTCCAGAAAAGCGTTGGCGCGGTCGCGAATCGCGGCGGCGCTGTCGAGGTCCGTCACCTCGGCCAGGAGCGCCTGGGCCCCGGAATAGGGAACGCTGCGAATCAGCCACTTGATCTTGAGCAAGCTACCCAGGTTCATGCTCAGGCTGTCCACTCCCATCGCCATCAACAGCAGGGCGCCCGCCGGATCGCCGGCCATCTCGCCGCAGACGCCGATCGGCCGGCCCGCCGCCCGCGCCTGCTCGACCACATGGCGGGTCGCCGCCAGCACCACCGGATGCAGGGAATCGTACAGCTTGGCCACCCGGTCGTTGTTGCGATCCACCGCCAGCAGATACTGCGTCAGATCGTTGCTGCCGATCGAGGCGAAATCCACCATGCGGATCAGTTTCTCGATCTGATAGACCGCCGACGGCACCTCCACCATGATCCCCACCCGCGGCGTCCTGACCGTCACGCCGTCCTCGGCCAGCTCCGCCTGGGCCTCGCGCAACAGATCCAGCGCCTCGCGCAATTCGCCGATGCCGCTGATCATCGGCAACAGGATCGACAGGTTCGGATGGGCGGTTCCCGCGCGCAGCATCGCCCGCAACTGGGTCTTGAACAAATCGGGCTGATCCAGGCTGATGCGGATGCCGCGCCAGCCCAGAAACGGGTTCTGCTCCTCGATGGGAAAATAGGGCAAGGGCTTGTCACCACCAATGTCCAGGGTGCGCAACACCACGGGATGCGGCTCCATCATCCGCAACACCCGGCTGTACAGGGTGGTCTGTTCTTCCTCGCCGGGAAAACGGTCGCGCAGAAAGAAATGCAGCTCCGACCGATACAATCCCACGCCTTGCACCCCGCTGTCGCGGGCGGCGGCGATGTCGGCGAACAGGCCGGAATTGGCGTGCAATTCCAACCGGTGACCGTCCAGGGTTTCCGCCGGCAGATCGCGCAGGTGCTGCAAATCGCGCGACAGTTCGGCCTCGTCGGCGATCAGCTTCAGATATTCCTGGCGCAGTGTCGGGCTGGGCTGGATGCAGACCCGCACGGTGTAGCCATCCACCACCACTTCCCGCCCGTTCAGCCGGCCCGGCGGCAGATTGCTGACCCCGAACACCGCCGGCACCCCCAGGCCGCGCGCCAGCAGGGCGACATGCGAGGCGCCGGTGCCCCGCACCGACACCAGTCCCTTGAGCTGCTCCGGCGGCACGTCCAGCAACTGGGAGACGCTGATTTCCTCGCCCATCAGAATGGTGTGGTCGGGGTAATGACGGTTGATCGCCTGCGCTTCCTGCAAGCGATTCAGCAGGCGCTGGCCAAGATCGAGAATGTCGGCGGCGCGCTCGCGCAGGTAGGGATCGTCCATCTCGGTGAAGATATTGGCGTATTCCAGCACGGTGGCGCGCAGCGCGCCCGGCGCCCAGTTGCCGGCGTAGATCCGTTCCAGGGTGCCGTTCACCAGGCTGTCGCTGCCCAGCAGCAGCGCGTAGGCGTCGAACAACGCCCGGTCGCCCGCCGACAGAAAGAGACGCATCCGCTCACTGAGCCGTTGCAACTCGGCCAGTTCCGCCGCCACCGCCTGCCGAAACCGCGAGGCCTCGGCCTCCGGATTTTCGATGTCCTTGTCCGGAACCCGATCCAGCGCGGTGGGGGGAAACACCACCACCGCCTCCCCGATCGCCAGGCCGCGGGCGCTGGCCACGCCTTCCAGGAACAGGGTGTCCACCAGCGCATCGCCGCTCAGCCGATCCAGCGCCTGGCGGATTTCCGCCTGGTTGATGCAGCCGGCCAGTTGCGCGGCCAGCGTCACCAGGAACGACTCCTCGTCGGCGGTGTACTTGCGTCGCTCGCGCTGCTGGGCCGCCAGCACGCCCAGCACCTTGCGCCGGCGGATGATCGGCACCCCGATGAAGCCATGGAACGGCGCCTCGCCCGTGGCGGCGATGTAGCGGAAGGCGGGATGGGCGGGCGCGTCATCGACGTTGACCGGCTCGGCCCGGCCGGCGGCCAGCCCGATCAGCCCCTGTCCCAGTTTCAGCCGCGCCTTGCCGACCGCGCCCGACCGCAGGCCATCGGTGGCCATCAGCACGTGTTCGCCGCGGATGGCGTCGGTCATGTACACCGAGCATACATCGGTGTGAATGGCGGTCTTGACCTCGGCGACGATCACGCCAAGCGCCTCGTGCAGGTCGCGGGCGGCGTTGATGTCCTGAATGATGCGCCGCAGGATATCCAGCATGGAACCAGCCTCGGCTGAAAACCAACGATGGGTGATGGAAGCGATCAGCGCCGGGAAATCCGGCGCGAGCGTGGCGTCGGCGGATGGGGAAGGCGCGGCCCATCCAGGGTGGACGTCGCCGTCGCCGTTTCCCGGGTCGGCGCGGTGACCACCGTCATGGGTTCGAGAACACCGCCGCGCCGCGCCGCGACGACCATGCGGGTAATGACCGGATGCGGATAGGTTCCCGCCGGGCGCAGAGGCAAGACGGACGGGGATTTGCCCGCGGCCACGGGGCGCGCCGGCTCCAGTTCCGGCGGGTGGGAAACCGCGAGGGTAGCTTCCATGGCGATCTCCATGGCCGCCGTGGTCACCTCCACGGCCACTCCCAGCGTCCGAACCGGCGTCGACAGACCGTCGAACCCGGAGTCTCGCCGGGTGGGTCGCTCGGGCGCCTCGTCGCGACGCTGGGTAGGGAACGAACGCTTCGGCAGGCGAAAAGGCGGCAACAGCGGCGCCAGTTCGCGCAGGGCGCGCCAATACACATGGCGTTTGAACGGCACCACGGCTCGCAGCGGATACCAGTAATCCACCCACTGCCAGTGATCGAACTCAGGGCGTCCGGAGGAATCCAGACGCACCGCGTCCTCCCCACCCAGCATCCGCAGCAGGAACCAGACCTGTTTCTGGCCGATGCAAGTCGGTTGGTTACCCCAGCGGATCAAACGCTTGGGGAGGCGATAGCGCAACCAGCCCTTGGTGCAGCCGATCACTTCGACATGTTCCGGCCGCAAGCCAACCTCTTCGGCCAGTTCGCGAAACATGGCCTGCTCGGGCGACTCATCCCGTCGAATGCCGCCCTGGGGAAACTGCCAGGAATGCTGGCCAATTCGCTTCGCCCAGAACAGGCGCCCATCGGCATTGCACAGGATGATGCCGACGTTTGGTCGATAACCCTCCGAATCGATCACGATGAAAACCAGTGTATCGCAATAAACGGTTCACACTATTTTTTCATAACGAACCACGTTTCGCCATGGTGGCGACGCGGCCCGCCCATCGCCAGCCAGCCGCGCCGGAAAGGGCTATCATTAAGCGTATCTCCAGCCTTGGCCGCCATCCCCCATTCGACCCGAGCCCCGCAAGAACCGCCATTCCCAGCCGGTTGTCCCAAGGAGTTTCTCATGCGCCTTTCATTGTCACTGTTCGCCCTGTTGGCGCTATTGCTATCCGCCAGCGCCCCTGCCTTCGAGGATACGCCGCTCGCCGTGGCGGCGGCCCAGTATCAGCAACTGATCCGCGACGGTCGCTCCGCCGCTGGCCAGTCACCGGACGCCCTGTTGCAACAGGCCAGCCAGCAGGCGGCGCGCAAGGACTGGGCCGCCGCCATCGCCAGTCAGGAAACCGCCATCGCGGCGGGCGCCGATCCGGTGGGGGCATGGCTGGGCTTGAGCCAGTTCTGGCAAAGCCGGACCGACCAGAGTCAGAATCAGGATCGCGAGCGCGCCCAGGAACGGACCCGACAGGCCGCCTGGAACGCCTATCAGGCGGCGCGCGTCCCGTTCGAGCGCGCCCGCGCCCTGTTCCGGCTGGGCGAACTGTACGACCGCGCCAAGGAGCCCAAGCAGGCTCTCGCCGCCTTCCGCTCGGGGCTGGAACTGGAGGACAATCCCCGGATCGCCAAGCGCTATCAAGAGCTGGCCGATGCCCACGCCTTCCAGATCAAGGGCGTGGAAGTCGAATCGGACAGCGCCACCCCGAAAATCTGCCTTCAGCTCTCCGATGACCTCGCCAAGGACCGCCAGGTTCATTACGAGGATTATCTGGTCGTCGAACCGGCCATCCAGCCGACGGTCAGCGCCCAGGGCCGGCAATTGTGCGTGGAGGGTGTCCGCCACGGCCAGAGCTACACGATCAAGGTCCGCGCCGGCATTCCGTCGGCGGCGGGCGAAAAGACGCGCGCCACCCAGGAATTCACCGCCAAGGTCGAGGACCGCAAGCCGACCCTGGGCTTTCGCGGGACCGCCTACGTGTTGCCCAAGGCCAGCGGCCAGCAGTTGCCGTTGATCAGCGTCAACCTGGACCAGGCGCGGGTGCGGGTGTTGCGCGTCAACGACCGCAATCTGTTGCAACAAATCCTGGATCGTCGCCTGAGCAACCCGCTGGACGGTTACGACATCAGCCGGGTCGCCAAGAATTCCGGCGAACTGCTGTGGGAGGGAACCCTGACCCTGGCCAGCGGCGAGCGCAATCAGGATGTCACCACCGCCATTCCCGTCAACGAAATCCTGCGCGACCCGCAACCGGGCATCTACATCGTGGCCGCCGAACCGGTCAAGGAAGACCCGGACAGCTACGAAAATCGGGCCACCCAATGGCTGGTGGTCTCCGACATTGGGCTGTTCACGCTGCGTGGCAACGACGGGCTGCATGTGTTCGCCCGGTCGCTGGCCACCGCCAAGCCGTTGGCCGGCATCGACCTGCGGTTGTACGCCCGCAACAACGGCGAACTGGGCAAAGCGATCACCGACGGCAAGGGCTACGTCCGTCTCGATCCGGGCCTGTTGCGCGGCGGCGGCGGGCGCGAGCCGGCGCTGCTGATGGCCCACGGCAACGGCGACTACAACTTTCTCGATCTGACCAAGCCGGCCTTCGACCTCAGCGACCGGGGCGTCGAGGGTCGCGCCGCGCCAGGGGCGGTGGACGCCTTCCTTTACACCGAGCGCGGGGTCTATCGGCCCGGCGAGACGGTGGAACTGATGGTCCTGGTCCGCGACAGCCGCGGCTACGCCCTGCCGAACGCGCCACTGACCCTCAAACTGTTCCGCCCCGACGAGGTGGAAGCCGGGCAACCGAAACCGGGCCAGCCGGCGCTGGGTGGCTACCACGTCCAACTGCCGCTGACGCTGAACGCCCGCACGGGAACCTGGACGGTCAAGGCCTATGCCGATCCCAAGGGCGAGCCGGTCGGGCAAGTCGGCTTTCAGGTCGAGGATTTCGTGCCCCAGCGGCTGAAACTGGAGCTGAGTTCCACCGCGCCAGTGCTGAAACCGGGCGAGCCGGCGATGGTGGATATCAACGGCCGTTTCCTGTACGGCGCGCCAGCGGCCAATCTCAAGGCCGAGGCCGAGGTGGTGCTGAACGAGGATCCCAACCCCTACCCCGCTTTCCCTGGCTATCGGTTCGGACTGGCGCAGGACAGTTGGACCGCCCAGCGTTTTCCAGTGGCGCTGGCCGGCACCGACGCTCAGGGCAAGGCGCAGGCGCGGGTGACGTTGAGCGAGACGCCCGACACCAGCCGGCCGTTGCAGGCGCGGGTGCGGGTGTCGTTGTTCGAACCCGGCGGCCGGCCGGTCACCCGCAGCCTGAATCTGCCCTATCGCGCCCAACCGTTCGCCATCGGCGTCAAGCCACGTTTCGGCGACGACGGCATCCCCCTGGGCCAGGAGGCCGGCTTCGACGTGATCGCCCTCGATCCGCTGGGTCAGCCGCTGGCGAAAAGCGGGCTGCGAGCCGACCTGGTGCGTGAGGACCATCAGTATTATTGGTACTACGGCGATAACCGCTGGGACTACAAGCTGGTGATCCGCGACAGCGCGCCGGTCACCAGTCGAACCCTCAACGTCGCCGCCGGTCAACCGACCGCGTTCACGCACCGCATCGCGGAGTGGGGCAATTACCGGCTGGACGTGCTGGACCCGGCGACTGGCGTCGCCTCCAGCGTGCGCTTCACCGTCGGTTGGTTCGAAAACCCGGGCGAGAACAGCGACACGCCGGACCAGATGAAAGTGACGCTGGATCAGCCGCGCTATCAGGCGGGCCAGACCGCCAAGGTCTTCGTCCGGGCTCCGTTCGCCGGCGAGGTGTTGCTGAATGTGGTCGGCGACCGACTGTGGCTGAGCCGGACTGTCAGCGTCCCGGCCGAGGGAACCACGGTGGAACTGTCCATTCCCGCCGAATGGGGACCGGGAGTCTATATCGCCGCCACCGCCTTTCGTCCGGCGGACAACGCCGCTCAGCGCGGACCGGGCCGGGCCATCGGCGTCGCCTGGCTTGGTCTGGACCCCGCGCCGCGCACCCTGAACGTGGCGCTGACCGCGCCGACCGAGTGGAAACCGCGTCAGACCGTGGACCTGCCGGTGACGGTGACCGGCCTCGATCCCGGCCAGCCAGCGTATCTGACCGTCGCCGCCGTGGACGAAGGTATTTTGCAACTGACCGACTTCGCCAGCCCGGACCCGGCTAAATACTTCCTCGGCAAGCGGCGACTGGGAATGCAACTGCTCGATCTGTACGGCAAGCTGATCGAAGCCGGCGGCCGACCGGGCCAACTCAAGGTTGGCGGCGACGCCGACAGCCGGCAACTGGACGGCTCCGGGGTGCGCACGGTGAAAACCCTGGCGCTGTTTTCCGGGCCGGTGGCGCTGGACCCCAGCGGTCAGGCGAAAATTCCGCTGGTCCTGCCCGATTTCAACGGTCAGTTGCGACTGATGGCGGTGGCTTGGGATCGCAACCGGCTGGGCCGGGCCGAGGCCGCGCCGCTGGTGCGCGACCCGCTGGTGGCGCGTGTCTACCTGCCGCGCTTCCTGGCGCCGGAGGATGAAGGTCGCGTCACCGTGACCGTGCAGAACCTGAGCGCCCCACCCGGCGAATACCGCATCCGCCTGAGCGCCGATGGGGCGGCGGCGGTGACCGAACCGGCGACGTTCACCTTCACCGTCGCCGACTCCGCCACGCAGAATTCCGACAGCCGAACCTTTACCCTGCGCGGACTGCAACCCGGCGTCGGGCAGGTACGCCTGCATCTGGACGGGCCGAACGGTTTCCAACTGGTGCGCGAGTCCGAGATCGGCGTGCGTCCGGCCCAGGCGATCACCACCAACCGCATCGCCAAGCGCCTGAATCCCGGTGAGTCGCTGCGGATCGGCAACGAGTTGCTGGGCGATTATCTGCCCAGCACCGGCCAGGCCCGGCTGAGCTTCAGCAGCCGACCCAATCTCAACGTGCCCGAACTGCTGGCGGAACTGGATCGCTATCCCTACGGCTGCCTGGAACAGACCACCAGCCGCGCCCTCCCCCTGCTGTACTTCAACCAGGTGGCCGAGGTCTGGGTTGGGCAGAACGCCACCGAGGCGGGTTTGCGAGCGCGGGTGCAGGACGCCATCCAGCGTATTTTGACCTTGCAGGACGCCGGCGGCGGTTTCGGGTTGTGGAACCCCGACAGCAACGTCGAAAATTGGCTGTCGGCCTACGCCATGGACTTTCTGGTCCGCGCCCGCCAGGAACGGTATCTGGTGCCCGAATCGGCGTATCAGCACGGCCTAAAGTATCTACAGGAACAGTTGAACACCGATGAATTCGGCGAAGCGCAACTCGGCTGGCGGGCTTACGCCCTGTACGTGCTGGCGCGAGTACAGCAGGCCGCCATCGGCGATTTGCGCTACCTGCACGACAACCATCTGCCAAAAATGCCCAACGCGCTGGCCCAGGCGCAACTGGGCGCGGCGCTGGCCCGCTACGGCGAGCTGGGCCGGGCCAAGGAGGCGTTCGCCGCCGCCTTGAAACGGTCGGGCCGGGGCGAGGGGCGCGATTATGGCAGTCCATTGCGCGACCGGGCCGCGCTGTTGACGCTGCTGGTCGAATCCGGGCTGTTGCCGGAGCAAGTGCCGCCGCTGGCCGAGCAGGTGGCCGCCGAATTCAACCAGCGCCGCTACGCCAGCACCCAGGAACAAGCCTGGCTGTTGCTGGCGGCCCAGGCGCTGCTGAAACAGCCCGGTCGGACCCAGTTGGCGGTCGACGGCCAGGCGACCACCGCCGATCCGTTCTATCTGACGCCGACGGCGGCGCAACGGGCCAAAGGGTTGACCGTGGTCAATCAGGGCGCGCAGGCCGCCTGGTATACGCTGAATCTGAGTGGCGTGCCGGTTGCGCCGCAGCCACCGGCGCGGGAGGGCTTCACTATCAGCCGCCGCTATTACACCCGCGCCGGCAAGGACGTGGATCCGGCCCAGCTTCATCAGAACGACTTGCTGGTGGCGGTCGTCACCGGCGAGGCGCTGGGTAGCCAGGAGCAGCAGGCGCTGGTGGTCGATCTGTTGCCGGCGGGATTGGAAATCGAAAACGCCCGGCTGGCGCACAACGCCTCGACCACCGAAATCGCCTGGCTGCCCGAACTGACTGAAACGCTGCACACCGAATTCCGCGATGACCGCTTCGTGGCGGCGCTGGATTTCGAGGCCGGCGGCGAGCGGAAATTCACCCTGGCCTATCTGGTGCGGGCGGTCACACCGGGCGTCTACCGGCAACCGGCGGTGTATGTGGAGGATATGTACAAGCCGTGGCAATTCGGGCGCGGGGCGATGGGGACGGTGAAGGTGGAATGACGGGGCGGACATGAACCCGGACGAACTCCTTGCCGAACTGGCCCAGGGCGAAAACCAGCATCGGGAATTCAAGCGCCAGCTTGATAACCCGGAAAGCGTGGCCGGTGAAATCGTCGCCTTCGCCAACAGCGAGGGAGGCCGTCTCTATGTCGGCGTGGCCGACGACGGTTCCGTCGTCGGTCTGCCGGACAGCACCACGGTTTTCCAGTCCCTGACCCATCTGTGCCGGGATCGCTGCATTCCCCCAGTCAGCCCGGTACTGGAACAACACTGGATCGAAGGTCGCGAGATCGTCGTACTGACGGTGATGCCGGCTCTAAACCGCTCAAAACCCTACCGTACCGCTGGAGGCCGGTTTTATCTGCGGGTCGGCCGGGACAAGCAGGACGCCACCGGACGGGAGCTGGTGCGGATCGCTCAGGCGGCGGGTGAGTTGCATTACGACGAGAGTCCGGTCTGGGGAACCACGCTGAACGACCTGTCGCGGGAGGCGTTCGCCGCTTATCACGAGGCGCAATTCGGCCTGCCGCTGGTGGAGCAACTGGAACAAAGCCGGCTACCCCTGGAACAGTTGCTGCGCCATCTGCGCCTGGCGGAAGCCGTGGATGGCGAGTGGTTGCCGACGGTGGCGGGTTTGCTGATGTTCGGCGCCGAGCCGCAACGGTTCATGCCGCAAAGCCGGCTGTCGGCGGTGGCCTTCGCCGGTCTGGACGAGGACGCCGACATCCTGGACCGGCGCGAGATCGTCGGGCGGCTGCCGACGATCATCGACGATGCCCGGCTGTTTCTGGAGCGCAACATCCGCCAGCCGGCGCGAGAACTCGGATTCCGGCGCGAGGACATCCTGTTGTACGACCGCAAGGCGCTAGGCGAGGCCGTGGTCAACGCCGTCGCCCACCGGGACTACAGCCTGAGCGGTTCGCAAATCCGGCTGTTCGTGTTCCCGGATCGCGTGGAGGTGCGCAGTCCGGGGCGGTTGCCGAATTCGGTGACGCTGGACAACATCCGGCTGGGCGTCCATGCCGAGCGCAATCGGCGACTGGCGACGCTGTTGACGCAACTGGGCTACATGAGCGCCATCGGCACCGGTATCCCGCGCCTGATCATCCGCCTGTCGCGGTTGTTGTCGGGGCGAGAGCCGGAGTTCGAGCTGGTGGGGGAGGAGTTGCGGGTCAGAATCTGGGCCAGACCGGAAACCCGGTAGCGCGCGCCATGCGCAATTTTCATTCCCACGCCGCCAGATCGGCCCGCAGGACGCGCACCCGCCGCAGAATCGCCTCCCGCTTGAGACTGAACAGCACCATCCCCACCGTGATCGCCGTTCCCAGCCCCAGCAGGATCAGTGCCCGACTCAAAGCCTGCTCGGGATAGAAGCGGATCAGTTGTCCGGCGACGTTCAACACCAGGAACGCCACGCCGGCGTAGAGAAAGGCGCGGATGCGCAGGGCGACGCCGGCGACGACGCCCAGCAGCGCCAGCCCCAGCGCCAGCACGAACACGCTCAACGCCGGCCGCAGGAACACGTCCAGCCCCGCTCCGGCGTAGAGCGCGCTCAAGGCCGCCAGCCGCGCGCCGTTCAGCACGTTCGGACGCAGTTCCCGCCGATGCAGATGCAGCAACGCTAGCACCGACGCCGCCGCTGGCGCGATGTAGAATTGCCACAATCCATGACGTTCCGCCCACAGCGGCGCCCAGAGGTAGATGGCCCCGTTCAACGCCAGCACGCCCAGGTACAGCGGCCAGGGATTGCGCAGCGCGCTGGCCAATGACAGATACAGCACAGCGGCGGCCAGCAGGGTTCCGCCGGTCCAGACCGAGGCGAGTTGCCATGGCGCGGTCGCCAGCGCCAGCAGCGGCAACCCCAGGGCCAGCCGGTACAGCGGCGGCGAACCGGTGAACTGATGCAGCAGGAAGGCGACGTAACCCGCCGCCATCAGCGCCACGGTATCGACGACCGCGAACGGCGCCAGGCCCAACGCCAGCAGTCGCCCATAACCCGCCAGCAATCCCAGCAACAGCGCGGTCGCGTAGACCCAGTTCGGCTCGTCCGGCCGCCGCCAGGCGCGCGTCAGCGTCAACCCCGCCAGCATCAGCAACGCCGCGCTGGCCGCCAGCGGATCGGCGGGGATGCCGAAGCGCCATGGCGATAGCCTCCAGCCGGCCAGGTGCGCCGCCACCGCGCCACCGTGCAATCCCAGCCAGAGAGCACTCAGCGCCAGTAGCCATGGCATCGATCTGGCCATCACCGATTCCAGCTCGTACAGCCGGCCGAACCGCGCCGAATCTGCTTCGGGATCAGCGCGGTCCAACCAGGCCGCCAACCGTCGCCGAATCGCCATCGACGCCAGCAGCAACAACACCGTTTGCGCGGCGTACCAGGGCGCCAATCCGATCAACGGCGTCCAGGTGAACGCCACCGTGCCCGTCAGCCAGACCGTGTAGCTGCCGGCCAGCGCCAGCGCCAGCCCCGCGTTCAGCCAGAACGGCCGTCCTTGCCACCAGCCCCGCGCCAGCGTCGCCGCCGCCAGCACGAGCAGAGCTGCGGTGCAAAGCGCCCAGTGGGAGTCGGCCACCAGCGGCAGCAGGACCAGGCTCGCCGCCGGCAACAGGGTCAGCCACCCGTCCAGCGCCGAACGCCAGACCTCCCAGCGGGGCGATCCGTACCGCCACGCCAGCAACAACGCGCCATTCCACAGCGCCACCGCCAGCGGCAACCCAACCAGCGGCACGCCCAAGTCCAGCAGGGCGGCCAGCAGGGTCGCGCCCAACGCCGTCAACAACACATGCGCGGTCAACGGCGCTGGCCGCAGCCGGAAGGCATGGCCCGCCGTCGCCGCCAACAACAACGCCAGCCCGGTCAATGCCCACACCGACCGCTCCAGCCGGAACGCGCCATCCCACAGCAGGCCGCCGGCCTCCATTAACAGAAACCGCGCCAGCAACAGGATCAGCACCGCGAACGGTATCCAGAACAACGGCGGTTCCAGCTCGGCTTGCCGCCAGCGCAACCCGCGCGCCAACCGCTGGCCGTGCCGCCGCCACAGCGGAACCAGCAGGAACAGCAGATTCAATTCCACCAGGGCGACGACACAACCCTGGATCGTCATGGCTTGACCCTGGCCGCGACCCCACCAACTCCACTCCAGCGCGCCGCTAGCCAGCAAGCCACTCGCCGTCAGCGCCGCCACCGCCAGCCAGGCCATGCCGGGCCATGCGGTATTGCGCAGCAGGAGGAACAGATACAGCGCCAGCGCGGCCAGCAGGGCGGCGGGCGTCAGCGCGCCGGCCAGCACGCCGACGATTCCGCCACCCACCACGCTCGCCAAGCCCAACAGCGGCCACAACGCCGGGTCCACCGCCCAGTCCGGCCAGCGCGCGTTCCAGCGTGGCAGCAACAGATTGCCGCCACTCCAAAGCGCGTAACCCCAGACGATGGCCAGCCAGGCGTTCTCCCGCGCGCTGCAACCCGCCCAGTCCGCCAGGCTGCCGACCAGGACGCTCAACAGCACCGGCAAGCCCAAACCGCGCCAGTCGGCGGCATTCGGCCAGGGCCGTGCCACCGGGAACAGCGCGACGCAAAGCAGCGCCAACAGGATCGGCAGGCGAACATCGGTGGGCAAAAATCCCAGCGGCACGACGCCGGCCAGCGCCAGGCCATAGAGCACGCTGCTGATCACGGCCAGCGGCGCGCGCCAGTACGCCACCGGCGCGGCCCGTTTCGCTTCCAGCCCGACCGCCGCCATCGCCAACGCCAGGCTCAACAGAACGTTCAGCATCGGCTGATCCAGGCCGAACAGCGCGGTCGGCGCCAGCCAGTCACTGGTCAGCCAGACGCCGAGCGTCAGCGTGATCAGGGCGGCGTAGGCGCAGGGCGTGGACCGGTCTTCCCAACTGGCCAGGCCGAACAGCCACAGGCTCAACGCCAGGGCCGGCCACAATTCCGCCGCCGGCCACCCCAGCCCCGCCAGCGTCGGACTGGCCGCTACGGCCGCCGCCGCCACCAGCAGCGCGCCCCCGCGCAGGCTCTCCTGAACCTGCTGGCGACCCCCCGCCCCGCCAGGCGTGGTGAAACCCAGCATCCGTGCCGCGCGCCAAACCGACCGTCGGCCCAGCGCCGCGCCGCCCAACCGCCAGACCAGCAGTGCGTACAGCACCGCCGCCGCGCCCTGCCATGGCGGCGTCCACCCGGCCCGGTCCAGGCCGACCAGCAGCCCCGCCAGACCGAGCAGCATCGGCAAGGCCGCCCAGCGGAACTGCTGGAAATGACCGATGAGCAGCAAGCCGGTCAGCGTCGCCACGCCCGCCGACCACGGCCACGACGCGGCCATTCCGCCGATCATCCACCGTTGGCCGAGATGGATCAGCCCAACCGGCCACAGCAAGACCATCGCCTGTTCCAGCGGCGCGCGAACCAGGGCAGCGAACGCGGGCGGAGTCGACTCCTCATCCTCCGCGTTTTCCAGCAGCGCCCGGCGGACGCGCACGGGCCGGTCCAGCCACCACAGCAGCCCCCACAACGCCAGCACGCCGGTGAACTCGCCCAGGCCGGTGCTCGGTTCGGGGAACCAGCCGCGCTTGATCAACACGCCCATGCCGCCGACGCAGACCAGCACCCCATAAAACAATGCCTGCCGGCGCAGACCCAGACTCAGCCACAGCAACAGCGCCCCCGCCAGCGTCAGCAGCAGGACCGGCTCCCACCGCCCCAACAACGCCGGCCACAGCGCCAGTCCGCCCAGGATCAGCGCCAGCATCACGTTCACCAGCGCGCCAGCGACGAATACGGTCCGGCTGATCGGCGTCTGTCGGCGGTCGTGCAGACCCAGCGCGGTCCACAGCGCCGCCAGCGCCAGCAGACCGAAAGCGGTTCGCAACTCCCAACCCAGCCCGATCCAGTCCGGCGCGTAGGCAATCGCCGCCATGGCCAGCGCCACCACGCCGACATCGGCCCAGGCCCAGCGCGGGTCGGCTTCCGGCAGGGTCAGCGCCAATCGTATCGCCCCATACGCCAGCGCCGCCGCCGTGGCGGCGGTGGCGAACCCAAGCCAGCCCGGCGCGGCCCAGACCAGACTCCACGCCGTCAGACCGGGCAACAGCAATCCAAACGCGATCAGGCATTGCCAGGCGATGGCGCGCGAACGGGAATGCGCCCAGCGGCACAGCCCCAGCAGCGCCAGCAGGCCCGGCAGACTGGCCAGTTCGTGCCAGGCCGACGGCAGCGGATTCAGGATGACGTAGCCGTACAGGCCGGCCACGCAGCCGAACAGCAGATACAGCGGCGGCAGGGTCCGGTAGCGCCAGGTCACCCAGCCATACAGCACCACACCCAGGGCCAGCGTCAGGATCGCCGTCGGCGTGGTCTGGATCGCCACCGCGACCGCCGCCGCCGACAGGCCGTAGAGCGCGAAGCTGAACCGGGACAGGAAAGCGTATTTGTGGACCCAGTCCTTGAACGCGGCGTCCACCAGGAACAGCAATCCACACAGCGCCATCAGGAACGGTCCGGCGTAGCCGGCCGGCAACGGTTCCGGCCACAGCCAGGTCAGGTGGACGAACGACACCGCCGCCGTGTAGACCAACAGGCCGGCGGCGTAATAGGTGATCAGCCACCGGTCCACGAACAGCCGCCGCAGCCACTCCGCGGCGAAGGTCCACAGTCCATAACCGAGCACGCCCAGCAAGACACCATGCAGCACCGCCAGCACGGGCCAGCCTGGCGCAACCACTCCCAGCGGCGCGGCCAGTTGCACCGCCGCCAACGCCGTCACCAGCCACGGATAGCGCCCCATCAGCGCCCGGTCCATCAGGCCGCTGACCAGCATCGCGGTCCAGGCGAACGCCGCCAGCGCCCCGGCCACGACGACCAGGCTGAGAGCCAGCAATAAGCCCTCGCCCGCGCCGGCGCTTGCCAGCCGCACCGCGACCGCCAGATCGAGCGGCGCCAGCAACATCCCCAGCGTCAACAACATGCCGCTGGCGATCACCAGTTCCGGGCGTTCGCGGCGGAACCGATAGCCGGCCCAGATCAGGAAAGCGGTGGCGCTTAGCAGGCTGGCAAATACGGTCAGGGCGTTGACGAAGCCCTGGGTATTGGCGATCAGGAACAGCGCGCCGGCCACGAAGCAGAACCCGCCGATGAACCAGCCGATGTTCTGCGCCAGGAACGGCGCGATCAGCCTCGGCCAGCCGGACAGCGCACGCAGCGCCTTTTCCAATGGACTCGGCGCGGCGGGCCGCCAGTCGGCGGCGGGAGCCGCTTGCTCCCAGACCGACTCTGGCATCGGCGCTTCGACCGGCGCGTGGCGGCGGACTGGAACCGACGCTGGTAGTGGCAATGGCGGTTGGGATTCCGCTGGTGCGACCGGCGCTTCCGACGGTTCCGGCGCAACCTCCCCTCGCCCGCTGACGGGAGCGAGGTCGGAGGTGGGGACTATCTGCTCCCCTCGCCCGCTGGCGGGAGCGGGGCCGGGGGTGAGGGTGGCGGGCTGCCAGGGCGGTGGTCCCGGTGGCGTCTCCACCCCTTGCGCCAGCAGATTCCAGGCCATCGTCCGCCGGAGCCGCCACGCCTCGCCATCCGGGGATACGCCGCTCTTGCGCAGATGCCGCTCCCACAACCGATCCAGATCATCGCCCAACTGCCGATGGCGCTCCCTCTCCAGCGCGCCCGCTTCGGCCAGTCGTCGCAATTCCAGCCGCAACAGCAATAGGTTTTCCAGATCGGCCGGCCCGTAGCGGCCACCGCCGCTCAAGGACGGCGTGGAATGAACCGGCGGGGGTTCATGGGACGGTTCCGGGACGCTCCGGGCAACCAGTTGTCGCCGCAGTTCGCGGGCCTGGCGGCGCGCGACGATCAGTGCGATCAGCAGGATGATCGGTGAAATCAGCCACGCCAGCGCCAGAAATCCCAGGATCACCCATTCCACGGCCCATTCTCCCCCCGCCGAATCTCATCCCGCCATCAATCAGGCCGATGGCTCCTTGTGGATTTCCTTTTTGAGGACCGCCAGTTCCGCCTCGACCTCGACGTCCACTTCCATCTTCAAAAACTCGCGCTCCACCGGACTGTAGTCACCGTACACCTCGGCGCGGGCCTCCATTCGCGCTTCCATCTCCCCAACCTTGTCCGCCATGCGCCCAAACGAGTTGTTGAGGTCGAGTCCGGTCTGGAACCGGTCGGTCACCCGGTCCATTTGCTCGCGCGCCTGGGCGGCCCGTTGCCGTGCCACCAGGCTGCTCTTCTTCAGCCGCGCCTCTTCCAGCTTGGTTTCCAGCGCCCGCAACTGCGCCTTGAGCCGTTCGCTGGTGCGGCGGGACGATTCCCAGGATGCTTGCAAGCCAGCAACGATGTCGTCGTGTTCCTTCTTGCGCGCCAGCGCTTCGCGCGCCAGCGCCTCGTTGCCGGTTTCCAGCGCCCGTCGCGCCCGGTTGTACCAGTCGTCGGCCTGCCGGCGCTGGCTGTCCAGTTCCTTCGCCAGTTGCTTCTCACTGGCCAGGGCGTCGATCACGCCCTCGCGGGCGCTGTTGACGTTCTCCTCCATCTCCCGGATGAGCTGCTTGACCATCCGTTCCGGATCCTCGACCCGATCCACCAGGTCGTTCAGGTTGGCGGTCAGTACATCGCTGATGCGTTTGAACAAATTAGCCATGGGACACCTCCTGGATCGTTCGTTACAACGGGAACGATATTGAGTATAGTTGGGAAAAATTCTCTTGAGCAGTGTTTAATTAAAATTCGTCGGGATTTCCTCAAAATTCGCTCTCGTTCGCGGCAACGCCACCATATCGTACAAGCAACTTGTTCAAATCCTTGATGAACTGTGCGCCAGAGCGCGGAGCTTCCGCGAAGCAACACCCTCCGCGCACCTCAACCCTGTTTGTAGAGGAGAGCCTCATGGCCACCGTGAATTCCATGCACACCCCCGGCGAGCGCGTCGCCATCGTCGCCGGCCTGCGTACTCCGTTCGCCCGACAACTGACCGCCTACAAGGATTTGAACGCCATCGAACTCGGCGTCATTGTCACCAACGAACTGCTCGACCGAACCCACCTGGACCCCGCCCTGATCGAGCGGATGGTCTACGGCTGCGTCGGGCTGATTCCCGAAGCGCCCAACGTCGCCCGCGAGGTGCTGCTCGGCGCCGGCATGAACCCGCGCACCGACGCCTACACCGTCACCCGCGCCTGCGCCACCAGCTTCCAGTCGGCGGTGGACATCACTCAGGCTATTTTGCTGGGCGAGATCGAAATCGGCCTGGCCGGCGGTTGCGATTCCACCTCGGTATTGCCGATCCAGACCTCGAAGAAACTGTCGCGGGCATTGATCCACTCCACCAAGGCCAAGACCCTCGGCGACAAGTTGGCGCTGTTCAAGGAAATCCGCCCCGCCGATCTGATTCCGGTCTCGCCGGCGGTCAAAGATTACTCGACCAACCTGGGCATGGGCGACATCGCCGAGCAGATGGCCAAGAACCACGGCATCGGCCGCGAGGAACAAGATCGCTTCACCCTGCGCTCGCATCAACTCGCCCAACAGGCCTGGGATGGGGGCAAGCTGGACGGCGAGGTGATGCGCGCCTTCGTCCCGCCGTTCAAGGACACCATCGAGCGCGACAACAACATTCGCGGCGATTCCAGCCTGGAGCAACTGGCCAAGTTGAAGCCGGCCTTCGACCGCCGGCACGGCACCGTGACCGCCGCCAATTCCACCCCGCTGACCGACGGCGCTTCCTCCATGATCCTGATGAAGGAACGGCGCGCCCGGCAACTCGGTTTCGAGCCGCTCGGCTTCATCCGCTCCTACGCCTTCGCCGCCATCGACCCGTTCAACGACGGGCTGATGGGGCCGTCCCACGCCACCCCCGTCGCGCTCGACCGGGCCGGGATCAAACTGGGCGACCTGACGCTGCTCGACATTCACGAAGCTTTCGCCGCGCAAACCCTGGCCAATCTGAAGAACTGGCCGTCGCGGAAATTCGCCCGGGAACAACTGGGCCGGGACGAACCCATCGGCGAGGTGGACCCGGACAAACTCAACGTGCTGGGCGGCTCGCTGGCCTACGGCCACCCGTTCGCCGCCACCGGCGGGCGGATGATCATGCAGACGGTGAACGAGTTGCGCCGGCGCGGCGGCGGCTTGGGACTGGCGACGGCCTGCGCCGCTGGCGGTCTGGGCGTGGCCCTGGTGCTGGAAGTGGCGTAATCGAGAGGAGACCAACCATGACAACCGAACTGAAGCTGACCGTTTTTCAACTGGCCATGCGCGCGGACGGCATCGCCGTGGTCACCATCGACCTGCCCGGCGAGAGCCAGAACACGCTCAAGGCCGAGTTCATCCACGAGGCCAACGCCCTGCTCGACCGACTGGAGCAGGACGCCAATGTCCAAGGCGTGGTGCTCATCAGCGGCAAGCCCGGCTCGTTCATCGCCGGCGCCGACATCAACATGCTGAAAGCCTGCCAGACCGCCGCCGAAGCGACGGAATTGTCCAAGGCCGGCCAGCGCTTCTTCGACCGGCTGGAGACTTTCAAGGCCCCGGCGGTCGCGGCGATTGACGGCGCCTGTCTGGGCGGTGGGCTGGAACTGGCGCTGGCCTGTCATGGCCGAGTCTGCACCGATAACCCAAAAACCGCGCTGGGCTTGCCGGAAGTGATGCTGGGCGTGTTGCCGGGCAGCGGCGGCACCCAGCGCCTGCCCCGGCTGATCGGCATTCCCACCGCCCTGGACCTGATGCTGACCGGCAAGCATTTGAACGCGCAGAAAGCCCGCCGACTGGGCCTGGTGGACGATGTCGCGCCAGTCACCATCTTGTTGCAAGCCGCGCTGGACCTGGTGAAAAAGCTCCAGCACAACCGCGCCGCCACGCGCAAGACCGGCAACCTGTTCTCGGTCAAGGGCCTGACCAAACTGGCGCTGGAGGACAACCCGCTGGGCCGGCGCGTCCTGTTCCAGAAGGCCCGCGAACAGGTATTGGGCAAGACCAGGGGCAACTATCCCGCGCCGTTGCGGATCATCGACTGCGTCGAAACCGGCGCCGGTCAGGGCTTCCAGAAGGGCCTGGAGGCGGAAGCAATCGGCTTCGGCGAACTGGCGGTCACGCCCCAGGCGCGGCAGTTGATGAACCTGTACTTCGCCACCACCGCGATCAAGAAGGATACCGGCGTCGCCGACGCCAGCGTGCAACCGCGCCCGGTCCGCAAGATCGGCGTACTGGGCGCGGGTCTGATGGGCGCGGGCATCGCCTACGTCACCACCAACAAGGCGCGGGTTCCGGTGCGGCTCAAGGACAAGGAGCCGGCCGGGCTGAATCGTGGCCTGGCCTACATCGACCGGCTGATTCAAAAGCGCGTGCAGCGACGCTCGGTCACGCCGTTCGACGCCGGCCGGGAACGGCATCGCGTCACCCCCACCCTGGATTTCTCCGGCTTCCACAACGTGGACCTGGTCATCGAGGCGGTGTTCGAGGACCTCAAGCTCAAGCATCAAATGATCGCCGACGTGGAAGCGAATTGCCCGCTGACCACCATTTTCGCCACCAACACCTCCTCGATTCCCATCGCCCAGATCGCCGAGGCGGCGCAACGGCCGGAAAACGTTATCGGGATGCACTACTTCTCGCCGGTGGAGAAGATGCCGCTGCTGGAAATCATCGCCACCCCGAAAACCGCGCCGGAGGTCATCGCCACCACGGTCGAATTCGGCCGCCAGCAGGGCAAGACCGTGATCGTGGTCCAGGACGGGGCCGGGTTCTACGTCAACCGCATCCTTGCTCCGTACATGAACGAGGCGGGCTACCTGCTGGCCGAGGGCGTGGCGGTGGACGCCATCGACCAGGCGCTGGTGCAGTTCGGCTTCCCGGTCGGGCCATTCACGCTGCTGGATGAAGTCGGCATCGATGTCGGCTCCAAGGTCGGGCCGATCCTGTACGACGCCTTCGGCGAGCGGATGAAACCGGCGGGTGTCGCCGACCAGTTGCTGGCCGACGGTCGTTACGGCCGCAAGAGCAGGAAGGGCTTCTACCTTTACGAAGGCGTCAAGAAAGGTGAGAAACGGGTGGACAAGACCGTCTACGGCGTCCTCGGCGTGAGCGGCGACAACATATTGGACGCGAACGAGATCGTCGAGCGTTGCGTGCTGATGATGCTCAACGAAGCGGCGCGGTGCTGGGACGAAGGGTTGATTCGCGGCCCGCGCGACGGTGACATCGGCGCGGTGTTCGGCATCGGCTTCCCGCCGTTCCTCGGCGGCCCGTTCCGCTATGCCGATAGCTTGGGCATTCCCGAGTTGATGGTGAAGCTGGAGCAGTATCGCCAGCGGCTGGGCGAGCGCTTCGCCCCGGCGGCGATTCTGTCGCGCATGGCGAAGGAAAAGCGGACCTTCCACGCGGATTGATCGTCGCCGCGACCCTCCCTCTTCGCAGGGGGGAGGGTGTGGGGCACAATGGTCTCGGGCCACCGAACCGCCGAGGCAGCGCCATGAATCCGCAACTCAAATCTCGCTTGACCCCCGAAGACTATCTCGCCATCGAACGCGGCGCCGAGTTCAAGAGCGAATATTTCAACGGCGAAATTTTCGCCATGGCGGGCGCCAGCAGAGCGCATAACGCCATCGTTCTCAACATCGGTTCCGAAATCCGGCAACACCTAAAACACCGCCCCTGTAAAGCCTACGTCAACGACCTGCGGGTCAAGGTCAGCCCGACCGGCTTGTACACCTACCCGGACCTGGTGGTGGTCTGCGGCAAGGAGCAATTCGAAGACGCCCATCTCGATACCCTGCTGAACCCGACACTCATCATCGAGGTATTGTCGGACTCGACCGAAGCCTATGATCGAGGCCGTAAGTTCGAGCATTACCGTCATCTGGACTTGCTGGTCGAATACGTGCTGATCGCCCAACACCGGCCCCATGTCGAATCCTTCCGGCGGCAACCGGATCAGCATTGGCTACTCACCGAATGCAACGGCCTGAACGGGACGCTGCGGTTGCAATCCATCGACTGCGATCTGGCGCTGGCGGAGGTCTACGACAAGGTGGAGCTTGGCGAGGATGCGCTGGATTGAACGAATGTTTTCCACCAGGGCGCGCTTGCCCGGTTTTCGAATGCGCCTTCAGGCGCGGTTGAAAAAATACGCCAGCGCATCCCGCAACCGCGCCTCCTCGGCGGCCAGACCGGCGTGTTCGAAATGGCCGGCTTGCAGCACGAACAGTTCCCGGTGACCGGCCAGCGCGTTGTAAATGGCGAACTGGCCGGGCGTCGGCACCGCCGGGTCGAAGCGGGCGGCGGCGACGTGCATCGGGATGCGCAGATGCCGGACCGCGACCGCCGCGTCGAAATAGCGCAGCGTCTCCAATGCCCGTCCGGTCCGCCGCTGATAGGCCCGCACCGCCTCGCCGCTGCCGACGCAGGGACAGTTCAGCCGCAAGGGATGATGGCCGAAGCTGGGCACGTTCAAATGGGCGCGGTGAAAGCGTTCGTCCCACGGCAGGGCCAATGCCCCTACCCCGCCGCCGAAGCTGATGCCCAGATACTCCAACCGCCGCGCCGCCATCGGAAACAGCTCCAGCAAGGCCGAGGCGGCGCACCACACGGTATCCGCCGCGCAGCCGCCAAGGATGTAAGTCTCGCGCTGGCGAATTCCGTGCAGCACATGGCGGAGGGGATTACTGGAAAGGTCCTGACGGGCGCTGCGGGAGATACCGCGCGCGCAGGGAAACAACAGCGCCGCGCGCTCAAACGGCAGATGAAAATCCGGCCCCTCCCGTCCGCCGTAACCGTGGCCGACGATCACACCGCGCTCGATGGGCCGATCGCGAGGCCGGGTCAGCCAGCCGCCGATCCGGGCCCCATCCACCGAAGTGAACGCCATCTCGAATACCTGGGTTCGCGGTTGCGGACTGGCGATTTCTCGCACTATCGGCGCAGCCGTTATCTGGCGGGCCTGGGCGTGGAGATCACGCCAGAACGGCGCGAAATCTTCCGGCTCTTCCGGCGCGGCGACCGCCAACAGCGCATCGAGATCGTGGCCGTGGCAGGGATCGAATGGATAATCGTGGAGGAACATGACGCGATCGGGAGCTAAACTTGGGTCACAGTGTGATAACAGGCATTTTATGTCGTTCGCGGCTTGGAGACTGCTTCAAGCTTGGGTTAGACTCAAAAAGTAGCAGTCCCGGCAAGATGTAACGTCGTATGTTGGAATTCACTAAGCATTCACGAGGAGTGATTCATGCCGAAGAAAAAAGAGCCGACCGAAACCTCGGTCAAGAAAGCACCCAGCAAGACCACCAAGAAGGTTGAAGGCGCGGCCCCGGCGCAAAAGACAATGTCGCTGCCGGTGGAACCCGCCAAGCCCGCGCCGGCGCCCGCCAAGGCCGAAAAACCTGTCGCGCCCGCCCCCGCCAAGGCAGAACCCGCGCCGGCGCCCATCAAGGCAGAACCCGCGCCGGCGCCCGTCAAGGCTGAAAAACCCGCCGCGCCGGCGCCCGCCAAGGCCGAGAAACCCGCCGCGCCGGCCAAGGTCGAAAAGCCCGCCGCGCCCGCCAAGGCCGAGAAACCCGCCGCGCCCGCCAAGGCCGAGAAACCCGCCGGGTCCGAATCGGTGGTCACCGTCGTGGTCGCCAAATACGACGTCGGCCATGGTAACAACATGTTCATTCGCGGCGAAGGCGCCAGCCTCAATTGGGAATCCGGCATCCAGATGGAAAACGCCGGCAACGACGTGTGGGTGTGGACGACGAACGAACTGAAGGAAGGCGCCGTGTCGTTCAAGTTCCTGATCAACGACGTGGGTTGGTCCGCCGGCGACAACATGGCCGCCCCGGCGGGCGAAACCACCACGCTCTATCCCGCTTTTTGACCCATGCTGACCGGGGGGCGCCAGCCATCGAAAAACCGATGGTCAGGCGTCGCCCGGCCCGCTACGCGCTTTCCCGCCGCAACCGCTCGAACTCCCGCCGCGAGCGGGTCACGCAATCCTCAATGGCCACGCCGGCGAAGTAATTGCCGGTCAGCGCCAGGCGATTCCCAGCCAGCGCCCGATCCACGGCGTTCACCCAGTCGTCATGCCCGACCCGCAACGCGGGTAATCGGTTGATCCGACTCGCCACGTTCCTGGCGTCGAAGGCGTCGCGCGGCGCGTTCAACACCTGGGCGATGCGGTTCAGTTTTCCCTCCTCGTCCAACGCGCCGGACCGGAAATGGAAGGTAAATCCCCGATGGCGGGCGTCCGGCGCGGTATCGCGCGACACCACCGAATAGAACGTTTCGTTCCGGCCGATCAATCCCGCCACGAGCGGCAACGACACTCGATCGGCGGGCAGCGCCACGCCGACCGATTCCACCGTGGCGGTTCGAATCCGCGCCAGAGCGGCGGCCAGTTCCGGGAACTCCGCCCGCAACAACTCGGCCGCGACCGCCGCCGGCGTCGCCAGGCACAGAGCGCGGGCGACGTACTCGCCCTGATCGGTGCGGACCCGGAAATCCTCGCCCGCGCGCCAGACCTCCCGCGCCGCCTGATCAAATTCGACGGGAATATCCGATTGCCCGGCCAGAATATCCGCGACGGTTTGCAACCCACCGGGCAGGGTAAAGCCGCGCGGCACGTCCTTGCGGCGGGGCCGGGGCCGAAACAGGCAGTCGGCGGGAAACTCGGCGGCCGGCTGGCAAATCACCGCGTCGAAGGCTGGCTCGAACACCGCCGCGTAATTGCGCGGGCCAACGAGGCGGCCGTAGTACTCGGCGACGCCGCGCCCGGCTTTTTGCAGCCCCAACAGCCGGAACGGCGCCAGCAGCAGTTCCGAAAAATACAATTGGGAAGGAATGCTCCTGACCGCCCCGTCGGCGAACAGCCGAAAGCCAACCTTGGCGCGAGGTTGCAGCCGGTCGAGCGCCCGAACCGACTCCAGAATGGCCAACAGGTTGCCGTAGGAGTTGAAGCCACTGTGCGCGCCCAGTTCCAGCCAGAACCCGTCCAGCGCTCCACCGAAGCGATGCGAGCACAGACAACCGCCCGGCTGGTGGTCTCCCTCCAGGACCAGAACGCGCCAGCCCGCGCGGGCGGCGTCATGAGCCATGCTCAGGCCGCTGATGCCGGCGCCGATAATCAACAGATCGTGGTCGGCCATGACGAATCCCTTGGAGTGACGACAGGCGGCGATTCTCGACAAGGGCGGCGGAACGGTCAAGTCAGCCAAACCGTGCTAGGTTCGCCGGCCCGATTTTGCCTAGGCTTGAAGGGCTTACTACTCCAACCTCAAAGGAAGCGCCATGAACATCACCTCCTATTTCGCCAAGGACCTGTTCCAGGGCAAGACCGTCTTCATCACCGGCGGCAGCAGCGGCATCAATCTCGGCATCGCCCGCAATTTCGCGGCGGTCGGCGCCAATCTGGGCATCGTCGGCCGGTCGCAGGAAAAACTGGACGCGGCGGGCACGGAACTGCGGGCGCTTGGCGCGCGGGTCTCGACTCATTCCGCCGACGTGCGCGACTATCCGGCGCTGGAAGGCGCGATGCAACGCTGCCGCGAGGAACTGGGGCCGATTCACACCCTGGTGTGTGGCGCGGCGGGCAATTTCCCTCTCGCCGCCGAACAGATCAGCCCCAACGGCTTCAAGTCGGTGCTCGACATCGACCTGCTCGGCAGCTTCCACACCTGCCGGGCGGCGTTCGCGCAACTGAAGGAAACCCAGGGCAACATCATCTTCATCTCGGCGGGCCAAGCGTTCATGCCGTATGCGTTCCAGGCGCACGTCGGCGCGGCCAAGGCCGGCATCGACAACATGATGCGCAATCTGGCGCTGGAATGGGGCCGATTCGGCATTCGTTGCAACAGCATCGCGCCCGGCCCGATCGAGGGCACCGAGGGCGTGCGCCGGTTGGTGCCGGCGGGTAGCGCCGACAAGCTGAAGCGGATGATCCCGCTGGGCCGCTTCGGCACGCCGGACGACATCGGGCAGCTCAGCGTGTTCCTGGCCTCGCCGCTGGCGGCCTACGTCACCGGGACGCTGATCGTCGCCGACGGCGGCCAGAATCTGCCCGGCTCCGGGGCGTGGACGCAGATGGTGCTGGCGGAGATGGCGAAGGCGAAAGGTTAATACCAATTCTGAATAGGTTTTCGTCATTCCCGCGAATGCGGGAATCCAGGCAGCCGCTGAAAAACTGGATACCCGCTTTCGCGGGTATGACGAACAGTGTGGTTTTTGATCTGAAAAAGATAAAACCTATCGGGAAACAGTATAAGCGTACCCGTGGCGCGGGTTTCCAACCCGCGTTCTCCTCCTGGGTTGGAATCCGGTAGTCTGGACAGAACGAACGAGGGGAATGATCATGTTCGTCATTCCTCCCCACCCTGATCAGCAAAGTCTCTCGCGGAGAAACCGAATGCGGAGCGAATTACCGGATTTCATTCGCTGTGGCCGGGCGCTGTGCGGCGACCTGGCCCAGGCGGAACGGCGCGAATGGTGGTTGGCGAACGGGCTGGGCGGTTACGCCGCCGGCACCGTGGCCGGCGCCCTGACCCGGCGTTATCACGGTCTGCTGATCGCGCCGACGCGGCCACCGCTGGAGCGCCGGCTGATCTTCGCCAAGGCCGACGCCACCCTGGTGGACGACGACGAGCGGGACATTCCGCTGTTCAGCAACCGCTGGGCCGGCGGCGTGGTGCATCCGGCGGGGCATGTCCATCTGGAGTCGTTCCGGCTGGATGGACGGATGCCGGTCTGGCGTTTCGCGGTGGGCGACATCGCGCTGGAACAACGCATCTGGCTGGAACCGGGCGCGAATACCACCTACGTCGCCTGGCGGCTGATGACGGCGAGCGCGGGCCACGACCTGCGCTTGCAAGTCCGTTTGCTGGTGAACGACCGCGATCATCATGCCCGTACCCGGATGGACGACTTCCAGCCGGTGCTGGAGGCGCCCGATCCGGCGCTGCGGCGGGTTCGGACCCCGGACTTTACCCTGCGCTTGTGGGCGGTGGGCGGCGCCATCGCGGACGACGTGAGCTGGTTCGAAAATTTCGACCTGCCGGTGGAGCACGAGCGCGGCCTGGCGCACCGTGACCATCATCTCAGCCTGGGCAAAGCGGTGCTGACGCTGCAACCCGGCGTCTGGACCGGCGTGGTCGCCAGCTTGCACGAGGACGTTTCCCTGGATTTCGCGGCGGCGCTACGGCGGTTTCTGGATCGCGACGCGGAACTATTGACCCAAGCCGAGGCGCATGTGCCGGAACTGCGGGCCGCGCCGGACTGGGTGCGGCAACTGGCGCTGGCGGCCGACAGCTTCCTGTTTGCCCGGCCGCTGCCCGACCTGCCGGAGGGCGAGTCGGTGATCGCTGGTTACCCCTGGTTCGGCGACTGGGGCCGCGACACCATGATCGCCCTGCCGGGACTGACCCTGGCCACCGGGCGCAGCGAGACCGCCCGCCGCATCCTGCTGACTTTCGCCCGCTTCGCCGACCGGGGCATGTTGCCCAACCTGTTTCCCGCCGCCGACGAACCGCTGGCCTACAACACCGCCGACGCCGCGCTGTGGTACGTCGAGGCGTGGCGGGCCTACGTGGAGGCCAGCGCCGATACCGAAACCCTGGCCGAGGTATTCGCGGTCTTGCAGGAAATCATCGCCTGGCACACCGCCGGAACCCGCTACGGCATCGGATTGGACGAGGCCGACGGTTTGCTGCGCGCCGGCGAACCTGGAACCCAACTGACCTGGATGGACGCCAAGGTCGACGACTGGGTGGTGACGCCGCGCGTCGGCAAGCCGGTCGAGATCAACGCACTCTGGTACAACGCGCTGCGGAGCGTGGCCGGATTCGCCCGCCAACTCGGTCGGTCCCCGGCGTTTTACGACGATCTGGCCGACCGGGCCCGGCAGGGTTTTCATCGCTTCGTCAAACCGGACGGCGAGGGATTGTTCGACGTGCTGGACGGCCCCGACGGTGACGACGCCCGCATCCGGCCGAACCAGATTCTCGCCATCAGTTTGCGCCACAGCCCGCTCGACCCCGCGACCCAGCGGGCGGTGGTACAGGTGTGCGGGCGGGAACTGCTGACTTCCTACGGCCTGCGTTCGCTGGCGCCGCGCCATCCCGAATTTCGGCCCTACTACCATGGCGATGTCCGGGAACGGGACGGCGGCTATCATCAGGGGCCGGTCTGGGCCTGGCTGCTGGGCCATTACGCCTTGGCCGACTATCGGGTTCACGGTCAGGCGGCGGCGGCGCAAGCCTGGCTGGAACCGATCCGCGATCATCTGCTGGATGCCGGTCTGGGCACGGTCAGCGAGATTTTCGACGGTGCGCCGCCGCATCTTCCCCGTGGCACGCCGGCGCAGGCCTGGTCGGTGGCCTGCGTGCTGGAAGCCTGGCAACGGCTGGAACGGCTCAAGGGCAAGACCGGTCCCCCACCGTCGACGACGGGCTGAAACCCGCCTCAACAGCGGGCGGCGGGCGCGGGGCGCGCGAAAAAACGAATCTCGTCGCTCAGCCGCTGCGGGTCCTGGCAGGCATGGAACGCCCACCGTCCGAGCTGGCCCCAGTAATTCACCGCGCTGACCCAGCGCCGCGCCGCCTGATGCTTGGCCCGGTCCCGCTCGCGTTCCTCGCCCTTGATTTCCAGCAACAGCGTCACCTCGTTGCTCAAGCGCACGACGAAATCGGGAAAATAGGCGTGGACGACGCCGAGATATTCGTAGGGAATCGAGAGTTCCAGATGGTCGTTGCGGGCGTAACCGGCGACGAGATCGCGCGCCTGCTCCAGCCGAAACACCGCCGCTTGTTCCCAGGAATCGGTGTCGGCGACCACCTGATTGACGTGGCTGCGAATGGTCGGCACGCACGGCCGGGTGGTCTTGAAATTCACCTCGGCGGTCGAACCGATGGGTTTGTAACGATTCAACCGGGGCAATAACGGCGGTTCGCCGCTGGCCGCGTCCGGTTCGATGGCGGCGGTCAGCCGCTCGACGATCCGCCGCACGTAGATTTCCAGGCCCAGTTCGCAGGGATGGCAACCCCGGAAATCCACCTTGCGGGCGATGTATGCATCCACGATGCGGTAGACCTGCGGAAAGAGTTGATGCCGCCCTTGCAGCTTGAGCTTCGGCGTCGCGCCTTCGATGCCTTCGGTCAGGGCGGCGGTCACCAGCCGGGCGATTTCGAACTGGATCGTCTGCGGGTGGTTGTTGGCGTAATAGGCTTCCCGATCCTGGGTCGCGGTGTCGAAGCCGCCAGCCACGGACGGAGCGCCGACCTGATAGCCGACCTGCGGTTTGACGAAAACCGCCGTGGGCGTCGCGTCGGGCGCCAGCACCAGTTTTTCGATGCTCGCGACATCGGCCCGGATCGCGTTCTGGCGCAGCGCGAAGGCGTAACCTTCGACGATGGGAAAGCGGATTTCGTAATGTCGGCGGGCGTCGTCGGCGTGGACATGGTTCTTCGGCTTGTCCTCCGGCGCGGCGGCGGACGTGGAACGGCCCCGAAACGGAATCACCGAGAACGGCACGCCGTAAACGTCCACGTATTCCTCGGTCAGCAAGCCGGTGGCGGGATCGACGGCGTAATCCATCCGCCGCAAGCCGCGCCCGACCACCTGCTCGCACAGCAACTGGCTGCCGAAGGCGCGCAGACCCAGAATGTGGGTGACGTTGCTGGCGTCCCAGCCCTCGGTGAGCATCTGCACCGACACCACGCAGCGCACCTGCTCGCCCGGCTGGCCCGGCTTGCCGACCGTGTCCACGATCCGCCGCAGCGTCTCCGCCGCGTCCTGGCGGGAGGTTTTGGCGTCTTCCGACTCGGCCTCGGCCAGCAGCTTGGAATCGATGCGCAGCGTCGGCCGGAAACCCTCGCGGTTGGCAAACAGTTCGGGGAACAGTTGGCCGGCGCCGAAGGTGGTTCGGGCCTTGGATTTCTTCTTTCCGGTTTCCTCGTCGTCGTCGTTCTGGTCGACGACCTCCATCGTTTCCTCGCCGGAGAGGTTCCGGTAGAACAATTCGGCGATGGCGGTGTTGTCGGCGACGATGATGAGAACCGGCGGAATGTGCTCCTGTCCCGGCCTGGCGGCTTGCAGGTACTCGAAGCGCTCCTTCCACTGGCTCGCCAGCGTGATCAATGCGTCTTGAGCTTCGCGCCACACTACGTCGGGCTTGGGCTTGCCGCCTGGCAGCTTTTCGCCCGGCTGGAGATTGGCGACGATGGCTTGCCACAGGCGGAAAAATTTCGGCTCGGGCCGACCGGTGGTGTCGGAAACCGGCAAGCGGGGAATCTTGACGATGCCCGATTCAATGGCGTCCACCAGCCCGAAATCGGCCACCAGCCAGGGAAAGGGCGAGCCTTCGATGGCGCCGCTGCCGGCCAGATAGAACGGCGTGGCGGACAGATCGACCACGAACCGGATGCCGCACGCCCGGTTGATCCGATCCAGCCCGGCGATCCAGACGGTGGCTTCCTCGCGCTCGGCTTTTTCCTCGGCGGACAGTTTTTCGTTTCCCGCCAGCAGCTTCGGGCGATAGGCGTGGTGCGCTTCGTCGTTGAGCACCATGAGCGGCGCGCGGTCGTACAAATCGCCCAGCACCCGCCGGGCGAAGGCGTCGACGCTCTCTTCGCCCTTGCCCACCACCGCGTAGCTCTTGCCGCTTTCGACGTGCGGACCTTCCGGGGCGAACTTGTGCCAATTGCCGATCAATACCCTGCCCTTCTTCAACTCCGGCACGAGCGGCGTGGGCACCAAGTCGAAGATCTGGTAGTAGCTGTCCTCGCGGTCGGTGCGCAACACCTGCAAGCGTTCGTGGATGGTCAGATTGGGGCAGACCACCAGCGCGGCGTGGGGAAAACGGTCGTCGCCGGGCGCGCGGCCCCGGTTGCAGAAGGCCCAGGCGATCAGCATCGCCATGACCACGGTCTTGCCGCTGCCAGTCGCCATCTTGCAGCCGTAGCGCCGCAGTGGGAGCAGACCGGCTTCGTTCGGTAAATCCACCAGCGTCGGGAACACCTTGGGTTCCCGCTCCCGCACGAACGAGGGTTTGCCGCCTTCGGTCAGCGCCATGAAATCGTCCGGCGACAGTTTGGGCTTGAAGCCGGGGTTCTTGCCGGCGGCGAGAACTTCGTTGAGGTAGATGACCGTTTCCACCGCTTCGCGCTGGCAGAAGAACAGGCGGCGGGGTCGGTCGACGCGGGACCAGTGCGCCAGCAGTTGCCGGGTGACGGGCGTAGCGTTGCGGTAGTTCGTCTCGCGCCAGCGCTTCACGTCCTCGCGCAGCAGGTTGACCAGCGGCAGATCGTCGCGCTCCTCCTCGGCCAATAGCGCCAGTTGCGCCGAGCCGGTGCGCTGGGTTTTGTACCAGTACGACGCCGGGCGGCGGCCGGCTTCCTGGCGCGCATCGCCGGTTTGCGTGTCGTAGACCCAGTGCCGGTCGGGTTCCGCGAACGGACTGCACAGGATCGGTTTGGCGACCGGCTGGATGGGGATTTCGGTTTGATTGGGCGTGTTGGAAGCGCGATGTAAATGTCGCATGTCAGTTTAACAAAAGTTCGGAATCATCATGGTTGTGGGAACCAATCGGTTTCCGGGACGCTGGAGAACACTTCACCCAGGATTTGTGCTTTTCCGGCGATATCCGGGTGTGGTCGCCGATGTTGCGGTTTTTCCGTCGCGTCGTCGAGCAGGAGTAAGATAACTTCCACTTGCCGGTTAGGCGGAAGTTGCGGCAACTCGGACAGTTTGCCCGTTTGATCGGTCTTCAAAATAACCCGCTGCGCAAGCATTGCTCTTACCTCATTCAATTTCGGTCGTATTATTCGATACTGTCTTTTCAATGACTTGGATTTTGAGGCAGCTTCGGACTTCCAACCGATTCTTCCAAAGCACCGCGAACCATCGCCGCCAGTGCTGGCAAATCCTCGCGCACGGTCTTCCAGACAATCGCCAAATCGACCTGAAAATAACCGTGAGTCAGTGCATTGCGCATCCCGTAGATACCCGCCCAGGGAATATCGGGACGAGTTGCGGCAAATTCGGGAAAACGTCGTCGCACACTTTGCGCCGCCTCGCCGATGATTTCCAGATTACGAATTACTGCGTCTTGTTTTTCCGGGTTATCGAAAAAAGCCGCTTCATCAACCTCTGCCAAATACCTTTCAATTCTTTCGATGGCTTTCAGTACATGAGCAAGATAGTCTTGTAAGCGCAGTTCCGCCGGACTCATAGCGGACGCGCCTCGGCGATGATTCGGCTCCGCCAGGATTCCGGTAGCGCCGCCGGCGTGACCACATCGACCCGAACGCCGAGCAGTTCGCTGACTTCCACTTGGACACCACCGATGTCGAGCAAAGTCGTTTCCGGCGTGGGGTCTACCAGCAGGTCCAGATCGCTATCTTCTCGATCTTCCCCACGTAGCACCGATCCAAACACTCGGACATTGCGCACTCGATGGCGGGCGAGAATGGCTTTGATGGCTTCCCGATGAGATTGCAGCAACAATGACGGACGCATGTTTCTCTCCGTAACCGTTTCAATATTGTCCGGCTTCATCCAGCCGATGCACCCGCATGACCTCGTTGCCGCGCGGGTCGATGACCTTGATTGCCACCCTTCGGTTCGGGCCGGCGGCGAAGGGCAGCGACACGGCGCCGGACAACGCGGCGAAGGCGGATTCGTCCACCACGGTTTTGAGGGCGCGGGCGAGTTTGTCCCAGGCGCTTTTGTCGGGGAAGAAGGCTTGGGTGATGCAGAAGGTCCGGCCGTCGTAGTCGGAATCGACGAACCAGGCCGCGACCTTGTCGATGCGGGTGGCGAGAATGGCGTTGTCTACCGGGTTGTAGATGTCCACGCCTTCCAGGGTGACGGTGAACAGACCGTCGGGCGTTTGCTCAAGCCGGGTGCGCGGGCTGCCGAACACGGTGAACAGTTGAGCGTTGGGCGTGTCCTTGAGCAGTCCGCCCATGTTCACGTCGGGGCGAATGTGGGCGAGGTGGCAACGCACTTGCGGGTTGGGGTCGTCCTGCACCAGCGCTTGCGCGGCGGCGTCGAAGGAAAAGCCGGCGACGACCAAATCTTCGTACACCCGCCGGCGATGGGCCTGGGTCAGGGCGTTTTCTACCTGCCACGCCGTCACGGGGCCGAATTCCGGGCCGATAGTGACGGCGACCTGGCGCGGCGGGCCGCCGTCGTTGGACCATTCGCCCTCGGCGTGCAGGAAGTCCTCGCCGATGGGCGACAGGCGGGCGAACGCGGCGGTTTTGTTGTTGGGGAAACGCACGCCGTCCTGCGCCAGCAGACGGATCATGCGGTCGAGAAAGGCTTCGGTGTTGGCCGCTTCCTCCCTTCTCCCGCTATCGAACCCTTCCAGCTCATCCGCCACGCTGTCGATGGGCGAATCGTCGTGCAAGTTTTGCTCGGCGGGCATCACCGCTTCGACCGTGAACGGGCCGGACACCCGCACCACGTTGCGCCGAATGCCCGGTTTGTCTACAAGTTCTTCGTTGTCGGCATTGGCGGCGATGGCGGCGTTGATTTCGTCCATCTTGGCCCGCCACGCAGCGCGGTAATCGGTCAGTGCGGTTTGCAATGCTTCCGGCCAGTCGGGATCGGCGTCGAACGGCACTTCCCATTCGTACCAGCCGACAAAGCGAGCATCGACGGTCAGTTTGACTTTGGGATCGCGGTGGGCGGGCGGCAGCAGCCAGCGGCGGCGGTCGGCTTCGGTGACGGCTTTCTTGCCTGCGGTTTTTTCCTTGATGGCGAGCTTGGCGGCGAGTTTTGTTCGCAGACCCTCACCCCGCGCTCCGCGCTCCCCTCTCC
>ERZ761607.1274-NODE-1274-length-32748-cov-5.322730_pt1 | contig 32748 bp, 27 predicted proteins | sample MGYA00511164_ERZ761607 | MGnify/ENA primary metagenome ERZ761607 (study PRJEB28899, sample SAMN02445080) | bioreactor sludge metagenome | biome: EBPR sludge | place: Australia: Brisbane, Thorneside Wastewater Treatment Plant | collected 2011-06-22 ... | reverse complement strand
GGATCACCCGTTCGACCCCCGCAATCGCTGCCTGAGTGAATTCCCCAGTCCCCGATCCCCCCCCCCGCGCGACGGAAGGTCCGGCCCTCTGGCGCGAGCGTTACCTGTCAGAAAAATCCGCGTTGCTGAAGGCACTGGCCGCGCGGGGCGGCTCGGTCCGAGGGGTCCGCGCGACGCTGCAAAAACTCGCGCGCCTGGCGGACCAGACACTGATCCAGCTGTGGCAGGCCAGCGAATTCGGCCCTGACCTGGCATTGGTCGCCGTGGGCGGATACGGGCGCGGTGAACTGTTCCCTCGATCCGACGTCGACGTGCTTTTGCTCCTGCCTGACGGCACCGACCCCCACCGAGACGAGGATCTCAAGACACGGATCGAAACCTTCATCGGTCGCTGCTGGGACGCCGGGCTGGAGATCGGCTCCAGCGTGCGCACTCTGCGAGAGTGTGTCGAGGAGGCGACCCGTGATGTCACGGTGCAGACATCATTGCTCGAATCGCGCCTGATCGTTGGCAGCAGCGATCTGTTCGATGCTTTCCGCGAACGCTTTGACACCGCGATGGACCCCCACGCCTTCCTGATCGCGAAGACACTGGAGATGCGTCAGCGGCACACGAAATTCGAAAACACGCCGTATGCGCTGGAACCCAATTGCAAGGAGTCACCCGGGGGCCTGCGAGACTTGCAGGTCATCCTCTGGGTGGCGCGGGCCGCCGGCTTAGGCCGCAGCTGGGACGAACTCGCCCGGCGGGGCCTGGCAACACCGTTCGAAGCTCGCCAGATTCGCCACAACGAAGCCGTGTTGTCCATGATCCGCGCCCGGCTCCATCTGATCGCCCAGCGCCGCGAGGATCGCCTGGTCTTTGATCTGCAGACCGCCGTCGCGGAATCCTTCGGGCTGGAAGCAACCAGCACACCCGACGGACGCCTGGCCGAACGCGCCAGCGAGCGCCTGATGCGGCGCTATTACTGGGCTGCCAAGGCCGTGGTGCAGCTCAACCAGATTCTCCTGCTCAACATTGAAGAGCAACTCAATCCGCAGCAACAGGCGCAGGCGCGTCCGCTGAATCCCCCTCACCCTCGGTTCGTCGAAAAGGCCGCCATGCTGGAAGTGGTCGACGATGGGCTGTACCAGCGCGAGCCCCGGGCCATTCTGGAGACCTTCCGGGTTTTTCAGACTGCCGTGGGCATCCAGGGACTGTCGGTGCGAACGCTCAGGGCGCTCTACAACGTCAGAGGCGTGATGAACGCCCGTTTCCGTGCCGATCCGGCCAATCGGGCCATGTTCCTGCAGATCCTTCAGCAACCCACAGGCATCACCCATGTCATTCGGCTGATGAACCAGACTTCGGTGCTTGGACGCTACCTTTGGGTGTTCCGACGCATTGTGGGCCAGATGCAGCATGACCTGTTCCATGTTTACACGGTGGACCAGCACATCCTGATGGTGCTGCGCAATGTTCGGCGTTTTTTCATTGCCGAGCATGCGCACGAGTACCCGTTCTGTTCGCAACTGGCCGCTGGCTGGGACAAGCCCTGGCTGCTCTATGTTGCCGCCTTGTTTCATGACATCGCCAAAGGGCGTGGCGGTGACCACTCGGCGCTGGGCGCTACCGAAATGCGCCGCTTCTGTCGTCAACATGGCATTGACGGCGATGACGCGAATCTCGTGGTGTTCCTGGTATCCGAGCATCTGAGCATGAGCCGCATTGCCCAGAAGGAAGACCTGGGCGATCCGGACGTCATCGCTGCTTTCGCACGTCGTGTCGGCACCGAGCGGCGGCTGACGGCGTTGTACCTTCTGACCGTGGCGGACATCCGCGGCACCAGCCCCAAGGTCTGGAACGCCTGGAAGGGCAAGCTGCTCGAAGACCTGTATCGGTATACCTTGCGGGTACTGGGCGGACGCGCGCCCGACGCCGCCGCCGACGTCGAGGCCCGCAAACGGGAGGCACTGGTTCAGCTCGCCCTGCACGCCGAACCCTTCGAGGGCCACAAAGCCCTGTGGGACACGCTGGACGTGGGTTACTTCATGCGACACGATGCGGCCGACATTGCCTGGCATACCCGCAATCTGGCGCGTCATGTGGTCCGGGCGACCGCTGCGGCACAAACCATCGCGGGGCCCACGGTGGTGCGTGCACGCCGGTCACCCGTCGGCGAAGGTCTGCAGGTGTTGGTCTACACCCCCGACCAGACCGACCTGTTTGCCCGCATCTGCGGCTACTTCGATCATGCCGGCTTCAGCATTCTTGATGCGAAAGTGCACACCACGGGGAACGGCTACGCTCTGGATACCTTCCAGGTAGTGACCACCTTGCTGGCAGACCACTACCGCGAACTGATCACCATGGTCGAAAGCGATCTCACCCATACGCTGACCCATCCCGGGCCCTTGCCAGCACCCAGCCGGGGCCGTGTCTCACGGCGCGTCAAGAGCTTTCCGATCACGCCTCGCATCAGTCTCCGTCCGGATGAGAAGGCTCAGCGCTGGCTTCTGAGCGTGTCGGCCAGTGACCGGGTCGGACTGTTGTACCGGGTGGCCCGGGTGTTGGCCCGCCATCAGATCAACTTGCAACTGGCCAAGATCACCACCCTGGGCGAACGAGTGGAAGACACTTTTCTGATCGACGGCCCTGAGTTGCAACAAAGTCGTCGCCAGATCGAAATCGAAACCGAGCTGCTGGAAGCCCTGGCCGCCTGATCCAATCAGGTAGCGGGCAAGGACGACCGCCCGTAGCTGTGCACGCGCCCTTTGAAGGATGTGATGCCATCGGGCAGCAATGAGACGCGACTTTGGGAGTGCGTGTAACCCAGGCCGTGCATGCAACGATTGAAACCCGATATGTTTCCGCGGTCGGGATCGACGATCACCACCTCGACGGTCGAACACGAATGTTCGTCAATGAAGGCTGACAAAGCCTGCGGCTGGTTCCGGTCGTAAAGCAGGTCGCTGCCGATGATCAGATCGAACCGCCCCATATCGCTCGCCGAGCGCCCCCAGTTACCGGTCTGGTATTTCATGGGCGGCAGATGGTTCAGGCGCAGGTTCTCTTTCAGGAAAGTTTCAGCCAGCGGGTGGCAATCGCTGGCAGTGACATCCCCCCCGCGCCGATGGATGACCATGCTCGCCAGCGCGAGACCACAGCCAAGTTCAAGAATGCGCTTTCCGTCCAGCTCAAAGGCCAACATGGCGTGCGCCAGCACCTTGCCCGAGGGCCAGAGCAGGCCAAAGAGTGGCCACAGGGCCGAGGAAATGCCGGCACGCTCCGCCTCACCGTCTGGATCGTGAAACTGCTGCCGGTCCTGCAGCGAGCGCATCCGCAGGTCGGCACCACTGCCGCGAACCGTTTCGTACTTGACCGCATAACCGAGAGAGGGTGAGCCGTCGTCGGCAATGGGCGTTTTCAACCGATTCAATCGTCCTGCGCAGGGTCCAGGCCCGGGAAAAGCACCTCAGTGAAGCCAAATCGGCTGAAATCGCGCATGCGCATCGGATAGAGCTTGCCCACCAGGTGGTCGCATTCGTGTTGCACCACCCGGGCATGAAAACCCTCCACGCAGCGGTCGATCGGGTCACCAAAAGGATCGAAACCGGTGTAGCGGATTCGGGACCAGCGAGGCACCACGCCACGTAAGCCGGGCACAGAGAGACACCCCTCCCACCCCTCCTCCTCGGTATCACCCAGCGGCGTGATCACCGGGTTGCACAGTACCGTGCGGGGAACCAGGGGAGCGTCGGGGTATCGCGGGTTTGGCGCATTGGTGCCAAACACCACGAGCTGCAGGTCCACGCCGATCTGAGGCGCCGCCAGCCCCGCGCCGTTGACCGCCGCCATGGTTTCCAGCAGGTCGCGTACCAGTTGATGCACCGCCTCGGTGTCAAAGGCGATGACAGGCTGCGCCACACGCAACAGGCGGGGATCGCCCATTTTCAGGATTTCACGAATCGCCATCGGTCACCTCCCGGTTCGGCATGTCGCTGGGTCCGGGCCCTCCTGCCAGCAGAGCCATCAGACCTGCCTCGTCCAGCACCGGCACACCCAGTTCGCGGGCCTTGTCCAGCTTGCTGCCGGCCTCCGAGCCGGCCACAACGTAGTGGGTCTTTTTACTCACCGAACCGGATACCTTGGCGCCTGACGCCTCCAGAAGGTCTTTGGCCTGATCACGGCTCAGCGTGGGCAACGTGCCGGTCAGCACAACGGTCCGGCCCGCGAGCGGCTTGGGCACCTGCGCCGCGGGTTCACCCTCCTCCCAGGTGACGCCGCAGGCGCGCAACTGCTCGACGACCTCGCGGTTATGGGGCTGGTCAAAAAAGGTGCGGATGCTTTTGGCAACCACCGGCCCGACGTCCGAGACCTGCAAAAGTTGGTCAATCGACGCGTTCATGATGCCATCGAGCGTGCCGAAATGCGACGCCAGATCCTTGCCGGTGGCTTCTCCGACGTGCCGGATACCCAGTCCGAAAAGGAAACGCGGCAACGTGGTCCGTTTGGAATGTTCCAGTGCGAAAAGAATGTTCTGAGCCGATTTGTCAGCCATTCGATCCAGGCTGGCCAGTGCAGACAGACCCATGCGGTAAAGGTCGGGGAGCGTTCTGACGATTCCGGAATCCACCAGCTGATCCACCAGCTTTTCGCCGAGGCCCTCAATGTCCAGCGCCCGCCGTTGGGCGAAATGAAGGATCGCCTGTTTTCGCTGTGCGCCACAGAAAAGGCCCCCGGTACACCGGCTGTCCACCTCACCGTCCTCGCGCACGGCCGCGCTACCGCAGACCGGGCAGTGCGCGGGCATGGTGAAGACCGTGGTGCCCTCCGGACGTCGGTCCGCCAGCACGGCAACGACCTCGGGTATGACGTCACCGGCGCGGCGTATGAAAACCGTGTCGCCCACCCGCACGTCCTTGCGCCGAGCTTCGTCCTCGTTATGCAAAGTGGCATTGGTCACCGTCACACCGCCCACAAAAACCGGCGCCAATTTCGCCACCGGTGTCAGTTTGCCGGTGCGGCCTACCTGTACATCGATGGCCAGTACCGTGGTCACTTGCTCCTGGGCTGGATACTTGTGAGCCACCGCCCAGCGGGGTTCGCGCGTCTTGAATCCCAAGGCCCGTTGCAGGGCGAGCGAATTCACCTTGTAGACCACACCGTCAATGTCGAACGGAAGCGCATCCCGCCGGGCGCTGACCTGGTCGTGGAACGCCACAAGACCCGGTGCGCCGTGCGCCACACAGCGATCGTCGCAGACCGGCAGGCCGAAGGACAACAGCGCATCCAGTAGTGCGCTGTGTGTGGCCGGCAAGTCCCAACCCCGGATATCTCCCACACCGTAGGCAAAAAAGGACAAAGGGCGCTGCGCCGTCACCGCCGGGTCCAGGTTGCGAACCGCGCCGGCCGCCGTGTTGCGCGGGTTGACATAGGTTTTGTCACCCTTTTCCCGTTGTCGTTCGTTCAACCTCTCGAAATCATCTCGGCGCATGTAGACCTCGCCGCGAACCTCGACCACCTCTGGGGCCGGGCCTTGCAGAACCAGCGGTATCTGGCCAATGGTTCGAATGTTCTGCGTGACGTCTTCGCCGGTTTCTCCATCCCCTCGGGTGGCGGCCAGAACAAGAACACCTCTTTCGTAGCGCAGATTGATGGCCAGGCCGTCAAATTTGAGCTCGGCAGCGTACTCCAGCGGCGGATCGCCATCGGCCAGACCCAACTCCCGGCGGACACGGGAATCGAACGCTGCGGCGCCCGCTGCCGTGGTGTCGGTCTCCGTCTGAATCGACAGCATGGGTACCACATGGGTTACCGGGCTCAGTCCTTCCAGTATTCGGCCGCCGACCCGCTGGGTCGGCGAATCGACCGTCTGCAGTTCCGGATGCTCAGCTTCCAGCGCCTGCAGTTCCTGGAACAACCGGTCGTATTCCGCGTCCGGAATCTCAGGCTCATCCAGCGTGTAGTAACGCCAGGCATGGTGGTGCAAGACGGCACGTAGCCACGCAGCGCGTTCGACGAGGGGCGGATCGCCTGCCCCATCGGGTTCCTCGGGGGTAAAAAGATCGGCGGTGGACATGCCAGACGACGGTTCGAGGCAGCTCAGGAAAACAGGCGCCGCGCCTGCGGCGACCCGGCAGCCAGGTCACGCTCCTCCAGCGCGTCGTACAACTGCTCCAGGTCAGCACCGATGCGATCAAGCGTATCCGTGCTGAGGGGCTGGCCGTTATCGTCGGTGACAACGCCATCCATGGCGGCAGCAAGGGCTTGGGCAGCCTCACGCAAACGGACGAACGGACGTTCGATACGGGCGACATGGGGCACATCCAGACTCAGCGTGACCTGCTGGATGGACGACAGTGCGGGATCGTCAGACAAAGCCGCACGGGTATCGAAGCCCAACTCCAGTATGGCCGGCACGCCCGGTACGCTGCCGGGAAGGACCAGACGACCGGGAATCGCCCCTGCCACAAATCCGAGACGAGCCGCCTGCTGGTGGACGTACCCGGCACTCCAGGCCGTCTGGCGCGCGCGCAGAGTAAACCCCAGCTGCGCATCATGGGTGCCGGAAAACTGGTCCAGTTCCCGGCCTCGTGCCACTTCAGTGAGCATGTTGGGAAAGTCTGGCATGCCGCCTACCGCGTCGGCAAAAGCCTGCGCCTTGACAACAAACTCCGAGAATTCGATCTCATTGAGCGGGCCGCTGCGGTTGGCCAGCTGGACCCCGGCCTGAAACGCCCGGTAGCGCTGCCCGGCAACCGGGAACTCCCAGTGTCCCGTCACCTCGTTGAGGCCTTCGATGCCTGTCGGCTTGCTGCCCGCTCTCCGCGTCGCCGGCATGGCTGCCAGAGCCGCGTCACCGGAGACGACGCCATCGACGGCGATCGAGGCCAGACAGTCGATCAACGCGTCAAGCGGTGGACGGCGCTCGGGAGCGGGAACCGCCAGTGGCGCCATGGCAGCGCCATCAAGGGTGGGCTCGGTGCGGTGGCCGGCGCCCTCACCATGATCGGGGGACGTCGGCCCGTCGGCGGGGTCGGCCTGTCGGGGCGCTTTCCGCCGCGCCACCCAGGCCCCATGGGCGACAACCACCGCCAGCACCACGCCCCCCGCGATTGCCAGCCAAACCTGCAAAGAGTTCATTGTCTTGTTGCTCCCGCACTTATTCCTGCGTCATGCCGATGGCTGATTCCATATCGACGGCAACAATACGCGAAACGCCTTGCTCCTGCATCGTGACACCGATCAACTGTTCGGCCATTTCCATCGCGATCTTGTTGTGGCTGATGAACAGGAACTGCGTGCTCCGTGCCATGCTCGTTACCAGCTTGGCATAGCGTTCGGTGTTGGCATCGTCCAAGGGGGCGTCGACTTCGTCGAGCAGACAAAACGGCGCCGGATTGAGCTGGAAGATGGCAAAAACCAAGGCAATCGCCGTCAGCGCTTTCTCGCCGCCCGACAGCAGGTGGATGGTCTGGTTCTTCTTGCCCGGCGGCTGGGCCATGACCTGCACGCCTGAGTCGAGGATTTCCTCGCCCGTCATGACCAGTCGGGCGTTTCCGCCACCGAACAATTCGGGAAACATCCGGCCGAAGTGGGTATTGACGGTCTCGAAGGTGCTGCCCAAAAGCTCGCGGGTTTCGGCGTCAATCTTGCGAATCGCGTCTTCCAGGGTCCGCATGGCCTCGTTAAGGTCCGCGTTCTGGGAATCAAGGAACCCTTTGCGCTCCCGGGCGGTGCTCAACTCGTCCAGGGCAGCGAGGTTCACGGCGCCCAGGGCCTGAATCTCGCGGTGCAGCCGGTCGATTTCCGCCTGCAATCCGGCCAGGCGGACCGCGCCGGCTTCGATGGATCGCGCGATCGCATCAAGATCGGCCTGCCCGTCGGAAAGAAGCTGGTGGTACTGCTCCAGACCCAGCCGAGCCGCCTGTTCCTTGAGCTGACAATCGGTAATGCGCTGGCGCAGGGGATCGAGCTCGCGCTCGAGCTTCAGGCGCATTTCATCACTGGCGCGCAAACGCGCGGTGAGGTCGTCGTACTGACTGCGCCTGTGGCCCAGCGCCTGCTCCCGTTCCAGCTTGAGGGCCAGCGCGCTTTGCAATCCCGCCTGGGCGGCCGCATCGGTCAATCGGGACAGCTCGTCAAGTGCGCGCTGGCGTTCGGCTGCAAGGGCGAGAGTCTGGCTGTCAGCCGTTTCGACGGTCCGGGCCAGCTCATCTTGCCGCGCATGCAGGCTGCGCAGGGCGAAAACCGCCTCTTGTGCCTTGCGCTCCAGAGCCCGCAGCTGTTCCCGGCTTTCGTTCAGACGTCGTTCGGCTTCGATGACCTTTTCGTCCAGCTGAGCGTGCCGTTCCTGGGTATCGGCAAGTTGCATGTCCAGGGTTTCGAAACGCGCTTCTGCCGTAATCCGACGCTCCTGCAGCGCCTCCAGCTGGCTGTCGAGCTCTGCCAGATCGCTGTCCAGTTGCTCGCCTCGACTGCGGGCCTGCTCCACCTGCTGGGTCAGTCGCAGGGTCTCGACCTGCAGCTGGTGGGCGCGTGAGCGGGTCTCGACGGCCTCGCGCCGCACAGCCACCAGCCGCTGCGACGCGTCCGCGTAGGCAGCTTCCGCCCGCGCCAGCGCGGTGCGGGACTCCTCGGCGATCAGGCCCTGGGCCCGAATCTGTTTGTCAAGGTTTTCGATCTCCTGCGCCCGCGCCAGCAGCCCGGACTGTTCGGAGTCGGGGGCGTAGAAGCTGACACTGTGCGGCGTGACCACGTGTCCGGACGGCACGTACCACGCTTCACCGGGTTGCAGCAAGCTGCGGTCGGCCAGCGCCTGCTCCAGACTGGGTGCCGTGTAGCACCCCTTGAGCCACTCGCCGGCGATAGCCATCTCGGCCGGCTCGGCCAGGCGCAACAGGTCCGCCAGAGACGGCCGTGAGGCATTGCCCGCACAAACGGGGGCCACCGGGGCCTGATAGAACGCACACCGCGCGGCCGGGGGATCACTCTCGAAGGCCCGCACCATTTCCAGTCGAGACACTGCCAGCGCGGACAAGCGCTCCCGCAGCGCCGCTTCCAGGGCAGCCTCCCAGCCCGGTTCGATATGGATACGACTCCACAGCGCCTGCAGACCATCGAGCCCATGGCGGATCAGCCAGGGCTTGAGCTTGCCATCGGTACGAACCTTTTCCTGCAGCGCCTTCAGGGCCTGCTGCCGTGCATTCAGCGCAGCCAGCCGAGCGGCCTCGTCATTGACGGCACTCTGGCGATGTCGCCGTTCGTCATCCAGTCGAGGCAGTTGTTCCTGCAGCTCGTGCAGCCTTGCTTCGGCCATTTCGGCTGCCTCGGTCGATTGCGCCAGCTGGGACTGCATCGCATGCAAGTGCTCCCCATCCGGGACAATCAGCGCCCTGCGATCTGCCAACAGCCGTTCGCGTCGCTGACCGGCCTGCCGTGCCTGTTCCTCGATACCCCGCTGTTCGGCAGACAAAACCTGAATCTGCTGCTGGATCTGAACCACCGTGCCCCGTTGTTCGTTGGCACGCAGTTGCGCCTGGCGCAACGCATCCTCCAGCCCGGGCTGGTTCGCGCCCTGCTCATCCACCTGCGCCGCAAGCAATTCAGCGGACTCAGACGCTTGCTCCTGTTGGGCGGCAAGGGCCTGGGAGTCTTGCCGGGCTGTCTCGCCACGGTCGGCCCACAGGCGAGCCTGTTCATCCAGCTGCACCAGGCGTTGCTCAACCCGTTGTCGCCCTTCGACCACAAAGCGGATTTCGGCCTCCAGGCGACCCACTTCGGCACTGGCCTCGTACAGGCGACCCTGTGCCTGATTGACCTGGTCACCGGCTTCGTAGTGGGCCTGGCGCAGCGTTTCCAGCTCGCTTTCCACATGGCGCAAAGCCGCCGTGCGGGATTCCAGATCCACCGAGGCACGATCGGACTCGGCCTTCAGCCGCAACTGATCGGCCTGCGCTTCTGCCCGTTTGAGAAACCAAAGCTGGTGCTGGCGCAAGGTTGCATCACCTTGCAGATGGTGATAGCGCTGCGCGACCTCTGCCTGCTTTTCGAGTTTTTCGAGGTTGGCATGGAGCTCACGCAGAATATCGTCGACCCGCGTCAGATTCTCCCGGGTATCGGCAAGCCGGTTTTCCGTCTCCCGCCGACGCTCCTTGTATTTGGAGACGCCAGCGGCCTCTTCCAGAAACAGGCGCAGCTCCTCCGGCCTGCTCTCGATGATGCGGCTGATCGTGCCCTGTCCGATGATGGCGTAGGCGCGAGGACCCAGGCCAGTACCCAGAAACACATCCTGGACATCGCGCCGCCGGACCGGCTGGTTGTTGATGTAGTAGCTGCTGGTTCCGTCGCGTGTCAGCACCCGCTTGACAGCAATTTCGGTGAACTGGCTCCACTGTCCGCCGGCGCGGTGGTCGCTGTTGTCAAACACCAGCTCAACGCTGGATCGGCTGGCAGGCTTGCGGTGGGTGGTTCCATTGAAGATGACGTCCTGCATGGACTCACCGCGCAGCTCCGACGCCTTGGACTCGCCCAAAACCCAGCGTACGGCGTCCATGATGTTGGACTTGCCGCAGCCGTTCGGCCCCACGACACCGACCAGCCGCCCTGGCAGCATGAAATTGGTTGGCTCGGCAAAGGACTTGAAGCCGGAGAGCTTGATCGAGTTGAGACGCACCGTGAACGTTCCGCAAGGCCCCTCAGGTGGGCCAAGTCATTGATTTCAAAGGATTTGCAGCGTGCTGTAGTGGCACCGGGACGGGCGAACATGATACCGCGCCCCAGACCGATATCCTGCGGAGCATCGGTCAGTATCCTTTTCATAGCAACAAGCGACCTTTTCCCCATGGGTATCGCCTGTTTTCATTACTTTTTCTGCTGGCGGAGCCCGGTTGCGGACGACCACCACGGCAGCGGACGATAATCGGGCGCCATGAATCCCCTCCTGAACCGTCTGCAGCCTTATCCGTTCGAGCGCTTGCGTCAACTGTTTGCCGGAGTGACGCCGAACCCGGCGCTGCAAGCGATCAGCCTGGGCATCGGGGAGCCGCGACACGCCACGCCGGACTTCATCAAGCAGGCCATGGCCGGTGCGCTGGACAAGGGTCTGGCTGGCTACCCGGCGACAGCGGGCGAGCCGGCGCTGCGCAATGCCTGCGCCGATTGGATGCAGCGGCGTTACGGGCTGGCGGTGGACCCGGCGACCCAGGTGCTGCCGGTTCTTGGATCGCGCGAGGCCTTGTTCTCGCTGACCCAGACCGTGGTCGACTCTTCTCGCCCGGGCGCCACCGTGGTGTGTCCCAATCCCTTCTATCAGATCTACGAGGGCGCCGCGCTGCTGGCAGGTGCCACCCCGTATTACGCGCCCAGTGACGCGGCCCGCAACTTTGGCGTCGACTGGGACCGCGTTCCCGAGACGGTCTGGGCACAGACCCAATTGCTGGTCGTCTGCTCGCCGGGCAACCCCACCGGAGCCGTAATGCCGCTGGCCGAGTGGGAGCGACTTTTCGCCCTGTCGGACCGCTACGGCTTTGTCATTGCGTCGGATGAGTGCTACAGCGAAATTTATTTCCGTGAAGAGCCGCCGCTGGGCGGGCTTGAAGCGGCCCGCCGTCTGGGGCGCACGGACTTTCGCAACCTGATCATGTTGACCAGCCTGTCGAAACGCAGCAACGTACCCGGAATGCGCTCAGGTTTTGTCGCTGGCGACGCGCGGCTGATCAAAAGCTTCCTGCTCTACCGCACCTACCACGGCAGCGCCATGAGTCCGGTCGTCCAGACGGCGAGCGTCGCGGCCTGGGGCGATGAGTCGCATGTCGTCGACAACCGTCACCTGTACCGCGAGAAGTTCGCGCAGGTCACGCCTTTGCTGGCCACGGTCCTCGACGTTGCCTTGCCGGACGCCGGCTTCTACCTGTGGGCGGGCGTGCCGCCGGCATGGAATGGCGACGACCAGGCCTTCGCCCGAGACTTGTTCGCCCAATACAATGTCACCGTCCTGCCGGGCAGTTACCTTGCCCGGGAAGCGCAAGGGTTCAATCCCGGACGCGGCCGCGTCCGCATGGCGCTTGTGGCGCAAACCGCCGAATGCCTGGAAGCCGCCCAGCGAATCGTCCAGTTCGTCCAATTTAACTCCAATCCGTCCAGACAATGAGCCAACAACTGCAGCAGATCATCGACGCCGCCTGGGAAAACCGGGCCAACCTGTCACCCAAAGCGGCTCCAAGCGAGACCGTCGACGCCGTCGAGCACGTGATTGCCGAACTGGACGCCGGACGCCTGCGCGTCGCCACCCGCGAGGCGGTCGGCCAGTGGACGGTGCACCAGTGGATCAAGAAAGCCGTCCTGCTGTCGTTCCGGCTGCGGGACAACGAAGTGGTCGCCGCAGGTGACCTGGGCTTCTATGACAAGGTGCCGACCAAGTTTTCCGGCCTGAGCGAAGAGCAGTTGCGCGCCACCGGCGTGCGTGTGGTGCCCCCGGCCGTGGCCCGCCGCGGCAGTTTCATCGCCCCCGGCGCCATCCTGATGCCCAGTTACGTCAACATCGGCGCCCACGTCGGTGAAGGCACCATGGTCGACACCTGGGCCACGGTGGGCAGCTGCGCGCAGGTCGGCAAGAATGTGCACCTGTCCGGAGGCGTGGGCCTGGGCGGTGTGCTGGAGCCGCTGCAGGCCAACCCGACCATCATCGAGGACAACTGCTTCATTGGCGCTCGCTCGGAAGTGGTGGAAGGTGTGATCGTCGAAGAAAACTCGGTGATCTCCATGGGGGTGTACATCGGTCAAAGCACCAAAATCTATGACCGTGCCACCGGCGAAGTAAGTTACGGCCGCATACCGGCCGGCTCCGTCGTGGTCAGCGGCAATTTGCCCAGCGCGGACGGCAAGTACAGTTTGTACTGCGCTGTGATCGTCAAGCGGGTGGACGCCCAGACCCGTGCCAAAACCAGTTTGAACGATTTGCTGCGCGATTGATTTCCAAGAGAGCGAGGCTGAACCATGAGCATGATGGAGCGAATTCTTCGCCTGATGGCGGAACGCAAGGCCTCGGATGTCTACCTGTCGGCCAATGCGCCGGCAGTCATCAAAATCAACGGCCAGTGCATCCCGATCAACAGTCAGATCCTGCCGCCCGAGGCGCCTTTGAGCCTGATCTCGGAGGTGGTGGCACCGATCCGCATTGAGGAACTCAAGGAAACCGGCGAGCTCAACATGGCGGTTCCGCTGGAAGGGATAGGCAACTTCCGGGTCAGTGCCATGCGCCAACGCGGTACCTATGCAGTCGTCATCCGCTTCATCACGCCCGACATTCCCCCGCTGCGAACCTTGAACGTGCCGCTGGTGCTGGAGAGTCTGATCATGGAAAAGCGCGGGCTGATCCTGATGGTCGGCTCCACCGGGGCCGGCAAGAGCACCACCCTGGCCTCGATGATCGACCACCGCAACGAGCAGGTCATGGGTCACATCCTGACGGTGGAAGACCCGGTGGAGTTCATCTTCCGGAACAAGAAATCCATCGTCAACCAGCGCGAAGTCGGCACCGACACGGCCACTTTGTCGGTCGGGTTGAAAAACGCCCTTCGCCAGGCGCCTGACGTGATCATGATCGGCGAAATCCGCGACCGCGAAACCATGTCGGCCGCTATTGCCTACGCGCAATCGGGGCATCTGTGCCTGGCGACCATGCACGCCAACAACAGCTATCAGGCTCTCAACCGGGTGCTGAGTTTTTATCCCGTCGAAGTCCGTCCGGCCCTGCTGGGCGACCTGGCGTCTGCGCTCAAAGCCATCATTTCACAGCGATTGCTGCGCACGACCACCAACTCGCGGGTTCCGGCGATGGAGGTCATGCTCAACTCCCGCCTGGTGTCCGACCTGATCGAAAAAGGCGACTTCTCCGGTGTGAAGGAAGCGATGAACAACGCCATGGCGGAGGGTTCGCAGACTTTCGAGCAGGACATCGCCCGCCTGATCGTCGAGGGCAAGATTGATCGCAAGGAAGGTATCGCCCACGCCGACTCCCCCACCAACCTGATGTGGCGTCTGCAAAACGATTTCGCCCAGCAGAAAGCGGCACAGGCGGCGGCACCGGAAGAGCCCAGCGATCAGGCATCTTTCACCGAGATCACTCTCGACGTCCACCACTGACGGGCTCAGCATGACACCCACCGTTCGGCTGGCCGAACAATTGATATCCCGCGCCTCGGTAACACCTGCGGACAAGGGCTGCATGGACATCCTCGTCGATCGGCTGAAACCGCTGGGTTTTCAATGCGAATTCATTGACAGTGGTCCTGAGGATTTCCGGGTTCGCAACCTCTGGGCCTTGCGCATCCCGGAAGCTGCCAGCGAGCGGGACACGCCGACACTGGTTTTTGCCGGCCACACGGACGTCGTCCCCACCGGTCCGGTTGACCAATGGACCAGCCCACCGTTCGTGCCCACGCATCGTGACGGCAGGCTGTGGGGCCGCGGCGCCAGCGACATGAAAACCTCGCTGGCGGCGATGGTGGTGGCCACCGAACAATTTCTTGCCGATTCTCCGAAGGCGCCGCTGGGGCTGGCCTTCCTGCTGACCAGTGATGAAGAAGGGCCGGCACGCGACGGCACCGTGATCGTCTGCGACCGCTTGCGCGCGCGGGGTCAGCGGCTCGACTGGTGCATCGTCGGCGAACCCACCTCGGTGGAGCGCACCGGCGACATGATCAAGAACGGGCGACGCGGCACCATGAGCGGCCGTCTCACCGTGAAGGGCATACAGGGCCACATCGCCTACCCGCACCTGGCCGACAACCCCATTCACCGGCTCGCACCGGCGCTGGCCGAACTGGTCGCGGTCGAATGGGACCGCGGCAACGATTTTTTCCCGCCCACCACCTGGCAGGTCAGCAACATCCACGGCGGCACCGGTGCCAGCAACGTGATTCCCGGCACCGTGGTGGTGGATTTCAATTTCCGTTTTTCCACGGAATCCACCCCTGAAGGCCTGCAACAGCGTCTGCAGGCCGTGCTGGAGCGGCACGGCTTGACCTTCGATCTGCAGTGGACACTCGGCGGACTGCCGTTTCTCACGCGGCCGGGCACGCTGGTGGCGGCGGTGCAGGCGGCCATCCGTGCCGAAACCGGCATCGAAACCCAGCTGTCCACCACCGGAGGCACCAGCGACGGCCGCTTCATCGCCCGCATCTGTCCGGAAGTCATCGAGCTCGGCCCGACCAATGCCACCATTCACAAGATCGACGAAAACGTGCCGCTGTCCGACATCGAGCCGCTGACGGCCATCTACCGCCGCGTGCTGGAAAACCTGGACACGGAGCTGCGCACATGAGTGACACGGCGGGCCCCGCCCAAACCCGTGCGCACCGAAGCGCGCCGCCCGAACGCACACCCGCAAGCAGCACCACGGCCACCGTGCAAGGTCTGATCGACGCCGCCGCCCGCGATTTCACCGAAGCCGGCATCGCCTTCGGCCACGGCACCACCAACGCCTTCGACGAAGCCGCCTGGCTGGTGCTCTGGGGCCTGGGCCTGCCGCTGGACAGCGCACTGGAGGGCCCCGATTCGGTCGCCGAAGAGGTGGTCGATGACGCCACGCAAGCCCGTGTGGCCGCGCTGGTGACCGCCCGCATCAGCACCCGCAAGCCGGCTGCGTACCTCACGCGCGAAGCCTGGCTGCAGGGGGTGCCGTTCTATGTGGACGAGCGTGCCATCGTGCCGCGCAGCTTCATCGCCGAACTGCTGGCCGACGGCAGCATCGATCCCTGGCTGGGGGAACACACCCGGCAGGTGCTGGACCTGTGCACCGGCAACGGCAGCCTGGCCGTGCTGGCCGTAATGGTCTGGCCGGACGTCCGGGTGGTCGGCGCCGATATCTCCGCCGATGCCCTGGCCGTGGCCCGCATCAATGTCGACCGGCACGCGCTGGCCGATCGCATCACCCTGCTCGAATCGGACGGTCTGGCGGCCGTGCCGGGCCGCTTCGACCTCATCCTCTGCAACCCGCCCTATGTCAACAGCGCCAGCATGGACCACCTGCCGGCGGAGTACCGCGCCGAACCCGCGCTGGCGCTGGCCGGTGGCTGTGACGGCATGGACTTTGTGCGCGCCCTGCTGCGCGCGGCGCCCGCGCACATGAGCGACGACGCGGTGCTGGTGCTGGAGATCGGCAACGAGCGCACCCACTTTGAAAACGCCTTTCCGCACCTCGAAGTCGTCTGGCTGGACACCAGCGCCGGCGACGATCAGGTGCTGCTGGTCACGCGCGAGGCGCTGGCCGGACACCCTCCCGCCCCATGATCATCCTGAAAAATGTAGTCCTTCGCCGCAGCGCGAAGGTGTTGCTCGACGGCGCCTCCACCGTCATCAACCCCGGCGAAAAAGTCGGCCTGGTCGGCCGCAACGGCGCCGGCAAGTCGACGCTGTTCGCACTGCTCAACGGCAGCCTGCACGAGGACGGCGGCGATTTCGACCTCCCGCGTGGCTGGCGCATGGCGCAGGTGGCGCAGAACATGCCCGAAACCGACGACAGCGCCACCGACTTCGTCCTCGGCGGTGACACCCGGCTGACCGAGCTGCGGGCGGCACTGCGGGAGGCTGAAGACTCGGGCGACGGCATGGCCCTGGCCCATGCATACACCGACCTGGCCGACGCCGGCGAGCACGACGCGGTGCCCCGCGCGCAGGCCCTGATCCTGGGCCTGGGCTTCAAGGTGGGCGAACTCCAGGCCCCGGTGAACAGTTTTTCGGGCGGCTGGCGCATGCGGCTGCAGCTGGCCCGCGCCCTGATGTGCCCGTCCGACCTGCTGCTGCTGGACGAACCCACCAACCACCTGGACCTGGACGCCCTGGTCTGGCTGGAAGGCTGGCTGCAGCGCTATGCCGGCACCATGATCGTCATCAGCCACGACCGCGAATTCCTGGACGCGGTGACGGGCGTGACGCTGCACATCGAAAACGCCCGCCTGACCCGTTACGGCGGCAACTACAGCAAGTTCGAGGAACTGCGCGCCCAGCAGATGGAACTGCAGCAGGCGGCGTTCGCCAAACAGCAGGACAAGATCGCCCACCTGCAGAAGTTCATCGACCGCTTCAAGGCCAAGGCCAGCAAGGCCAAGCAGGCCCAAAGCCGCGTCAAGGCGCTGGAACGCATGGAAAAAGTGGCCCCGCTGCTGGCCGAGGCCGATTTCAGCTTCGAGTTCAAGGAGCCGGTCAACCTGCCCAACCCCATGCTGGCGATCACCGACGCCGATTTCGGCTACGTCGGCGAAGACGGCACCAAGACGATCCTGCGCGGCGTGAACCGATCGGTACTCGCCGGCCAGCGCATCGGCATCCTGGGCGCCAACGGCCAGGGCAAGTCCACCCTGGTCAAAACCATTGCCCGCGAAATGCGCCCGCTGGCCGGCACCGTGACCGAGGGCAAAGGCCTGTCGATCGGCTATTTCGCCCAGCAGGAACTCGACGTGCTGCGTCCTGCGGACAACCCGCTCGAACACATGGTGCGCCTGGCCAGGGAGCTCGGCCCGAACGCCCGCGAATCCGGTCGCGAACAGGACCTGCGCAACTTCCTGGGCAGCTTCAACTTCAGCGGCGACATGGTCAAACAGGCCGTGGGCACCATGAGCGGTGGCGAAAAGGCCCGGCTGGTCCTGGCCATGATGGTCTGGCAGCGCCCCAACCTGCTGCTGCTGGACGAACCCACCAACCACCTGGACCTGGCCACCCGCGAAGCGCTGTCCATCGCCCTCAACGAGTTCGAAGGCACCGTGATGCTGGTCAGCCACGACCGCGCCTTGCTGCGAGCCGTGTGCGACGAGTTCTGGCTGGTCGGCCGTGGCGGTGTCGCGCCTTTCGACGGGGATCTGGACGACTACCAGCAGTACCTGCTGGACGAAGCACGGCAAACGCGCGAGCGCCTGCGCGCAACCGCCGATCGCGAACCCGCCGCGGACGCTATCAATGTCATAGCATCAAGCGACCTTTTTCCGTTGGGTATGGTCGAAAAGTCCTCCAAACCGGCGGTTTCCGCCCCGGTAGGGGCTGCCGATGCCCGCGAACAGCGGCGACTGGATGCCCAACGCCGCCAGGAACTCGCGCAGCAAAGCCGCCCCTTGCGCAAGCAACTGCTGGCGTGCGAGCAGTCCCTGGAACAGCTGAACGCGGAAAAGTCCTTGCTGGAAGGGCGACTGAGGAGCTCGCCGATACCGCCCGACGAACTCGCACAGGCCGGTCGACGACTGAAACTTTTGCAAACCGAGCTGGACGAGACCGAGGAAAGGTGGCTGGAGCTGTCTGGCCAATTGGAGGCACTTGCCGGCGGGACAGCGGAAGACTGAGGCGAGGGCCGGACAAGCGCTCGGTGTCGCTGTAATGGGCCCGCCACAGGGCCGCCAAAAATTCCCTGCGCGAGCGCGGTTACCGGCTGGCGTTCATTGGCTTGTCAACCCTGCACGGTACAGTGCGTTGTGTTTCCACCCTTTGCTAGGAGCTTGCCATGATGTCGATTCTGGGTTCACTGTTCATTGGCCTGATCGTCGGTTTCGTCGCCCGGGCGCTGAAACCGGGTGATGACAAACTGGGCCTGATCATGACCGCATTGCTCGGGGTGGGGGGGTCCTTCGTCGCCGGTTACGGCGGCGCTGCCCTGGGCCTGTACGCGCCCGGGTCGGCTCCAGGCTTCATTGCTTCTGTGATCGGCGCCATCGTGCTTCTGTACGCCTACGCCTTCGTCAAAAGCAAATCGTCAAGCTGATGGCACGGCCACCGTCTTCCCTGGAACTGGCGGCCGGCAACCCGGCCCTTGAACAAGCGGTTCGGCGCAGCCGCGCCCTTTTGCATCGGCGGGCCCTGGTTGCGGGTGTGGCAAGCACCGTGCCGATACCGGGTGTTGACTGGGCGGTGGACGCCGCGTTGCTGTCACGCCTGATCCCCCGGATCAGCGGAGAATTCGGCCTGCTACCGGATCAGATCGACCGCTTGACGCCGGGACAGCGAGAGCGCATCCAGAAGGCGGTCGGTATGGTCGGAACCATCCTGATCGGCAAACTCATCACCCGCGATCTGATCCTTCGCGCCGCGCAGGCAGTTGGTGTACGGCTGACAGCGAAGCAGGCTGCGCGGTATGTGCCGCTGACCGGACAGGCAGCTGCTGCGGTCATGGGCTATACCGCCATTCGATACCTCGGCGAGCAACATATCCGTGACTGCGTCCGCGTTGCCGTCGCAGCGCAGTTGCGAATTCCGTCCGCTGCACAAACCGAAATGGTCGAACGGGTTGACTTGCCTCACCCCGGCTGACGCCCCGAAATCATGGCCTAGGTCGTCCGTCCCGGATGGCGGGCACGTGGGCATGATCGGGTACAGTTACATCGGCAGGGCGGCGTCGCTGCCGCCTTTCGCCCAACCAAGGAGAGCCCATGTTTCCCGAATATCGCGACCTCATCAGCCGACTCAAGACCACGGACCACCATTTCCAGCATCTGTTTGACAAGCACAACGATCTGGACCAGAAAATCAAGAACATGGAAAACCATATCCTCCCGGGAACCCACGAGGAGATTGAAACCCTCAAGAAGGAAAAGCTGCACCTGAAGGACCAGTTGTACGTGATCCTTCGCAAAGCCGCAGCAGCCTGATCCGAAAGCATGTCTGAATCGACGCGCCTCCGGGGCGCGTCAGTTTTTTGGGGCCCGGAAAACAGAAAAGCCCGCAAACCGAAAGGTTGCGGGCCTTGATGTTCTGGTAGGACGTGCAGGATTCGAACCTGCGACCAACGGATTAAAAGTCCGCTGCTCTACCAACTGAGCTAACGTCCCACACGATCCGCACTCACACTGTGAATGCATCGCGACAAGCCCTAGATTATAGCGTGTTTTTCACGCTTTTCCTGGTCGGCAAGGTAATTGATCGCCCAATTGGCCGCACACAAACCGAACGTTGCGGTCACCGTCACCAGCGACCCGTATCCGTGACAGTTGAGGCTCCCATCCCCCGCCGCATCACAGGATTGCGATGGGCCGATCACCGGTTCGCGGCTGAAAACACACACCAGCCTCATCCGGCCCGTACCTCGCGGCGCCGCGTGGTGTTTGCGCAATCGGTATCGAACCTGAGCGAGCAAGGGGTCGTGGGTCACTGCCGCAAGATCGTCAAGTTCAACCGCCTGCGCAGATCGCTTGCCACCCGCAGCACCGACCAAAACAAGCGCCCGGCCTGTGCGCCGTGCCCACGCCGCCAGAGCTGTTTTTACACGCACCTCGTCGCAGGCGTCGATCACCACGTCGACCCCATCCGGGCAGAGGGTCTCCCAGTTCTCTGGCGTAACGAAGTCGTCTATGGCGTCGACGCGACAGGCCGGATGAATCTCGGCAATCCGGGCGCGCATGGCTTCCACTTTGGCTTGCCCGATCGTGCTGTCGAGCGCATGCACCTGACGATTGATGTTGGATTCGGCAACATGGTCCAGGTCCACCAGACTGATACGGCACATACCGGTTCGGGCCAGAGCTTCTGCAGCCCATGAACCAACCCCCCCGATCCCCACCACCAGAACATGCCCCTGGCGCACCCGATTTGCCGCCTGCCCGCCCACGAGGCGATCAAGCCCGCCGAACCGGCGCTGCAAATCCGCAGTCGGCGCAGCCGATGATTTCTTCGACCCGTCCGCTTCCGGCGGCACCATCAGAGGGTGCGTTCCAGGCGCCACATCTGATAGCGAAATGCGGCAACGGCGCCAGCCGCAATGCCAAGCACCGCCACCATACTCGTGATGCTCAAAGTGGACATTCCGCTGAGCCCCTGACCGACCGTGCAGCCCATGGCGGTCACCCCCCCGATCCCCATGAGCGTGGCGCCAACCAGGTGATTGGCGAGATCTTCCGTGCTCGCAAAACCCTCCCAGCGGAAGGAGCGGCTGAGCAAGGCCCACAATGCCGAGCCCGCCACGACACCGAAGACCGAAACCACCGCCAGGGTCAGCACCTTGCTTTTGTCACTGAAAAAGACAAACCAGTCCAGCGTGTAGGCCATCGGTGCAGTGAAGGTCAGTGCTTCCATTCGGCCGGTCGTAGTCCCCAGAAAAGCCTCCTGAAGCGTTTCCGGATGTTCGGCAACATAGCCAAGCCGGCCACTCACCCACCACATCGCCACCACCACCGCGCCAATTCCGAAGCCGGCAAGCAGGTTGTCTGCCTTGCGAAAATCCCTGCCGGCCAGGGCCCAAACGATCAGAGCACCACCGATCAGACCGGCCAGAACAAGGCCGGCAATCCGCGCGTCCAGCCCGAGCACCGAGGCCACCATTCCCGGCAATTGGGTGCCTGACTTGATTTCCACCGCAACTCGATCGACCGTTGCGACACGCAACACGGCGGTGATTCCTTTCAGGGTCGCGAACGCTGCAAACCCCATGACAAAAAACACCACCAGGGCTTTCAGGTTGCCGCCACCGATCCGGACGAGGGTCTTGCTTCCGCAGCCGGAGGCGAGAACCATGCCGAACCCGAAGAATGCGCCACCCACCAATGCCGACAACCAGATCCACCGGGTACCCGCATAAATGCTCTTGCCGGGATCGATCCAACCCAGCCAGACCATGGAGGCAAAGCCGATCATGCCGACGCCAACGGCCATCGCCCATTGCCGCAGGCGGTTCCAGTCGCCCATGTTGACGACATCACTGATCGCTCCCATGGTGCAAAAATGGGTTTTCTGGGCAATCACGCCAAACAGGGCGGAAACAATGAATACAGCCCAGAGCACCTGCTGGCTGAGCGCGGAAAGTTCGTTCGCTTGCATCAAGCGATTTTAAGTCCTTGCCCGAAGGCCGCTATCTCACCGCAGCTTGGGCAAGCGTTCCCGCGCGGCCGTGGCCGCTTCGCTTTTCGGGTGCAGTCGCACCAGGTCTTCCAGGGTCTTGCGCGCCCCACGGATGTCCTTGAGTTCGATCTGGCAGTTGGCCACGGACAGGAGGGCATCGGGAACGCGCGGATGATCACCGGCATCCGCCAACATGGCGCGAAAACTCGCCAACGCGTCCTTGAAGTCTTTCTGGGCGTACTGGGCGTTGCCCACCCAGAAATGCACTGACGGCTGGTACGCGCTGGCGGGATGCCGGCGCAGGAAGTTCTGCAGTCCCGACTGGGCCGCGGCGAAGTCACCGGCACGGAACGCGGCAAATGCGGCATCGAAGTCGCGTTTTTCCGCCGCACTGACCAGGAGTTCGCGACCGTCGGCCTGAACCTTCAGCGGCTCCAGCGAGCGCAGCCGTTCGTCAATCACCTTGAGCCGGTCGTCCAGCGATCGCATCCGCTCGTCGACCGCCTGGACCCGCTGGACCGCGCCTTGGGCGCCGTCTCGTTCGCGTCGCTGCCCTTCGGCAATCTCGCGCGCCAGTTGTTCATTGGCGCCCCGCTGACGGGCCAGATCGGCCTTCAGCGCCTCTATCTGATTCTGCAGGTCCAGCAGACTGCGTCGGAGCAGCGCATTTTCGTCGGCCAGTCGCGTGTCGGCCGATTCGGCTTGTCCGCGGTTGGCCTCAACCCGGGCACGGAGATCCAGGATTGCCTTGCGCGCTTCGTCGTCAGAAAAAAGCGCCGCAGCAGTCCCGGGCCACAGCAGACAACCCGCCGCCAAAATCGGCAGGACAGGACGCAGCACCGCGTGGAAACCAGACAGTTCCCTCATCAGCGCACCACAATCACCGCACGCCGGTTGCGGGCGTGCGCAGCCTCATCCTGACCGGCCTGGGCGGGCTTTTCCTTGCCGAAGCTGATTGCCTCGACACGGGCCGATTCCACACCCAGGATGCCCAGTGCCCGCTGCACCGCTTCGGCCCGCTTTTGACCCAGCGCGACGTTGTACTCCCGACCGCCCCGTTCGTCCGTATGCCCTTCGACCACGGCCCGCTTGCCAGGATTTGCGCGCAGATAACGCGCATGGGCATCCACCACAAGCTGAAACTCGGGCTTGATGACAAAACTGTCGTAGTCGAAAAACACCAGGTTGGCACCGACCGGCGAGGCTGGCTCGGTCGGGCTCGGTGTCACGGTCACCGGGGCAACCTGGGTGCCCTGGCTCGTGCTCGGCGGCGTCGGCGACGTGCGACCGGCCTCCGCGCCGGAAGACGGTTGCCCTGACGGGACACCCGTCACCGCCGTTCCGGTGCGGTCTTCGACCGGGGCGCCCTCGTCGAGCTTGACACCCGTTCCGCAGGCGGTCAGCAACAGCGCAAAGGCCAGACCCGCGAGATGCGTGCGATGGTTTTGAACAGTCATCAATGTTTCTCCCTCGATACAGGTGTTCGTGGTTATCCGGGTTCAGGCGTTTGGAAACGGCCCCCAGGCCGGCTCGCGAATGTCACCCGCCTGTCCAGCCAACCGCGTCTTGATACGCCCATCCACCGTCGTTGTCATCAACGCCTCCCGTCCCTGAACCTGCGTGGCGTACATGATGAGCCGGCTGTTGGGGGCAAAACTGGGGCTTTCGTCGTGCTGCGTGTCGGTCAGCGCCGTGACTGTCCCCGAGGACAGTTCCATCAGCTGTAATCGAAAGGCCCCCGCGCTGCGACTGACAAACGCCATGAAGCGGCCATCCGGACTCAACGCCGGCGATATGTTGTACGTTCCGTCAAAGCTCACCCGCTCCGCCGTTCCCCCGCGTACGGCAATGCGGTAGATCTGGGGCGAACCGCCTCGGTCGCTGACGAAATAGACCCACCGCCCGTCCGGCGAAAAACAGGGTTCGGTATCAATCGACGAACTGGTTTCCAGCCGGCGCGGTTCGCCACCCGTCGCATCCATGAGAAACAATTGCGATCCGCCGTCACGGCTGAGGGTGAGGGCCACCGTCGCGCCGTTCGGCGCCCAGGCAGGTGCGCTGTTGGACCCACGGAAATTGGCCAGCAGACGCCGACGACCGGTTGCCACATCATGAATGAAGACCACCGGCTTGCGCGATTCGAAAGAAACGTAAGCCAGCGACTGCCCGTTGGGTGACCAGGTCGGGGAAATGATCGGCTCGGGACTGACAAGCGCCGAACGAGGGCTTTCCCCATCCGAATCAGCCACCCACACGGTGTGGCGCCCCCCCACACGGGTCACATAGGCGATCCGCGATGAGAAAACGCCCCGTTCGCCCGTCAGCTTTTCATAGACGAAATCGGCCACCCGATGCGCGACCAGCCGCAATTCGCCCGCGTCAACCGCGTAACTCTGGCCGCCAAGGTCCTGGCCCCGGACAAGGTCCCACAAGCGAAACCGGACATCCATGCGGCCATCGGCCAGGCGATTGATGCTTCCCGTGACCAGAGAGTCCGCGCCACGCTGACGCCACGCGGCCAGGTCAGGGCGGCTGAGTTCGTCAAGCGGTGGCGCACCGGCGGTATCCGCCAGCCGAAACTGGCCGCTGCGTTCCAGGTCGGCGGCAACGATGGCGCTGACAGAGGGCAGCCCGGCCGTCTCGCCTCGCAATGGCGCCACGGCCAAAGGAAGTTGCGTCAGTCCCACACCGGTTACTTCGACCCGAAACTGGGCCAGGGCCGGCACAACCGGCCATGCCGCCATGGCGGCCAAGGCATGCCGCCGGGAAAGGAGAAAGCGGGACTGCTGCAACTGAAAGGAAAGATCCATGCCCGAAATGCTATGCGGCTGATTCAAACGGAAGCGCAGTATCGCACGGCCGCCGCTGCCTTTCGTGCCGGTGCGCCGCCTTTACCGGCCCAACCGTGGGGCCGCCCGTAGAATCCTCCGCCACCATGTCCGACCACGCTGCATCCGAGACCACACCGCCCGCGCCTGCGCGATTGGTCGATCGGCTTCGGGCCTTGCTTCCGTGGTTTTCCAGGCCGCGAAGCCTCTGGGCGCTGGTTTTGCTCACGGCATTGGTCGGCGCTGCAACGGAACCCCTGATACCCGCCCTGCTCCAGCCGCTGCTGGATCGTGGCTTCAGTGCCGGAGCCTTGCCGCTGTGGCAGATACCGGCCGCGCTGATCGGGCTCTTTGCCATCCGGGGCCTGGCGCAGTTCGTTTCCCAGGTGGGTCTGGCCCGAATCGCCAACGACGGCATGCTGGACCTGCGCAAGGCCCTGTTTGACCGTTTGCTGCAGGCCGAGCCGGGCCTGTTCAGCCGCCAGTCCGCCAGCGCCTTGTCCAACACCGTGGTCTACGAAGTGCAGACCGGGGCGCTGCTGCTGGTCCAGGCGCTGCTGGCCGTTTTTCGCGACGGCTTCACCTTGCTCGCGCTGCTCGCGTACCTGCTGTTTCTGAACTGGAAGCTGACGCTGATCGTCGGTGTGACGGTTCCGGGGGTGGCCTGGATCATGAAGGTGTTTTCCCGGCGTCTGTACCACCTCACCCGTGACAGCCAGGCTGCCACCGATGAACTGGCGTACGTTGTGGAAGAGAACGTCCTGGCGCACCGCGTGGTTCGCCTGCACGGCGCGCAAACCGGGCAGGCCGGCCGGTTCGGGCAGTTGAGCCAGCAGTTGCGGCGGCTGGCGGTGCGCGCGACCATGGCCTCGGCCGCCACGACCCCACTGACCCAGTTGCTCGCGGCGGTCGCGCTGTCTGCGGTGATAGCCATCGCGTTGTGGCAGAGCCAGTCCGGTGGTCACGATGCGGTGACGGTTGGCGGGTTTGTCGCCTTCATCACTGCCATGCTGATGCTGATCGCGCCGATCCGGCGCCTGGCCGATGTCGCCGGCCCCATCACCCGTGGCGTTGCTGCCCTCGAACGTGGTCTGCGCCTGCTCGACGAGGTGCCGGTCGAAACGCCGGGCAGCCGCCCACTCGGCCGGTGCCGAGGGGAAATCGAGTGGCAGAAGGCGCAGTTGCGCTTTGCCGACGGCGTTTGCGCGCTTGACCAAGTCGATCTGCAGGTCGGGGCCGGGGAAGTGATCGCTTTTGTCGGGCCCTCCGGCGCCGGAAAGACGACCCTGGTCAACCTGTTGCCCCGTTTTGTTGCCGCCAGCGCCGGCAGGATACTGCTTGATGGTGTGGACATCCGGGACTACCGCCTGACCGATCTGCGCCGCCAGTTCGCCATGGTCAGCCAGGATGTCGTGATGCTCAACGACACGCTGGCCGCCAATGTGGCCCTGGGAGAAATCCCCGACCGGGAGCGCATCACCCGGTGCCTGCGGGCCGCCCATCTGGCCGACCATGTGGACGGACTGCCGCAGGGCATGGACACCCGACTCGGTCACAACGCGGCCCAGTTGTCCGGCGGACAGCGTCAGCGCCTGGCCATTGCGCGCGCCCTCTACAAGGACGCCCCCATCCTGATTCTTGACGAAGCCACGTCAGCCCTCGACGGGGAATCGGAACGGGCCGTCCAAGCCGCCTTGGCCCACCTGATGCAGGGACGCACAACCCTTATCGTCGCGCACCGTCTGTCCACGATTGAACATGCCGACCGCGTGGTGGTGATGAACCGCGGCCGGGTGGTCGAACAGGGCACCCATGCCGCACTGCTGGAGCGAGGTGGCTTGTACGCACGACTGCACCGGGCGGCTGACCCCAGCGGCGCACTGCCCGACACCGCCTGACGGCCTGCCGGCCACTGCTTACAGGAGCACGATGTCGTATTGTTCAGGCCCGAGCGCAGCCTCGGTCTGCAGGGAGATCGGTTTGCCGATGAAATCCGACAGGCCCGCAAGGTGCTGGTTTTCCTCGTCCAGCAGCAGTTCGATCACCGCCGGTGCGGCCACCACCCGGAATTCGCGCGGATTGAACTGCCGCGCTTCCCGCAGGATCTCGCGCAGGATGTCATAGGCCACCGTGCGCGCGGTGCGCACCACGCCACGGCCATCGCAGGCCGGACAGGGCTGACACAGCAGATGGGCCAGCGATTCGCGGGTGCGCTTGCGGGTCATCTCGACCAGCCCCAGCTGCGAGAAACTGCCCGACGAGGTCTTGACCCGGTCGCGCGCGAGCTGGCGGCGCAACTCCGCCAGAACCGCCTCCTGGTGGTCTTCGCGTGACATGTCGATGAAATCCACAATGACGATACCGCCCAGATTGCGCAGTCGCAGCTGGCGGGCAATGGCCTGGGCCGCTTCAAGATTGGTCTTGAAGATGGTGTCGTCGAAATTGCGGGCACCCACAAAACCGCCGGTATTGACGTCGATGGTGGTGAGTGCCTCGGTCTGATCCACGATCAGGTATCCGCCGGACTTCAGTTCGACCCGCCGGCCCAGCGCGCGAAGAATCTCGTCATCGATGCCATAAAGATCAAAGATGGGACGCTCGCCCTTGTAGTGCTGAAGACGTGCGGCGGCAGCCGGCATGAACTCCCGGCCGAACGTCATCAGACGATGGAACTGTTCGTTCGAATCGATCCGAATTGCCTGGGTCCCTTCGCCAACCAGATCGCGCAAAACCCGCTGCAGCAGATCCAGATCCTGATGCAGGAGGGATGCCGGCGGCAGTTTGCCCGCGCGCTCGCGCGTCCGGGCCCAGGCCTTGCGCAAATAGGCAATGTCGTCGGCCAGTTCTGCATCGGTGGCATCTTCGGCGTTGGTACGCAGGATGAAGCCCCCGCCTGCGCTACCGGCAAGCGCCTGCACCCGCGAGCGCAGACTGTCGCGCTGGTCGGGCGCGATCTTCTGCGAAACGCCGATATGGTCGTCCTGGGGCAGAAACACCAGCATTCGGCCGGCAATGCTGATCTGGGTGGAAAGCCGTGCGCCTTTGGTGCCGATCGGGTCCTTGATGACCTGCACCATGATCGCCTGGCCCTCGAATATCTGCTTTTCGATGGGTTTGGGCACTTGCCCATTGCCATTCGCCTGTCGCAACTGTGCCGGAGTTTCCCCGCCTTCCTGGCGTTGCCAGACGTCCGCGACATGCAGGAACGCCGCGCGGTCCAACCCGATGTCGATGAATGCCGACTGCATGCCGGGCAGCACCCGCGCAACCTTGCCCAGGTAGACATTGCCGACCAGACCACGCTCCAGCGTCCGTTCGACATGGATTTCCTGCACGGCGCCGTTTTCCACCACGGCCACGCGGGTTTCCTGGGGCGCCCAGTTGATGAGGATGTCCTGCTGCATGCCCGCCATTGTCATCGCTTTGGGCCGGCACGGCCGGTTCCGGCCTGTGGGGCCCTGCCGACGGGCGCCCGCAACGCCGCCAGCAACTCTGCCGTCTCATACAGCGGCAAGCCCATGATGCCGGTGTAGCTGCCGCTGATGCGCCGCACAAAGGTGGCCGCCAGTCCCTGAATGCCATAACCGCCCGCTTTGCCGAACGGCTCAGCCGATGCCACATAGGCGTCGATGCGCCCGGCATCGAGCGGCGCAAACCAGACCGTCGAGATGGACAGGCGGCTTTCGCGGCGCGGTCCGAGCTGTGCCGCCACCGCCGTCAGGACCCGGTGCGACCTCCCGGCCAGGGCCTGCAGCATGGTGCGGGCGGCCTCGGGGCTGTCGGGCTTGCCCAGAATCTGCCGACCCAACGCCACCGTGGTGTCGGCGCACAGCACCGGCGCGTCCGGCAGGCCCAGGCGGTCGCGGCGGGCCACCGCCGCGTCAAGCTTCAGCGCGGTGACCCGTTGAACATAGCGGGCCGGAGCCTCACCGGGTCGCGCTGCCTCCAGGGACTCCAGCGCGGCCTCCTCGGCCGCATCGGAGGGCAAGAGCAAACACCAGGGAACGCCGATCTGGTCCAGCAGTTGCCGCCGGCGCGGGCTCTGGGAAGCCAGGTAAATGCCACCGCCTGCTTCCGGGAACGGGGTCATGGCATCGCAGCTTTCATTCACGATGGTAGGGATGATGGGCGTTGACGGACCAGGCGCGGTAGAGCTGCTCGACCAGCAGAACCCGGGCCAGTGCATGGGGCAAGGTCAGATCGGACAAGCGGATGCGTTCGTGCGCGGCGGCGCGAAAGTCGGGCTCCAGGCCGTCCGGGCCGCCAATCACCAGGGCCACGTCATCGCCACCGCCCTGCCAGTCGCGCAGGCGCCTGGCCAGTGCCAGCGTGGTCAGGGTCTCGCCGCGTTCGTCCAGCACCACCACTCGCATGCCCCGCGCGATTTGCGATTCGATGCGCTGGCGCTCGGCGGCCAGCAACGTCTCCAGGGTGCGCGAGGCCCGCGGCTCGGTCTTCACCGCCCGCAATTCGACCCGCAACTCGGGCGGAAACCGCTTGGCGTAGTCATCCCATGCGGACTGGGCCCAGTCGGGGATACGCTGACCGACGGCCACAATCAGCAGCTTCATGGCCGTGCCGGGCGGTCAGGACTTCGGCGCGGTGTGGCTGGCCGATTTGCGTGCGGGCGCCTTTCGGCCGGCAGCGGGCGCTGCTTTGGCACCGGTGGCCGATTCGGCTCCTGGGGCCGATTTGGCGGCCGCAGGCGTTTTCCGGGTTGCGGCGGATGCTTTTTTGGCGGGCGCGGCGCCGACTTTCGGGGCGGTCGGTGCGGCGGTGCGTGGCGCGGCGGTCTTCTTCGCCGCAACCCGGGCGGGCGTCGCTGCCGGTTTCTTCGAAGCCGGTGCCGTAGCTACCTTTTTTGCAGCAGAAGATGACCTTTTTGCGCTGGGTATCGCCTGTTTTTCTTCCGATTCGGTCCGCGTCACGGCTTTTGCGCGGGCGGCAGTCGCGCGAGGAGCCGGTTTGGTGTCCGGCTTTGCGGCAGCAGCGGCCTGGACGCGGCTCGCGGGGCCTTTGAGATGCACGGGCTTGTCACCCCAGATCTCCTCCAGGTTGTAGTACTGGCGGATCGCCGGCTGCATGATGTGAACCACGACCTGGCCGCAGTCGACGATGATCCACTCCCCGTTCTCCTCGCCCTCGACGCGGGGTTTGGGGAAACCGGCTTCCCGCACCGCATCGCGCACACTCGCTGCCAAAGCCTTGGTCTGCCGATTGGACGTCCCCGAGGCCACCACCACCCGCTCGAACAGCGCCGACAGGTGTTCGGTGTTGAACACCACAATATTCTGGGCCTTGACATCTTCCAGGCCATCGACGACGGCCCGCTGGAGTTTCTGGGTGTTTTTCTTGGCGGTGGAATCAGTCATCAGCGTGGTGGTAGAGGTGGTTGGTTTCAATATAACGTGCAACGGACGGAAGGACCAGATCGTCAATACCCTCGCCCGCGGCCACTCGGTGGCGGATGGTGGTGGCGCTTAGCGGCTGGAGTGGCCACTGCAGCCGTACCAGTTCCCCCTGGCGGGCCAAAACCGCGAATTCGGCCTCTTTTTCGGCAGTACCCAGCGTATTCTGGTCTCTCTCAGCTATCACGAGTGTAGCAATTCGCAAAATCTCGGCCCAGCCCCGCCAGTGACGAAAGGCAACCGCCTGGTCCTCACCGATCAAAAGGAACCAGTGCACGCCGGGTTCCTCGGCCTGCAATTCGCGCAGGGTGTCCACGGTATAGCTGGCGCCGGTGCGGCGGGTCTCGCGGTCGTCGACCTGTGCGCCGGGCACCGAGGCAAACGCCAGTTGCGCCATCGCAACACGGTGCGCTGCGGCGCTGGTCCGGGCCGGGCGGTGCCAGGCCTGCCCGGTGGGTATCACCCGCAGCGCGTCCAGCGCCAGGCGGTGTATCGCCGCGCGTGCCAGCGCCTCGTGCGCCCGGTGGGGCGGGTCGAACGCGCCGCCGAACACGCCGATCCGCAGCGGCTGCCGACGCGTCAAATCCAATCCTTGCGCACCAGAAAGCGCTCCCGCAGCGCCGCTTCGGGCGAACCGGCGTCGTCGGTGCGCTGGTAGGACCAACTCACCAGCGGCGGCATCGACAACAGGATGGACTCGGTGCGCCCCCCGGACTGCAATCCGAAATGGGTTCCCCGGTCCCAGACCAGGTTGAACTCCACATAGCGACCGCGGCGGTACAGCTGGAAATCGCGTTCGCGCTCGCCATACGGCGTGTCACGCCGTCGTGCGACGATGGGTTCATAGGCCACCAGGAATGCATCACCCACGGCGCGGATCATGGCAAAGCCGTTGTCAAAGCCGCCTTCGGAAAAATCGTCAAAAAACACGCCGCCCACACCGCGCTGCTCGCCGCGGTGCTTGAGGCAGAAATATTCGTCACACCAGGTCTTGAAACGCGGATATTTGTCAGCGCCGAACGGCGCCAGCGCATCCCGGCAGACGGTATGGAAATGCACCGCGTCGTCGTCGAAGCCGTAATACGGCGTCAGGTCCATGCCGCCGCCGAACCATGCAACGGGCGCCTGCCCGGGCGCCGCGGCGCTGATCATGCGCACATTCATGTGCACGGTCGGCACATAGGGATTGCGGGGGTGGAACACCAGCGAAACGCCCATGGCTTCGAACGGTGCACCGGCCAGCTCGGGGCGATGCTGGGTCGCCGACGGCGGCAGGCGCGGGCCGCTGACGTGCGAGAACCCGCAACCGGCCCGCTCGAACACCGCGCCCCCTTCCACAATGGCAGTGCGGCCCCAGCCCTGCAGCGGCTCGCCCGGCGCTTTGCGCCACTCATCGACAAGAAAGGCGGCGCCGTCCATGGCCGTGACCGAGTCGGTGATCCGGCGCTGCAGGCTCTGCAAATAGGGGCTGACGGCAGCCATATCGGGTGGGTTCATGGTCGGATGGGGTGGGATGCCGCAATGCACAGCGGCCGGCCAGCGCCTGCCCGTGCGGGTTGGACTGTCATGGGCGCAGCGCGCGATGGCCGATATCGCGCCGCATCTGCATGCCTTCGAAACGGATGCCGCGCGCCACCTCGTAGGCGCGCTGCTGGGCCAGCTTGACCGAATCGGCCAGCGCGGTCACACACAGCACCCGACCGCCGGACGTCAGCACCTCGCCGTCGTGCTCGACGGTACCGGCGTGGAACACCATGGCGTCGTCGGCTTCGGGTGGCAGACCGGTAATGGCGTCACCTTTGCGAGGGTTGAGCGGATAACCGGCGGCCGCCATCACCACCCCCAGCGCCGGGCGCCGGTCCCACACCAGTTCCACCGTGTCGAGCTGGCCACAGGTCGCCGCCATCATCACGTCGAACAGGTCCGTCTTGAGCCGCATCAGGATCGGCTGGGTTTCCGGGTCGCCCATGCGGCAGTTGAACTCCAGCGTCTTCGGGTGGCCGGTGGCGTCGATCATCAGGCCGGCATACAGGAAGCCGGTGAACGGTATACCGTCTTTTTCCATGCCGCGGATGGTCGGCAGGATGATCTCGCGCATGGCGCGGGCATGCACGTCGGCCGTCACCACCGGGGCGGGCGAATAGGCACCCATGCCGCCGGTGTTCGGCCCTTCATCGCCATCGAGCAAGCGCTTGTGGTCCTGGCTGGTGGCCATGGCCTCGACGTTCTTGCCGTCGCACATCACGATGAAGCTGGCCTCCTCGCCCTGCAGGAAGTCCTCGATGACCACCCGCGCACCTCCGGCGTTGAGGCTCACGCCCAGCGGGTTGTCCAGCAGCATGAAATCGATCGCCTCGTGGGCCTCGGCCACCGTCTGGGCCACCACCACGCCTTTCCCGGCGGCCAGTCCGTCCGCCTTGACCACAATCGGCGCGCCTTTGCGGGCCACGTAGGCATGGGCCTCGGCCGGGTCAGAGAAGGTTTCGTATTCAGCCGTCGGGATGCCATGGCGCTTCATGAACGCCTTGGAAAAGGCCTTGGAACTCTCCAGCTGCGCGGCGGCCTGCGTGGGGCCGAAAATCCGCAATCCGTGGGCACGAAACTCGTCCACCACACCGCCTGCCAGCGGGCCCTCCGGCCCCACCACCGTGAGCCCGACTTTTTCGGCCTGCGCCCATTCACGCAGTGCCCGGATATCGGTCAACGCGAGGTTGACC
>ERZ761607.1272-NODE-1272-length-32796-cov-4.841636_pt1 | contig 32796 bp, 28 predicted proteins | sample MGYA00511164_ERZ761607 | MGnify/ENA primary metagenome ERZ761607 (study PRJEB28899, sample SAMN02445080) | bioreactor sludge metagenome | biome: EBPR sludge | place: Australia: Brisbane, Thorneside Wastewater Treatment Plant | collected 2011-06-22 ... | reverse complement strand
CGCGGCGGGGCCGTCTTCCCCGAAGGCATGTTCGACGACGTCGGCTTTTACCTCTTCGTCGGCCTTCTCCTGATCGCCGCCTCCGTGGTCCTCGGGGGACCGCTCGTCCTCGTCGGGCTCGCCGTCCACTCGACGTTTCGCTCCAAACGAGGCTTGCTCCTCGACGACCGAGAGCCCATTCGCGTCTACGTCCCTCCGCCGCGCACGTCGACGCCGCGGGCACGCACGGCTCCACGCTCGACGACGTCGCCTCCGTCGTCGTCGCCGATCGCCTCGCGACCGTCGGCTCCCCGCGCGCAGAGCTCGCAGCTCGGCGTCGTCGCGCTCCAAGCCGGTGCAAGACGCGCTCGGCGTCCTCGCGACCACGCTCGCTCCCGGCCCCGAAGGACGCTTGCGCGCGTTGCACGCGACCCTCGCGCTGCTCGACGCACATGCGACGTCGATCGCGTACGAAGGTACGCGCGCCCACGCGCACCTCCCGCAGGTCGAAGCCCGCGGGGTCTTCGCGCGCGAGACGGCCGATCTGCGGGCGCGCTACCGCTACGAGCTGGTGCGGACCGACGCATCCCACGCGACGGCGTCGAGCGACACCACGATCGCCGCGCCCGCCCTTCGCCCGCGCGCCGAAGAAGGCGAAGGCTTCGTCGTCGTCTCGATCGTGGTCGCCGCGCGTGGCCTCGTCGCACCCGCGAGTGGCTTCGATCCGACGGCCGCCGCGCTCGTGCGGCTCGACGCCGAGCAGCTCGTCGCCTTCGAGGTGATCTGGAGCCCCGCGGCGGACGCCGACCGCATGAGCAGCCTCGAGCTCGAGACGCTGTATCCCGAGCTGCACGCCGTTCGCCACGACGTCGGGCGCGTGCGTTGTGTGTGTGGTGTTCCGTACGCGGCGGAGCTCGCGACGTGCCCGAGCTGCGGACGCCCGGTGGCGGAGGCGCTGCGGGTGGGATGATTCGGACGTCGCGTCGAACGAGATGCCGACGTGCTCGTCGCGTGTGACGTCTCTGAGGAAGTGCGATTGAAACCGTTCTGGGTTTCCGTGTCTCAAGCGCCCGCGAGACCGACGTCGGCGCACCAACCGAGGAGCCACTCGGCGAAGCGTTGCGGTGCCTCGAGCTCCGGGCTGTGGCCGCAGGTCTCGAAGTGCACGATCGAACGCGCTTCGGGGTACGTGACGTCCGCGGGGCGGCCGTGGGATCGGTCGAGGTCTCCCCAGGCGACCACGGAGGGCACGGAGCCGAGATCGTCTCTCGTGTCGGCGCCCTTCTCGAAGCGTTGCGTCAACGACGCCAAGTGGAAGCAGCCGCCGCGACTCAACACGAGATCCGCGGTGGCGGCCAGCATCTCACGTGCGGCGGGGCTCGCGCTGCCCGCGTACCATCCGCGCGCGACGCGTCGTGGAACGAGACCGAGCACGGCCTGTCCGAGCATCGGTGTCCGCAGGACACGCTTCGGATCCACCCGCGCCATCCAGCGACGCATCTGCGCCCACGACGGACCTTGAGGCAGCACGACGCCGAGCACGTCCGCGCGTCCCGAGCGGCTCAGCGCGCCCGCGACGAAGCTCATGTAGCAAGGGAAGACGAGCACGCGCGGGCCCACCCGCTCCAACACCTCCTCGGCGTTGCGGGCGAAGTCGGGGAGGCGAAATCCGAAGCTGCGTGAAGGGACCGATCCTCCCGTGCCCGGCGGCTCGTAGACCACCACGTCCGCGCGGCCACGGAGCGCGTCGAAGAGGCCGTCGTAGTGCTCGAGCACGTTGGGCCCGTCGGAGGCGAAGAGCAGCCGCGGGCCCACCTCGCACGCGCTTCGCCGGGCGCGGACGATCCCCGCGCGCGTCTCCCACCATTCGACGTCGGGGCCGTCGAAGGCCTCACGACGGACCTCCGTCCAGCCGAGCTTCATCGCCAGAGCTTCGCATCGAAGCGAGGTGGCGAGCACGTTCGACGGCGCATCAGCGCTCCGCGTCGGACGACCCGTTCGTGGCGCGCTCCGAGCTCCGGTACGCGCCCGGGGTCCGGTCGTGCATCCGACGAAACGCCACCGCGAACGCGGCCGCGCTCGCGTAGCCCACGCGCGCGGCGATCTCGTCGAGCGACGCGTCGGTCGTTCGGAGCATCGTGCGCGCTCGGAACATGCGCCAGCGCGTGACGTACGCGAGCGGGGGCTCGCCGAGGACCTCGGCGAATCGTGATGCGAAGGTCGAACGCGAGTGGCCCGCCGCGCTCGCCATCGACGCCACGGTCCACGGTGCGGCGACGTCGGCGTGGATCGCCGAGAGCACCCGCGCGAGCGAAGGATCGCGCCACCCTCGGAACCATCCGCTCGCCGGACACTCTGCGTGTTCGTCGGTGTGCGCGCGGATCGCCTCGATCCACAGGACCTCGGTGAGGCGTCGGATGATGGCGTGGCTTCCGTCGGTGGGAGACGCGAGCTCGAAGCGAATCGCGTCGAGGTGTCGCGCGACGCGATCGTCGCGACGCCGATGGAGCACCGCCGGCAGCGACATCAACATGGGATGATCCTGCGCTTCGAGCGCGACTCGCCCGACGAGCACCTCGGCGTCGTCACCCGTGGCGTGCAGCACGTGCTCGGTCCCGCCGAGCGCGAACACGAGCTCTCCCTCGGAGAGCGCGCGTCGGGTGCCGGCCATCTGCCAACGGAGCTCGCCGCGCTCCACCACGTGCACGGTGACGTCGGAGCTCCGAACGTGCCGCGGCCCCCCGACGCGGACCCGCGCGAGCTCGAAGGTCGCCGCACGCACGTCGAGCTCCTCGATCGCGGCGCTCAGCGGGTCCACGCGCGAGGCTCCGTCGATGCGATGCGTGGTCTCGCGCTCATGTCGTCAACGCCGCCTCGACGCGCTCGAGCGCATCGGCGACCGAAGCGTAGCCACGCAGCACGAGACGCGTCTCGTCCTTCGAGCGGACGAGCAGCGTGGGGTACATCGAGATCCCGATCGCGCGCGACTCCTCGAAGTGCCGCGCGGTGCGCGCGCGTGCGTCCTCGGTCGACCAACGCGCGGTGAGCCCGGGCAGGCCGACCTCTCGCGCGAAGCGCTCGAGGACCTCGGGACGCGTGGGGTCCAAGCCGTGATCGTAGAGGCCGTCGATCAGCCGCGTCGCGAGGTCGAGCGTCTGCTCCCGACTCCCGAGCTCGCGCGCGATCACGATCGCTCGGCACGCCGGCTCCGACGCGAGGACCACGTCGTCGTCGTTCAAGAGCCCCTCCGTGAAGCCGCGCCCGAAGCGCACGCCGCTCCGCGCTTCGGCCCGTGGATACGCCTCGCGAAGGTAGTCGCGCATCTCACGCATCGGCCCCACGCGGTCTCCCACGACGAGGCCTCCGCACGCGATCTCGATCGCGACGCGATCCGCGAAGGTCTCGCGCAAGGCGCGCAGCGTCGGGCCGAACGCGTAGCACCAGCCGCAGAGCGGATCGAAGCCGTACACGAGCGTCGGGGTCATCGCGCGATCTCCCAGCGCTGCGCGGCGACCCAGTCGGCGAGCGGCGTCGCACGCGCTTCGAGCGCGCTCGGCCGCGCGTCGAAGAGCGAGGTCGTCGCCTCGCGCGCGCACCACGCGTAGAGCGCGGCGATCTCGTGCGCGGCGTCCGCACCCACCGCGGCGGCGAGGGCACGTTCGAAGTCGCTGGGATCGATCGGCACGTAGCGAATCGTACGACGCAAGTGGTCGGAGAGCGCAGCCGCGAGCTCGGGGCCCGTCACCGCGCGCTCGCCGCCGATCTCGTAGGCTCGCCCCGCGAGCTCCGGCCGCCGCGCGATCTCGACGACCGCACGCGCGACGTCGTCGTGCGAGACCCACGCGGCGCGCAGATTCGCGGGGAGTGGGTACGCGAAAGTGTCGTGCTCGACGATGCCCGGCAGCGTCCACGGGCCGAGCAGGTTCTCGAGGTAGAACGTGGGTCGCACGATCGAGGTGGCGACGGGCTGCGCGACGAGGTGATCCGCGACCGCGCGTTTGATCTCGAACGCTGCCACTTCGGTGCGCTCGGTCGGCCAACGCATGCTGGTGTCGAACACGACGTGACGAACGCCGGCCTGCACGGCGGCGTCGATCGCGTCGCGACCGTGACGCACCGCGACCTCCACGTCGTACTCGAGCGGCAGCACGATCGCCGCGGAGGTCGCGCCCTCCGAGGCGCGCCGCAACGACGCCGGGTCGTCGAGGTTCGCGAGGGTGGCACGGGCGCCCGCGCTCCGGACGAGCGCGGCTTCTCGGTCGTCTCGCGCGAGGCCTCGTGTCGCGAAGCCTGCGGCGACGAACGCACGCAGCAAGCTCGCGCCTTGTGCGCCCGTCGCGCCGTACACCAACACCGTCTCGTCGTTCGATTCGAGATTCTTCTGGCTCATGGAGGTCTCCTCGCGAGCCGTGAGAGCGACTCGACGAGGAGGAACCTGCTGCCGACCGGTCGGGTCGGCTTTGTGAGCCCGTGCGCCGCTCTTTCGAGAGCGTCCGACGCCGACGGGTCACCGAGAAGAGCGGCGAAGCGTTGCGGCGGGCGAGGCCCACGCCACGAAGCCGCGACGTCGAACGCCGAGCGATCTCGAACGCGCAGACCGAGTCACTCCCACACGATCGCGGCCTCGCAGCTCGGGAGCTCCGCGTCCGGATCGTCCAGGAACGTCCGCACCACCTCGGCCGCACACGCGTCGAGGAAACGACCTTCCGCTTGGAGCGCGAGGCCCGGGGTGTGGGTGCGACCGGGGAGGTCGACGATGCGCGCGCGCGAGGCCGTCGCTGCCACACGCTCGGCATTGATTCGTGGGGTGCGCGCGTCGAGCTCGGGGGCGACGAGCAGCAGCGGCACGTCGGTCGTCACGGGCGTCCGCGCTTCGGCGGGACCCGCGGCGACGCCGAGCTCCGCGCACACGTCGAGCGAGGTGCCGAACGGCTCGAGCCACGGTCCGAGCGGAGGTCCCACCTCCGCGACGGCGGCTTCGAGGTCGGCGCGATCGAAGAGCGGCGCGATGTCGCGACAGAGCACCGCGTATTGCAGCAACGAGTCCACGGGCGGCGGACGCGAGAGCGCCCTTCGAACGAACGTGCTCGCGTCGGGGTCGCCTTCGGCCAACGCGCGCAGGCCGCTCGGGATGCCGCCGAGCAGATCCTGGTGGTACTGCGCCTCCACGATCGCAATCGTCACGATCGGCGGCGACAGCGGACCGAGGCTCGAGTCGAGCGGCGATTCGGCTGCGCGTTCGAGCGCGCGCACGAGGTCGGTCGAGACGTCTCCTTCGCAGGTCGGGGCCGCCGCGCAGACCTCACCCAACGCGTCGAGCGCGAGCCCGGTGCCACGCACGAAGTTCGCGAGGTACGCGAGATCGGGCGGCACGAGCGACTCGAGGTACGCGGCTTCGATGCGCTCCGGATGACGGCGAATCACTTCGAGCGCGAGCCGGCTCCCGAACGATCCGCCGGCGAGCAGGATGCGCTCGTGACCGAGCGACGTCGCGATCGCGACGACGTCGTCCGCCGCGTCGGTGACGCCGAAGCGTGTGAGATCGATTCCGTCCGCGCGTGCCTCGTCCGCGCAGAAGACGAGGTCGCCGCTCGGGCACGCGAGCCGCGGCAGCGAGGCGCCTTTGCCGCGCTGCTCGACGTAGACGATCGGGCGCTCGCCGAAGCGCGCGCGACGCGTCTCCCGATCGAGCGAGCGGACGTACGCGGTGCCGCGCAGGCCGGGGCCGCCGTCGAGCACGTAGACCGGAGTGCCCGCGAGCTCGGCGTCGAAGACGATCGCGTGCACGAGGATCTCGGGGAGCGCGCGCGCGTCGCGGAGATCGAAGCAGCGCACGTCGGTGCCTTCGACCGAGTCGGAGGGGAGCGCGACGCGGCACTCGACGAAGGGCACCGAGGCGTCGATGGATCCGGCGTCGTCGGCCGGTACGAATGCGTCGAGCGTGGAAGTGTCGATCGACGCGTCGGCAGGAGGCTCGGCGCTCGAGCCGCAGGCGAGCAAGACACAAACGAGGCTCGCGTGGAGCGGAGCCCACCCGCAGGAAGGCGAAGAGTCGGTGCGCATGGGCTCGGAATGACGTCTCGTGCGGCGATCGACCATTGACCTTTTCCCGGTCGGATCGGCCGGATAGCGTTCGTCATGCTCGCGACGCATCCGCGGTGGCTCCTCGTGCCCGGCGCGATCGAGATGCACCAAGACGCGTGGCGGCATCCGTCGGTGATCGTCGCGCGCACGCGCACGCGAGGGCTCGCGACGATGGAGCTCGGCGGCGGCGCGAGCCCCGGACACCGCACGTGGGTGTGGATCGTGCGCGAGGGGGAGGCCCACCTCGAGACCACGCGGGGCGGAGTCGTCGTGCGCGCGGGCGAGGTCTTCGTGGGCAGCGAGGAGCACGCGCGGCTCGTGCGGACGAGCGAGCGCTGCGATCTCTTGCAGATCGTGGGTGCGCGCTCGTGCGACGGCGTGCTCGCGCATGCACCGCTCGACGCCGGTCAGCGTGTGCGTGCGAGCCGCCTCGCGGACGCGCTCGGTGGCTCACCCGACGCCGCCCCGCTCGGCGCGCTCCTCGACGTGCTCACGCCACCCGGCCTCGATCGCGCGCGGGTGCTCGACGCGGCGCAGGCCCGCGCGGACGGAATCGATCAGCGCATCGCCGATCTCGTGGCGCGCGCGTGCAGTCACCTCGATCGCCACCCCGGCGTCGACGACCTCGCGGCGGGGCTCGGCCTGCCGGAGCGGCGCGTTTCGGAGCGAGTCGGCTCCTACTTCCGGCGCCACCACGCCAGTTTCGACGGTTGGCGCTCGTACGTCGCGACGCTGAGGGTCGAGCTCGCGTGGAACCTCCTCGGGGGCCGACGGCTCCGAGGGGCGGAGATCGCGACGCGCCTCGGCTACCGCTCCGCGCCCGCGCTCTACCACGCGCTCCATCGGCGCGGGCTGACGCCACCACCGTGATCGGCCGTGACCTCGTGCGAGGCGCAGCGGCGGCAGCTCGAAGAGCTTCTCGATCGTCAGCCGTGGCGCATCGAGAAGCCCTCGACGCTCGACGCGATCGCCCCAGGATTGCGCGGATGCCTGCCCTTCGCGCTTCTCTGATCATGCTCGTTCTCTCGTTCGGCGTCGGCTGCGCGGACGACGACGCGTGCCCGCTGGATGGGGGCACGGTCGCGCTCGACGGGGGCACGGTCGACGCGGGATCGGGCGATGCGGGGGACGATCGTGCCGACGCCGCGGCGCGCCCCGATGCGGGCCCACCGCCCAGCGGGCGTCCCACGACCTACTACGTGATCCGCCACACCGAGCGCGACCCGGGGCTCGACCCGCCGATCAACGCGGAGGGGCAGGCGCGAGCCGAGCGGCTCGCGACGCTGCTGGGCGCGACGGGCTTCGAGGAGATCGTCGTCACGTCGTTCCTGCGCAACCAACAGAGCGCAGCGCCGCTCGCGGAGCGCACGGGGACGCCCGTCACGGTGGCGCCGATCTCGATGACGGCCTCGTGGGCAGAGTTCGGATCCGAGGTGGCGGCGTGGCAACGTGCGCGCGAAGTGTCGGGCAGCACGGTCCTGATGATCGGCCATTCGGGCGGCTACAACACCGCGCTGCTCCGCGGTCTCGGCGCGGAGGGCGTGTCGATCCTCGAGCGCTACCAGGACCTCGTGATCGTGGTGCGCGAGCCGGACGGCAGCGTGCGCACCTCGGTGCTCGAATACGGCGGCCCGAGCTCCCTCGACCCCACTCCCTGACGCGCGCCGTCGCGTGACGTCGACGTCGCGACGTCAACAGTCGACGGGACGCACGTCGTAGGTTGCGCTCTGGCTCCCAGCGGTGACGACGACGCGGTAGGTCTCGTCCGACGCGACCGACCAACCCATCGGCACCCAGCTCGTCGCCGGTGGGTAGCCGAAGCCGCCGCCCGAGGAGAGCGGCAGGATGCGGACGGGGAGGTCGGCGCCATCGCTCAGGCGCGTGACGGTCACGGTGGCCGCGCTGAAGTCCCACGGCGCGTGGAAGGTCCACTGATTGGACAAGCCCGAGCCCACGCCGGGCAAGCTCCGTGGGCTGAAGCCGGGCGGCGGATACGCGGTCCAGTCCGGACGGGGGCCCGAGCCGCCCATGCCGAAGACCGACATGCAGGACGCGCCGCCGAACGACGTGCCGCCCTGGTAGAGGCCGAGCTGCACGTCGGAGAGGGGTGGGTTCAAGATCCAGCGACGGTGTCCAATCGTCGTCTCGTTCCCCCAATCGTCGACCCACGCGTCGATGGCGGAGACGGGCGTGTGGTTGCCCCACGCGATGTTGCTCGAGCCCGCCCCGGCTGCGCCCTCCGGCGTGTAGCAGACCGCGCTCGGCTCCGGAAAGTGCGCGGCCGGGCCGACCGGATTCCAGGCCGACACCAACGCGCAGTGCTGCGCCTCCACGTTCGCGGCGGCGGCGGAGGCAGGGCCGAGCCCGACGAGCCAGCGGTAGAAGTTGGTGCGACGCATGCCGTCGTTGACGCCGTCGGGGGAGAGCACGCCGGGATCGCAGCTGGCGCCGCCCACCGAGAAGTAGTCGGGCGAGACGGCGGCGCTCTCGTTCCAACGCGCGCACACCTCCTCGCGCGTGTGGCTCGCGGGATCCCCCACCGGGCTCGCTTCGCAGCTCCCACCCACGCGCGCGAACCCCGCCGTGCAGATGCACAGCCCGCGCGAGCAGATCTCGTTGCTCCCACACGTCACGCCGTCGCACGGATCCGTCGGACCCCCGGAGTCGACGCGCGCGTCGGGCGCGACGACGGAGCCGGCGTCGGTCACACCCGCGTCGGCGTCGCCGTCGACGGGTCGCGATGCGTCGCGCATGCCGGCGTCGAGGATCCCGCCGTCGTTGCCGTCGGCGTCGTCGACGCGGAGCGTCCCCACGCATCCACCGAGCCACGCGGATCCCACGAGAGTGGGGAGGAGCACGACCCAGCGAGGACCCCGGAGCATCGTTCGCACAGCGTGTCGCAGCCCCGGGCCGCGTCGCAAGAGTCGTGGCTCCGCTCCTCGCTCCCGAGAGGCGTCGAGAACGGCTCGCTCGCTCGGCTCTCGAGGATCGCTGGCGCGGCCTGCCAATCGACGTTCCACACGACCGTCGAGCTTCCGTCGAGGGCTTGGAATCCCACCACGATGCCGTGCGTAGGAGACTCCCGTGGCCGATGCCTCCCGTCGTCGTACGCTCCGCCTCGCGCTCCTCGCGCTCGTGCTCCTCGGAGGGTTCGTGCTCCTGACGTGGCTTCAGCGCGCGATGATGTTCCACCCGAACGCGGCGCCGCCCGACGAACGACTCTTTTCGCGAACCCCGGGGCTCGAGCGTTGGTGGCACGAGAGCGACGAAGGTCCCGTCGAAGCGTTCTTCCTTCCGGGCGACGGCGTGTCGCCCACGAGCCCCGGGCCCGCGGTGATCTACACGCACGGCAACGCGGAGGTCATCGACCCGCTGCCCGCGTGGCTCGCGACGTATCGACGGCTCGGCGTCTCGGTGCTCTTGCCGGAGTATCGCGGCTACGGGCGGAGCGCCGGCTCACCGAGTGAAGCCGCGATCCGCGACGACTTGCTCGCGTTTCGTGCACGCCTCGTCGCGCGTCCCGACGTCGATCCTTCGCGCGTCGTGCTCCACGGCGTCTCGCTCGGCGGTGGTGCCGCGGGCCTGATCGCGCGTGAGCACCGACCCGCGGCCGTGATCCTTCAATCGACCTTCACCAGCGTGGCCGACGTCGCGTGGGACGCCTTTCGCGCGCCGCGCTTTCTCATCCGTGATCGTTTCGACACCCTCGACGCGCTCGGCGGCACCGACGTGCCCGCGTTGATCCTCCACGGCCGACGCGACGAGGTGATCCCCTTCGCGCACGGCGAGCGTCTGCACCGCGCGTTGCCCCGAAGCGTCTTGGTCGCGTGCGACGCCGGACACAACGATCTGCCGCCTCCCGAGCTCGACTACTGGGGCGAGATCGAACGCTTCTTGCGAACCGCGGGCGTGCTTCGTTGAGCGAAGCAGAAGCCGTCAGGTGCGCGACTGCCACCAGCGGACGTACTTCGGCTGCGCGTCCACGAAGGCCGAGCGCGGCGCGTCTTCGGTCACCCCGAAGTCGTGGCCCGACACGCGCCGCAGCTCTTGAAGCGCCATCTTGCGGAGCTCCGGACGGCGGTCCGCGAGCGCGTCGACGAGCCAATCGAAGCGATGACGGCGGCCCTGCGACTTCGCCCAGCGCCGCCAGCTCATCCGCATCGTGCCGAGGTCGTGGCAGGTCAGACGCCGGAGGGCGTCGTGGGCGGCGCGCGCGATCGTGCGGTCGTCGTCGCCGAGCAGCTCCACCAGCGGATCGAGCGCGAGCGGATCGCCGAGCTCGCCCAGCGCCTCGATGCTGCGCACGCGCCAGACCTGCTGCACGGTGGTGGCGGCCGCGGTACGCCGCAGGCCCGCGAGGACGTGCGGATACGTCGAGGACGCGCGCAGCCCCTCGACGCCGACGAGCGCCGCGCGACGCACGCCCGGGTCGGCGTCGAGCAGGAGCTGCGCGACCGCGGCGAGCAGCTCGGGACGTCCGAGCTCGGTCGCCACGAGCACCGCGTGGAAACGAACGTCCGGGCTCGTGTGCTCGAGCAGCGCCTCGACGTGCGGGACGGCGCGCTCGCCGAAGAGGGTGAGCGCCGCACCGAGCGGCGACGCCTCCGACGCGACGGGCATGCGGCGGTACGGCATCTTCCGATCGAACCACACGGGTCCGGGGAAGTGCCGCGCGAGCTCGGGCAGCAATCGGTCCGCGTCGCGCTCGAGGCGTCCGCGGTGGCGTTCGACGTCGCCGGGCGAGCAGCGGCAGAGCTCGAGCAGCAGCGCCGCAACCGGATCGGCAGGCGGCGCCTCCGGCACGATCGACGGGCTGCGGAGCGCGTCGAGCTCGGTGCGCACGCGCTCGACGCGCGGGGGGATCGGGGTGCTCACGCGCGAACGCACGTCGGAGCCCGGACGCGGGGCAGGCGCGGAGCTCGGGCGCGGCGCGAGCGCGGTGCCCGGTGTCGTCGTGCTCGACGAAGCCACACTCGACGAAGCCATGCTCGACGAAGCCATGCTCGACGAAGCCATGCTCGACGAAGCCATGCTCGACGAAGCCACGCTGGGCGAAGCCACGCTCGACGTGCTGGGAGCGGTCGACGACGCCGCGCTCGAAGGAGCGGCGGTCGACGGCGGCTCACTCGCACGCGGCGCCTCGCTCGGGGGCCGGCTCGTGCGGCGAGCGACCGGCGCGAAGTCGAAGCGCTCGACGTGCTCGACGATCTCTTCCACCGGCGCGTCCAGCTTCGGCACGCGGGGCGGTCGCGGGAGCGTCGGGCCTTCTCCGTTGCCCGAGGGCGGCGCGCTCGACGGTCGGCTGCGCACGATGTCGCTCGGCGCGTTGCGCACGACGTAGGTGCTGCCCGAGACGCGTTTGCGTTCGAGGCCTCGCGACGGTGTCTCGCTCTCGCCGGCGGAGTCGGTCGCGACCGCAGCCTCGGAGCGCTCACTCGCGCTCGGGATCGGCTGAGGCTTCTTGTCGGCGGCCATCTCGGGGCTTCGCTCTAGCACGCGCGGCCTGTGGTGGTAACCCTTACAAGCGTGGTCGCACGCGAGGAGACGTGCGTTCAGTGCCGCGCCGCGCTCCGAAGCGTGAGCACGACGAGCTCCGGAGGGACGCCGAATCGCACGGGAACCATGCTGTTCCCGACTCCGCTCGTCACCCACAAATGGCGACCCCCCTCCACGTAATGGCCGCGTACGAAGCGGGTCCCGAAGCGTGAGGGAACGAAGAGCGCGCCCACGATCGGAAGCCGCACCTGGCCTCCGTGGGTGTGCGCGGCGACGGTGAGCGAGACGTCGTCGGGCACGTCGACGAAGAGGTCGGCGGTGTGCGTGACGACGAGGCGTGGGCCCACCGAGCCTTCCAGGCTGCGCAGCAAGTCTGCGTGTCCGGTGAACGCGTCGTCGACGCCCACGAGATCGAACGCGGCGTCGCGGAACCACACGCGCCGCGTCTCGTTCGAGAGCACCGGCACCTCCGCACGTTCGAGGCAGTCGCGCACGCGGCGCGCGCCGAACCAATGATCGTGGTTGCCGAGCACCGCGTACGCGCCAAGCGGAGCGCGCAGGACCCGCAGATCCTCCGAGAGGTGCGCGAGGCTCGGCTCGGATCGGAAGAGGCTCTTGGTGTCGACGAGATCGCCGAGAAAGAGCAGCAGATCCGCTTCCTGCGCGGCCAATCGTTCGAGCACGCGCCGGGTGCGCGCGCGATCCATGGGCGGCGCGCCGACGTGCAGATCGCCGACGAGGCCCACGCGCAATCCGTCGAGCGCCGCGGGCCAACCGGGCAGCATCAGCTCGCGCTCGCGCACCACGAGGTGCCGTGGCTCGATCACCACCGCCCAGAGCGCGAGCGCACCGAGCGCGAGCGCGATCCCACGGAGCCAACCGAGTCGTCGGTTGGGTCGACCCCGTGAACGACCGTGCGATCGACCGTGCGACCGGTGGTGAAGTCGACCCCCCGAACGACCGTGCGTTCGACCGTGCGACCGGTGGTGAAGTCGACCCCCCGAACGACCGTGCGTTCGACCGTGCAGTCGACCGTGCAGACCGTGCGCGTGCGATCGACGGTGCGATCGACCGTGCGAGCGGCGGGGCCGCGGAGGATCCGATCGCTGCGCGCCACGAGCCACGTGCGCTCGTCACCGCACCGGAGGCAACCAGACGTCGAGCGCGCGCCGCTGCGTGACGTTCGCGCTCGGATCGACCTCGAGCTGCCACGCGTCCGCCGGGCGTGCGCCGAGCGTCAGCGGCATCCGACGAAGCCGCCCGCGCCGCGCGATCGTCAGCTCGACCTGCGTCCCCGCGCGCATCCGACCGAGGCGCTCGTCGAGCTGCGCGGGCAGGCGCTCGTCGTCGATCGCGAGCAGCTCGTCCTCGACCTGCAATCCCGCCGCTTGGGCCGGCGTCCCGCTCGCGACCTCGCGGACCACCAGGCGCCCGCCTTCGTTCGCGACGTCGGCGCCGATCCACGCGGCGGCGCTTTCGCTCGGTGCCGTCGGGCGAAAACGAAGCCCGAAGTACGAGAGCGCGGGCGCGTAGTCGAGCTCTGCGGTGTCGTCGACCGCGCGCGCGAAGAAGCCCGAGAGATCCGCTTCCGCGATCTCGGAGACGAGCGCGCGGAAGCTCTCGCGCGTGTAGCCGGACTCGCCGAAGCGCTCGTAGGCGGCGCGCATCACGTCGTCGAGTGAGTGGCCGCGACGACGCAGCTCCGCGTCGAGCAGGAACGCGACGATCGCGCCCTTCACGTAGTAGCTGACGCGGCTGCTGCGCGCGTGCTCGTCGGGTCGGTAGAACTTGATCCACGTGTCGAACGACGCGTCCGCGAGCGACTGGATCGAGCGACCTGGTGTGTCCTGGAGGCGCTGGATCTGCTTGGAGAGCGCGGCGAGGTACTGCTCGCGCGACGAGAGCCCCGCGCGGTGGACGAGCAGGTCGTCGTAGTAGGAGGTCACGCCTTCCACGATCCAGAGATCGCGCAGGTAGACCTCGTGCTCGTAGTCGAAGGGGCCGAGCGTCTCGGGCCGCAGGCGTTTCACGTTCCAGGTGTGGAAGAGCTCGTGGCTCGCGAGGCCGAGCCAGCTCCGGTACGCGTCGTCGTCGCGGGCGTCCCAGCGGTCGCCCATCATCATCGTCGAGCGCGCGTGCTCGAGCCCGCCGCCGCCGCCGAGGAGCACGTTGAAGAAGACGTAGCGCGGGTAGGGCACGACTCCCCAGAAGGCGTGCTGCGCGGTGACGATGCGCTCGACGTCGTCCATCGCGCGTTCGGGGTCCCAGACCGCGCCGCCGCCGATCGTGGCGACGAGGTGCGGCACCCCGCCGATCGTCCGCTCACGCACGTCGACGTCGCCGCAGACGATCGGCGAGTCGACGAGCTCGTCGAAGTCGCGCGCGACGTAGCGGAGGGTCCGTGCGGTGCCGTCGGCGGCCGGAGCCTCGGCGTTTGCTTCGGGCGCAGCCGCGACGGCCTCGTCGGCGTTCGGCGCGTCGTCGTGCGGCGCGTCGCTCGGCGCGTCGCTCGGTGGGGCTTCGTTCGGCGAAACTTCGTTCGGTGGGGCTTCGTTCGGTGCTTCGGCCTCCGACGGCGCGGATGGGGGGGCTTCGTTCGGCGTTTCCGCACCCGCCGGCCCGTTCGGAGCGGCTTCGTTCGGCGCGGCTTGGTTCGGCGCGGCTTCGTTCGGCGCGGCTTCGTTCGGCGCGGCTTCGTTCGGCGCGGCTCCCCCCGTGATCGTGGTGCTCGCACCGAGCGCGACCTCGTCGAGCGCGCTCACGCAGCGGGCCCAGGTCGGCGCGAGCGCGAGCCGCACGTCCTGCGGCAGGCTCGTTCGTCCGACCGGCGCGAGGAACAAGCTCGCCCCGTTCAGCGACGCCACGTCGGGATCCACGAAGCTCGTTCGGACGGAGGCCTCGCGCGCGTAGACGCGGTAGCGCACGACCACGCGCTCGGGCAGCGGGCCCTCGCCCGTGATGCGCCAACGGTTCTTCGCGACCTTCTCCATCGCGAGCCGGGTCCCGTCGGGGGTGGTCGCGCCTTCGCTCTCGACCTGCCGCGCGAACTCGCGCACGAGGTACGAGCCCGGGGTCCACACCGGCATGAAGAGCTCGAGCGCCTCCCCCGAAGCGGGGAAGGTGCTGCGGACCTCGACGTAATGGGTGCTGGGCGTGGGGAAGCTGAGCTCGTGGGAGACCGTCTCGGACGAGTCGAGCTCGGGCAACGGCGTCGGCGTCTCGCGGCGCGTCTCCGTGGTGGTCGTGGTCGGCGTCTCGGTCGGCGTCTCGGCCTCCGGGCTGCGCGTGCACCCGACCGACTCGGGCGTGCAGCCGAACAAGAGCGCGACGAGCGCCGCGACGGACCGACGAGGAGAACGCATCGCCCGCTGGTACCGCGGAACGCCACGTCGATCCAGCAAGTCGGCGGTTGACCCCGCCGACCCGGTCGAGAACCGACGCGGATCGTGCGCGCCGCTGGCGTGTCCGCGGTCGCTCGTGCGAGCGTCGCGCCGCAGTGTCCTGGGCTCGCCGCCATCGCCTGGACTCGATCGGCGTCGTCGCCGCGATCGTGTACGGGCTGCCCTCGCTCGCGTACCGCTACGGGCCCGACCAAGCGATGTTCCACTACGTCGCGCGCGAGTGGCTCGACGGACGTCTGCCGTACCGCGACGTCTTCGACGTGAAGCCGCCCGGCATCTTCGTGCTCGAGGCGATCCTGCTGACGCTCTTCGGGGAGTCGGAGGTCGTGCTCCGCGCGGCCGCGCTGGTCGCGGTGATCGCGGTCGGGGCGCTCGCGGCGCTCGCCTTCGGGGACGATGGGCCGACTGCGACGAGCGGGCCGAGCGAATCGAACGCGACGGGGCCGACGGCGACTGGGCCGACGGCGACTGGGCCGACGGCGAGTGGGCGACGCGACGGAGAGCTCGGGCTCGGCGCGCTGCTCGCGGTGGGGTGGCACTACGGCGCGTTCGACTTCTACCACTCGGCGCAGACCGAGCTCTTCCAGGCGCTCTTCCTGATGGCAGGCCTCGTCACGCTCCGCCGTCGCCGCGACGTGCTCGGTGGAGCGCTGCTCTCCGTGGCGACGCTCTTCAAGCTCACCGCGGTCCTCCCCGCCGCGCTCGTGCTCGCGATCGTGGTGCGCCGCGATCCTCGGTGGGTCGCCCGCACCGGCCGCGTCACTCTCGGCGGCGCGATCCCGTACGCGCTCTTCGTCGGCGGCTACGGGCTGGTCGACCTCTTCGGCTCCGGCGGCGCGCTCGCCTCCCTCGGCGACTACCTCGAGCTCGTCGCGCACTACGGCACCAGCGCGAAGCCCTCGCTGATCGCGCGTCTGTCGACGTTTTGGCTCGAGAACGCCGCCTGGCTCCTGGTCGCGTTCGCCGGGGTCGCGCTGGCGATCCGCGAGCGGCCGGCCGAGCGCACGCGGAGCCATGATGTCGGCGGGGTCAGCCGCCGACATCTTCCTCAGGTCGGCGGGGTCAGCCGCCGACATCTCCCTCAGGTCGGCGGGGTCAGCCGCCGACGGATCCTCGAGCCGCTGGTGCTCTTCCTCGCGAGCGCGGGCGCGGTGCTCACCCAAGGCAAGCTCAGCGCCTACCAATGGGACGTCACGAGCGGCTTCTTGGTGGCGCTCCTGCTCGCGGGCCTGCGGGTCGTGCCGCTGCGGGCGGCCTACCTCGCGGCGATCGTGCTGCTCGCGATCCCGCTCGTACGCCCGGACGCGCGTTTCGGTCGACACGTCCGCGCCCTCGCGACGGGTGAGTCGGTGACGGCGCAGATGGAGCACGCGGACTTCCTCTACGCCTACGACGAGCAGACCCGCATGGCGGCGGCGATCGCGGCGCGAGGACCTCGACCCGGCGATCTCCTGCACGTGCGGGGCTACGAGCCGACCGTCTACGTGCTCACCGGCCTGAGCTCGCCCGCACGTTTCTTCGAGAACCACCTGCACTCGTGGTGGGTGCGCGACTTCGACGCCCTCGACGACGCCAAGCGCGACCACTACGCGCGCCTCGGCGCGGCCGCGCCCCGCTTCTTCGCGACCCGACCGGAGCTGCCGGTCGACGTCGAGGTGCTCGAGACCGCGGGCTACGAACGCTTCGCGGAGATCGGCCGCTTCACCCTCTGGGAGCGCGCGCGATCGACGGCTCCGAAGCCGCGCTGGCCCGAAGGTTGGTGGCGCGAGGCCGAACGCCGCGCCCGCGAGCGCCAAGCACCCAGCCCGTGATGTCGACGCCGACGTACGTCGACGTGGACGTACGTGGTCGGCGACGTGGTCGGCGACGTGGTCGTGGTCGGCGACGGGCGACGTGAGCGGCGAGGTCGACTTTCGACACGACGTGGTCCGAAGCAGGCGCGATCGGTGGTGCTCCCACCCGAAAGTGAACCCCACTGCGCACACTTCGGACACTCAGTCGATTCCCGATGGCCTCCCGAAACCGGTTCTGATAGAAGCTTGACCTCTCGACGGGACCTGTACGAAGGTGTCCTACATGGTGGCACATGCGCACACCGCATGTTCCACCCCCGGAGTCGAAGCCAAGTCGAAGCCGGTCGGGCAAAGACGTTAGGTACGAGGAGGTTCCCCACCATGTCGAAGACGCTGACCGCGATCGCCCTCACCGCTCCCCTCTTCGCCACCGGCTGCAACGGCGCGCTCTGGGGGAACCTGGCCGTCTTGGGCATCACCGTCGGCATCTTCTACGGGACCCTCACGCTCGGTCGCGTGCAGGAGGCCGCCCGCTCGCGCGGCGACGCCTCGACCACCCAGAGCCGTCACTGACCGGGTCCGGCGAGATCCGCGGCCTTGGACCGATCCGACAAGAAGCCCTCCCTCCCCGCGCCCGCGACGCGCGCTGACTTCGCCGACCCCTTCGTCCAGCTCGCGAGCCCGACCCTGGCCGAGCTCGAGGGCATCCGCCTGTTGCTCCGCGGCGGCTCGGTCATCGACTGGCACCGCCTGAACTTCCGCGAGCCGGACGAGATCGCGCGCTTCCTGCGCGCCAACGAGGTCGACCTCGGCAACCCCATCGACCGGGCGCGCTCCGAGGCCATCAAACACTCGGCGATGAGCTACCTCCGGCGGAAGTTCGACTTCCCCATCCCCAAGCCCGTCGCCGCGCTCGACCTCGCGGAGCTCCTCGAGCTCGCCTCCGGCAAGGGTCACCGCCAGCTCTGCGCCTGCACGATCTTGAAGGTGATGCACATCATCCATCACCTCGAAGGGCGCGAGCTGCTCTTCATGTTGCCGACCTCCGACGAAGAGGTCTTCCACCTCGTCGAGCAGAAGGTCTACCGAGTGATCGGCGACGCGCTCGCGAAGGGTTTCCCGATCGTCGAGTTCATCGGCGGGCGAAAGAACAAAGACTCTCTCTACACGAAGCTGCTCTCGAAATCCGAGGTGAGCGCGGCGCAGATCTACGACAAGCTGCGCTTTCGTGTGGTCACCCGCACTCGCGAAGACGTGTTCCCGGTGCTCTCGCACCTGATGCGCGAGGTCTTCCCGTTCAACTACGTGATCCCGTGTGAGTCGACGAACACGCTCGTCCGCTTCAAGAGTCATTGCGAAGAGCGTCCCGCGCTCGCGCAGCATCTTCCGGACTTGCAGCTCGATCTCGACCTCGAAGACGACGGCGGTGGTCTCGTCGACAACGTGTTCTCGTCCGCGAGCTACCGCGTGGTCCACTTCGTGGTCGACATGCCGATCCGGCTGCCGGAGTCGATGCTCGCCGAGGCTCCGCCCGCCGCGTGGGCGCTCGGCCGCGTGATCTTCGTTCAGACCGAGTTTCAGGTCCTCGACCAAGAGACCGACGCCAAGAACGAGCGCGGCGACGCGAGCCACGCCGCCTACAAGCTCCGTCAGCGCCACGCGGTGATGAAGCGCCTGAAGGTGGGCATCGCCGGCACCCGCGCGGAGCCCGGCCCGGGCGGCAAACGCCGCGCGAAGAAGATCGGCCCCGAAGAGGAGTAGCCGACGAGGACGACGTCCGTGGTCGTCGACCGTGGTGATCTCTCGCGGTGCGGTCTCCTCGTCGTGGTGGTCGACGTATGGCGTCGATCCCCCATCCGTGGGAGTCCCCCCGCCCCAAACGAAGACGCGGGCTCGCGGCCCGCATCTTCGTTCAATCTCCGCCTACGAATCGGATCGATCAGAACCGATGGACCACGCGCGCGGTCGTGTTCGCCTCGATCGTGACCGTCTCGCGGTGGGTTCGACCGTCCGCCGTCCGCAGCTCGATGCGGTGCTCGCCTGCGGGGAGCTGGAGGGAGGGAATCGGCGTGTTTCCTCGACGACGCCCGTCCACGTAGACCTCGGACCACGGGAGCGAGTTCACGACCAGCGTGCCTCGTCCCCCACGCGCCGCCATCTCGCTCGCCATCGTCTCCGTCGGCTCGCGCTCGACGCGGACGATCATCGTCGTCGGCTCGGTCATCGTCGTCGTCGCGGTCATCGTGGGCGGGTCGACCCGCGCGATCGTCTCCGTCATCCGCGGCGGCTCCACCGCCATCGTCGGCGCGACCTCGGGCGTCGGAGCCATCTCGGTCGGGGTCACGGCAGCGACCTCGGTCGGGGTCGCTTCCGTCGGGGTTGGTGTGGCCTCGGTCGGGGTCGGCACCGCTTCGGTCGGCGTGGTGGGAACGGGCGCAGCCTCGGTCGGCGTCGTCGGCGCGCTGGCCACTCCGGCGCTGATGAGCACGATGTCGAGCATCGCGGTGGTGCCTTCGCCGACGTCGATCGGGCGGCTGACGGGCTGATAACCCTCGGCGACCAGCTCGAGCGTGTGCCGACCGGCGGGCACGTCGTCGACGCGCAGGGGCGCGCGGCCCTTCGGGGTGCCGTCGATGCGGACCTCGGCGCCGACATCCGGCACCGTGCGCACCTCGAGCGATCCGACGGGCGGCGTGCGGTTCACGAACCAGAGCGCGCCGCCGATGCCCAGGCCCACGAGGAGCAGACCGCCGATGACCGCGGCCGCGATCGTCGCGCCCTTGCCCTTGCGGGGCACGGCGTCGGGATCGACACGCGGCATCTCCATGGTGGCGAGGTGCCGCTGTTGAGCGTCTCCGCCGGGAGGGGGCGCGAAACCAGGGCCGGGAGGCGGCGGTGCGAAGCCCGGCGATGCGAAGCCGGGACCGGGAGGCGGCGCCGACTCGAACGCCAACGTCGGGCGGTCGTCGCCGACTTGCACGGACGGCGAGCCACCACCGACCACGGGTCGCGCGGTGCCGGGGCCCTGCATCGGGCCACCCTGCATCGGGCCGCCCGGCCTCGGTCCGCCCGGCATCGGGCCGCCCTGCATCGGGCCACCCGGCATCGGACCGCCCTGCATCGGGCCACCCATCGCGGGCATCGGACCCGTGGGAGGGCTCATCGGGCGCGGCGGCTGCCCCATCGGACCCGTCGCGGGACGCGGAGTTGCCGCGGGGGTGCCGACGGCGATCGGCGCGGGCATCGGACGCGCTCCACCGGGAGCTCCGAAGACCTGCACGCTCGGCGAAGGTCCGCCGGGCGAAGGACGCGTCGCGGGCGGAAGATCGTGGCTCGCGCCGGGCGCGTCGTCGTCGGAGGAGAAGAAGATCTGCGTCGGCGACGCATCGAGCTCGTCGAGCTGATCTTGGAGCGCCTCGAAGGGCGAGGCCGAGATCATCGTCGACTCGCCGACCATCTCGTCGCCGCCGAAGTCGTCGTCCATCGGAGGAGGCGCTGCGGGCGCAGGAGCGGCGGGACGCGGCGCGGGCGGAGGCGGCTTGGGCGGACGCTGGGTCACGCGGCCCGGCGTGGTCGAGCCGAGCGAGTTGGGCGGCGAGCCGAGCACCGAGGGACGGCCGACGCTCGCGTAGCTGTCGAGGCGCGCCTTCTCTTCTTCTTGTTCCTTCGTGAAGGCCGAGCGCATCCACGCGGCCATCTTCGAGGTCGTGAAGGGCGGGCGCTGGGTCGCGATGAACTCCTGCAGCGCCTCCTGCATCTCGCCCGCGGTCTGCCAGCGATCGGCGGGCTCGCGCGCGAGGGCCTTCATCACGATGGAGTCGAAGTCCTTCGGGACGTCGGGGACCATCTCGGAGGGCGGCGCGACCGCGGCGTGGCGGACCTTCTCGAGGGTCGAGAAGTCGCTCTCGCCGACGAAGAGCCGGTCGGCGGTGAGCATCTCGTACATGCACGTGCCGACCGCGAAGATGTCGGAGCGCAGATCGATCGGGAGCCCGCGGACTTGTTCGGGGCTCATGTAGCCGAACTTGCCTTTGAGCACGCCGGCCTGCGTCTTGGTCGTGCGCGAGGCGGCCTTCGCGATGCCGAAGTCGATCAGCTTCACCGCGCCGTCGTAGCTGACGAGGATGTTCTGCGGGCTGATGTCGCGGTGGATGAGGTTCAGCGGGGCTCCGCGGCGATCGCGCTTGGTGTGCGCGTACTCGAGCGCCTCACACATCTTGCTCGCGATGAATGCCACCATCGCGGGCGGCATCCGCTTCCTCATACGACGGAAGCGGTTCATGATCTGGAGCAAGTCTTTGCCCCAGACGTACTCCATCGCGATGTAGTGAGAGTCGCCGATCTTCCCGAGCTCGTAGATCGGGACGATGTTCGCGTGGCTGAGCTGTCCGGCGATCTTGGCTTCGTCGATGAACATCTCGATGAAGTCGTCGTCCTCCGCCATGGTCGGGAGGATTCGCTTGATCGCGATGATCTTCTCGAAGCCTTCGATGCCGAAGGACTTCGAGAGGAAGACCTCGGCCATGCCGCCGACGGCGATGCGCTCGAGAAGTAGGTACTTCCCGAACGGGATCACGCGGTTTTGTGGTTTGGCGGCCCCAGTGGGGTTTCCCATCCCCATGCCTCATGGTGGCGGGTCTGACCTCGAACGATCAAGACCGTTGTGTTTTTTCCAGCAAGATTGGTCGGTGAGCGTCGCTCACCGTCCCACACGTGGGTTCTCGGCGGCTGACTTGGCACTCTCTGGGGGCTGCGGGCTCTGGTCCGAAGCCCCCAGCGACCGACTCGGTCGGTCGACGTCCGCACCATCCCGAGGAGTGAGTGCGCGACGCGACGAACGATACCGCAATCCGTGCGCGTCTTGGGTGAAGACTCGTTCGCGGAACGGGTTCCTCGTCCACAAAAGAAAAAGGCCGCCAGTTCGGCGGCCTTCTTCAGCGGATGCGTTCGGTCACTCCGCGGAGGGAGTCACTTCGTCGCCCTTCATGGCCGTCGTGAACTGGAGGCCGATGCCGGCGGAGATGCTGCCGCACTCGCCGGGCTCGAGGGTGTACGTCACCGCGGCGACGTCGTCCTCGGTTCCGGGCATCTCGTCCGGACCGTCGTTGCCCGGGACGATCGTGATGACGGTCTCTTCGGTGACCGGATCGAGGTCGAGGAAGAGCGGAAGGATCATCTCCAGCAGCGAGGCCGGGACGTCCACGCCCGCGAGGAGCGGACCGAGCGCCTCGAAGAGGCGAACGAGGTCGATCTTGCCGCCGAGCACGTGAGGCGTGTTCTCGCCCGTGAAGCTCGTCATCTGCGCGACGTCGACGCGAATCTGGGCGTCCTCGATGAGGAGGTTCACCGTGCTGCCCATGACGTTCAGCTCGAGCGGAAGGTCGAGCGGACCCGCCGTCAGGATGCCGCCCGAGATGGTGCCGGTGACCATGATGTCGGGCTCGGGGAAGTAGTTGAAGACCTGATCCGCGCTGATGCGGTTCATGCCGTCGACCATCGGCGCCATGCCCGAGGCGGTCTCGCCGAGGTAGAGGCGAAGCGGGACGTTGGTCTGCTCGGTGCTCGTGATGCCCGAGGGCTCGACGAGGATGATGATGGAGCCCTCCGCGAGGGCCGTCTCGACCTCGGCCGCGACGTCCAAGAAGGACGAGGCGGAGCCGAGGAGGCCGCCGAGGCCGTTGTCCACGCCGGGCGTGCCGTCGTAGCCGATGTAGTCGGGCACGCCGCAGTTCGGCTCGCCGTCGCCGAACTCACCCGCGTCGTTGTCGTCCACGTTGAAGCCCGGGTAGCGACCTTCGGCGCCCGGGCCGAAGTCGAGGGCGTTCACGACGAAGAAACAATCCCCGCAATCGAGCGGCTCCGGCATCGGCCCGCCGCCGTCCATCATGGGCGTGCCGCTGTCCTCATCCAGACCGGGACCGTCGTCGTCACCGCACGCGCCGCCCATCACGAGGCCGGTCGAGACGACCGCACTCCAAGCCAACTTCTTCCAATCCATCCCGAATGCCTCCTTCGTGGTAGCCACCCGCGCCACCCCGAGCGCGGGCCTTGTATCACTGGATACCCGGCCACCACAAGCTAGTGGCGCGCAGGCTAACACGAAGTTTTCGAGACTGGCCACGGCGGGCGAACGATCGCCGCGGTCTCGATGCGGAAGGAGACGACGCCCTCGGCGCGCCGTGGCGTCGACCCGCGACTTCGACTACTTCACGCGCCATGCGCGCATTGGTGACGGGTGGGGCGGGGTTCATCGGGAGCAACGTCGTCGACGCGTTGATCGCGGACGGACACGAGGTGCAGGTGCTCGACGATCTCTCGTCGGGTCGCGCTTCGAACGTCGCGAAGGGCGTGACGCTGCACGAGGTCGATCTGCGGAACGGCGCCGCGGTCGAGCGCGTGCTGGCGGAGTTTCGGCCCGACGTGGTCTGTCATCAGGCCGCGCAGACGAGCGTCGCGGTGAGCGTGCGCGAGCCGATCGCGGATGCGGAAGCGAACGTGCTCGGCTCGATTCACCTCTTCGAGGCGTGCGTGAAGCACGCGGTGAAGCGGGTGGTCTTCGCCTCGACTGGCGGCGCGATCTACGGAGAGGTCGCGGACGGAACCCGCGCCGAGGTCGGCTGGCGCGAAGAGCCGCTGAGCCCCTACGCGTGCTCGAAGCTCGCGGTCGAGCGTTACCTCGGCTTCTACCGGCGGGAGCACGGGCTCGACGGCGTGGTGCTGCGTTACGCGAACGTGTACGGGCCGCGGCAGGATCCGCACGGCGAAGCGGGCGTGGTCGCGATCTTCGCGCAGCGGCTGCTCGCGGGAGAGCCGATCCGCGTGAACGCCAAGCGCGAGGTCGGCGACGCGGGTTGCATCCGCGACTACGTGTTCGTCGACGACGTCGTGCGCGCGAACCTCGCCGCGCTGAAGGGCGAGGTCTCGGGCACGCAGAACGTGGCGACTGGCGTGGAGACGACGACGAAGCAGATCGCGGACGCGCTCGCGAAGGAGCTCGGCGTGAAGGCGGAGGTTGGCGCGGGCCCGCGACGCCCGGGCGATCTGGAGCGCTCGGTGCTGCTGCCGTCGAGCGAGCTCGGGCCGTGGACCGACTTCGCGACCGGGATCGCGAAGACCGCCGCGTGGTTCCGCGCGCAGCGGTGAGGCTCGGGAAAGCCGGAAGGTCGCCTTCCGAACGGGCTGCGGCTACGCTCGCGCCGATGCGACGAGGGGGACTCGAGCGATCGTTTTGGATGGTTCGGGGGCGCGGATGAGCGTGGTGGCTCCTCCGATCGACGTGGCGCGCGCGATGGTGGCGCGAGGGGCGCGGCGCGAAGCGGAGATCGTGCTTCGTGGGACGCTCGCGCGCGGTGGGCACGACGGCGACGCGCACTTCGCGCTCGCGACGCTCGAGCGGGGCGGATCGTTGCCGCCGGGGCCGATGCCGCGCCTCGATCTCGAGCTCGTCGATCGTTGGATCCGCGAAGGGCTGCTCGTGGAGTCGCTCGCGTTGCTCGCGGGGATCGATCTCGGCGGGCCGGCGGAAGAATGGGCGAACCTGCTCGGGGAGCTGCTCGCGCCGGTGCCCGCGCACGCGGAGGACGCGTTCGTGCAGATGCACCGCGAGCTCACGAGCGGCGGGGCGTCGCTGGCGCTGACGATCCTGGAGGACTGCGAGCGTCGCGGCGGGATGCCGGGCTGGGCGGAGCGGCGGCTCTCGCTCTTGCGCTGGATGCTGCTCGACAACGCGGAGGCCGCGCCCGACGATCACGCGCCGCAGGGGATGGCGCCGAGCGCGCTCGCGGCGGTGGTGCGGGTGCCGCTCTCGCAGCGGAGCCTCGAAGGGGTGCTCGAAGCGGTGGAGGAGTACGGCCGCTCGCGGCCCGACGATCTCGACGTGCGCGCGCTCTTGCCGCTGGTGCGGTTGCTCGTGCGCGAGATGACCACGCTGCTGCAGATGGATCTCTCCGGGTTTCAGACGGTGCCGGTCGCGGGGCGTCCTGCTGCGGCGATGCAGCTCCGCATGGGCAACCTCGACGGAGCGGCGTCGATCTACCGGAGCCTCGCCGCGAAGCAGCCGGGCGACACGACGGTGGCGCAGCTCCACGACGCGGTGCGCGGGCTGCAGCGCGTGCTCGAGGGGCGGCCGGTGCTCGATCGGAGCTTCGCTCCTCCTCGGGACGAGGTCAGGGCACCGCGCGAGGCAGCCGACGTGGGAGCGAAGCCGCGCGACGAGAGCCGCAAGCGGCCGACCGCGAGCTTCGAAGCGTTCGCGGAGGCGAAGGCCAAGACGGCCGCGATCGACTTCGACGACAGCACCGAGAACGAGTCGGTCGACGACACGCGCGAGCCGACGCGCTCGGTGCCGAACCCGCTGATGGTCTTCGAGGAGACCACGGCGGTGCATCCTTCGGGGGAAGCGTCGATCCCCGTGACGTCGGTGTCGATCGCGCTTCCCGACGACGAGCCTTCGGAGCCACCGCCTTCCGCCGATGCGTTGCCGTTGGTCTCGCGTCGTCCGACGTCGGCGCCTCCACCCGCGATGGCGTCGACACCTCCGCCCGCGAGGCCGTCGGCGCCTGCACCCGCGATGGCATCGGCTCCGGCAGCGACCGAGCTCGACGGGAAACCCGCGGCCTCACGGGCTCGGAGCACGCGCCACGCGGGGGCTTGGGATCCGGCGGAGGTCGCGGCCGTCGCGGAGAGCGTTCGTCCTCCCGCGCCCGCGGTGGAGGTCGTGGAGGAGGACGAAGAAGTCGACGCCGAGACCACCGCGCTCCCGCGTGAGCAGGTGGATCGGGCGCTCGGGCGCGCTCGGCCGACGATGCCCTTCGGCTCGCAGCCTCCGCCACCGCCGGACGTGCCGCGCACGGAGGCGGAGATGCAGAGCGCCGACGATCCGGATCCGACGGTGCTCGCGCCCGCGACGCTCACACCTTCGACTCCGCTGACTCCGCTGACTCCGCCGAAGCCGTCGTCGGTGGTCGTGCACTCGATCCGTCCGATCGGCGTCGGTCGCCCCAAGCCGGAGGATCCGTCGTGAGCGAGGTGTCGCGCTCGCCCGCGCCGGGATGGACGGCCCTGCCGAGCCGCGAGGCCGACGGGCGCGCGCTCGTGCTCTACGTGGACGTCGACGATCAGAGCTGGAGCACCGCGAGCGATCGTCTGCGTCGTGCGTACCGGCTGCTGCGCGCGGAGAACGATCGCGAGGCGTGTGAGCTCGTGCGCTCGTACGCGACCGATCTGGTGGCGGTGATGCTCGACATCGATCTGCCGGGCTCGGTGCTCGACGGGATCTTGCTCACGCGCATCCTCCGGCAGCGTGTTCCCTCGCAGGCGTTGCCGCCCTTCGCGCGGAACCTGCCGCGCATCGACGTCCCGATCTTGCTCGTGACCGCGCGCGCGGAGGCCTACCCGGAAGAAGAGGTGCGTCGCTACGGTGGCGATCGTCTGCTGCGCAAGCCGGTCGACATCGGCCGCGTGACGCTCGCGCTCACCGAGCACCACCTCAAGCGCCGCTGACCTGCGTCGCCGGTGTCGCGCGTCGAGGATCGGTCGCGTGACGCTCGCGCTCGCGGAGCACCACCTCGAGCGCCGCTGACCCGAGTCGCGCTTCGAGCATCGCGCTGTGACGCGAAAAGCTCGCGGCGTCGCGCGCTTCGCGGCAAGCTCGGCGTCCGTGGGTCCACAGACCAGCAAGACCGTCGCGCGTGCGATCGGCATCGGGGGCGCGCTGCTCGCGCTCGTCGTCGTGCGGGTGCTCGTCGGGGCGCACGGCGAGCTTCGGCGCGCCGAGACGCTTCGCGCGGACGACGACGTCGACGCCGCGATCGTGCACTACCGACGCGCGGCCAAGTGGTACGCGCCCGGCAATCCGTGGAGCACCGCCGCGCTCGAGGCGCTTCGAGAGCTCGGCGCGACCGCTGAGGCCGAGGGCGAGACCGAGCGGGCGCTCGCGGCCTGGCGCGGCGTGCGGGGCGCGATCCTCTCGACGCGCAGCTTCTACGTCCCGCACCGTGCGCGCCTCGCGGAGGCAGACGCTCACCTCGCGGAGCTGATGGCCGGTCTGCCGCCGCCGGCAATCGACGCGGGCAAGAGCCGCGATCAGCTCCGCGCCGAGCACCTCGCGCTCTTGCGTGACGTCCCGCGCCCGCACGCGGGCTGGACGTTGCTGGCGTTGCTCGGCTTCGGCGCGTGGGTGAGCGCGGCGTTCCTCTTCGCTTCGCGTGCGTTCGACGAGCACGATCGTTTCCTCGCCGCGCCCGCGAGGCGCTTCGCCGCGCTCTTCGTGCTCGGCGCGCTCGCGTTCTCGGTGGGCCTACGCTTCGCGTGAGGGCGCCCACTCCGTTCGAAGGAATTCTCCCCGCCGAAGGACGTACATCCCCAGGCTCGCTCGCGCCGACCGCACGAAACCCGCGGGGCTCGCGAGCACGGAGGAACTTCTCATGCGTATCTCGTCTCTCGTGGCCCTGATGGTCGCGATGGTCATTGGTTGTGGTGGCTCGTCGGAAGCGGAGCAGCAGCAGGCGGCGAACGATCTGGCCGCGGCGCTCGGTGCGGCGGTGGAGAACGCGGCCGCGGAAGGTGCGGCGGCGGCCGCAGCGGCGGAGGCTCCGGCGGGCGACGTCGATCTTCCGCGCTTCGGGCTGAAGATCGCGGTGCCGGCGGGCGCGACGGTCGGCGACGCGATCGTCGGTGAGGGCCACATGATCACCGCGCCCGGTCTGGTGGTCACGGTGCAGGCGCCCGGCTCGCTCTCGCCCGAGAGCCTCGAGGCGGCGAAGGAAGACGCGCAGATGTACTCGCCCACGAACGTCCGCGAGGAGACGCTCGCGGACGGCTTCGCGCTCACCTACGAGAACACGGGCGGCATGGGCACGAACTACTTCGTCGTCGTGCGCCGCACCCTCGGCGACAAGACGGTGATGTGCGAGACGACCGCGGTGTCCGCCGAGCAGCAGGCGAGCGCGCTCGAGGCGTGCAAGTCGATCCACCTCTGATCGCGGCGCTCGCGAGCTCGAACGCGAACGGGAACGCTCGAACGAGAAGACTCGAACGAGAAGACTCGAACGAGAAGAGTCGAACGAGAAGGTTCGAACCAGAACGAGCGGGAACGCGCGAACGCGAACGCGCGAACGCGAACGCGCGAACGCGAACGCGCGAACGGGAACGCTCGAACGAGAACGCGATGCTGCAAACGCGAAGACGCGACGGGAGGCTCCCGCCGCGTCTTCGTCGTTTCGTGCGTCGCGAGGACGCGTGGCGATCGGCTGGGCTCAGGGAGCCGCAGCGGGCGCGACCGGGCGACGGAACTTGAGCGTCATGCGATCGGTCTCGCCGATCGCTTCGTAGCGCGCGCGATCGACGTCGCCGCCGCGGAGCGAGGGCGGGAGCGACCAGACGCCCTCCGGATGATCGCGGGTGTCGCGCGGGTTCGCGTTGATCTCCGAGCGCTCGACGAGCTCGAAGCCCGCCGCGGTCGCCAGCTCGATCACCGCGGCCTCCGGGAGGTAGCCACGCGCGGGATCGACGGGCGCGCCCTCCGCGTCGCGGTGCTGCACGACGCCGAAGATCCCACCCGGACGAAGCACGCGGAACACCGCCTCCATCACCTGCGGGGCCACGCCGTTGCGGATCCAGCCGTGCGTGTTGCGGAAGGTGAGCACGACGTCGGCGCTCTCCGGCGCGCCGAGCTCGATGGCGTCCGGCGGCGCGAGACGGCCGACGCGCACGTGGCCGTAGAGCTCCGGGTGCTCGGCCTGCATCGTGCGGAAGCCGTCGCCGTATTGTCCGTCCGGCAGACCCACGGTGAGCGAGCCGGAGTCGCGCAGCAGCGGCGCGAGCAGCTTCGTGTACCAGCCGCCGCCGGGCGCGAGCTCGACGACGTCCTTGCCGGGCTCGACCTCGAAGAACGCGAGGGTCTCGGCGGGGTGGCGCCACACGTCGCGTGCGCGCTCTTCGTCGGTGCGGTGTGCGCCCGCCATCGCGGCCGCGAGGTCGCCGCTCGGGATGTCGTAGCGGGTGGCCGTCGGCGTCGTGGTGTCGGGGGTGGTCGTGGTGGTGGTGCTCGAGGAGGAGCCGCCACAAGCGAGCGCGACGAGCGCCGCGAGGAGGAGGAGTGTTCGCATGGCGGCCGTCATGTGGTGACGAGGCGGAGGCGTCAAGCACAACGACCGCGACGAGGGAGCCGTCTTCCCCGGGGAATCCCTCGAAAAATCGAGATTCTTCACGTGTGACTCTGGAACGAGTCACGCGAGCTTTCGAAGCGCGCTACGATACCCCCATGCTGGTTCGCACGCTGCCTGGTGACGTTCGGCTCCTCGGTGACACCCTCGGCGACGTGCTCCGCGCGCACGGCGGGGGGGCGCTCTTCGACGCGGTCGAGCGCATGCGCGGCGCCGCCAAACGCGCGCGCGAAGGCGTGAGCGACGCGCGGCGCGAGTTGGCGGACGTCGCGGCGTCGCTCGAGCCCACGCTCGCGCTCGACGTGGTGCGCGCGTTCACGTTGTACTTCCAGCTCGTCAACCAAGCGGAGGACGTACACCGCGCGCGCGAGCTTCGGCGGCGCGAGCGCGCACGCGAGCCGGTCGCGGAGTCGCTCGTCGCGGTCGCGCACGCGCTGCGCGATCAGGGCGCGAGCTTCGCGCAGGTCCGGCAGGCGCTCGACGACGTGAAGCTCTCGTTCGTGTTCACCGCGCATCCGACCGAGGCGCGGCGACGCACCACCGAGCGGCTGCTCGCGGACGTGCGGATCTCGCTGGAGGCGCTCGATCGCAACCACCCGACGCCCGCAGAAGAGCGGCGGCTGCATCGCCATCTGCGCGCGACGGTGGAGGCGCTCTGGGAGCACGCGAGCGAGCGCAGCGAGAAGCCGACCGTGCTCGACGAGGTGAAGACGGGGGTCTGGTACCTGCGCAACGTCTTGCTCGACGTGGTGCCCGAGGTGCAGCGCACGCTCGCGCGCGCGCTCGAGAGCGCGTTCGCGGAGTCGGTCGATCCGGCGAGCTTGCCGTGCCCGGTGGTCTTCGGTTCGTGGATGGGCGGCGATCGCGACGGCAACCCCTTCGTCGACGACGGAACGCTCGAGCGCACGCTCGAGATCCATCGCTTCATCTGCCTCGATCGTTACGGCAAGGACGTGGACGCGCTGGTCGATCCGCTCGCGACCGCCGCGCGTCGGTTGCCGCCTTGCGCGGCGCTCGACGAGGCGATCGCGCGCGGCGAGGTCGCGGTGCCGGAGATCGCGGGCAGCGCGGCGCGGCGCAATCCCGACGAGCCACTGCGTCGTTTGCTCGCGTTGGTGCGCGAGCGCCTCGATCGCACGAGCCGCGGCGCGGCGGGGGGCTACGCGCACCCGGACGATCTGGTCGACGATCTGAACGCGATGCGCACGGCGCTGCGCGGCGCGGGCGCGCACTCGCTACCGGACGACGCGTTGCTCGATCTCGTGCTGCGTGTGCGGGTGTTCGGCTTCCACCTCGCCGCGCTCGACGTGCGCGAGGACAGCGCGGTGCATCGCGCGGTGATCGCGGAGCTGCTCGACGATCCGACGTACCCGGAGCGTCCGGCCTCCGAGCGCATCGCGGCGCTCGCGCGGCTTCGGTTGCCCGCGCGCGGCGCGAAGATCTCGGCCGACGCGCGGCGGTGTCTCTCGCTCTTCGAGACGCTCGCGCGTTGCCAAGCTCGTTTCGGCCGCGACGCGGTGCACACGTACATCATCTCGATGACGGAGTCCGAAGCGGACGTGCACGAGGTGTGGCGTCTGCTCGAGCTGCACGGCATCGCGGCGCACGTGGACGTGGTGCCGCTCTTCGAGACGCGCGAGGCGCTCGAAGCGACGGTGCCGATCCTCTCGTCGCTCCTGAAGCATCCGGGGTATCGCGAGCAGGTGCGGCGGCGCGGCGAGGTGCAGGAGCTGCTCGTCGGGTACTCGGACTCGATGCGGCAGAATGGGACGCTCGCGAGCCGCATCCTGGTGCTGGAGACGCAACGCTCGGCGACCCGCGTGTGCACGACGCACGGCGTGAAGCTGCGGGTCTTCCACGGGCGCGGAGGCTCGACCTCGCGCGGCGGTGGACCGACCTACCGGGCGATCCGCGCGTTGCCGCCGGAGGTCTTCAGCGGCGACACGAAGATCACCGAGCAGGGCGAGGTGCGCTCGTTCCACTTCGCGAGCCCGGATCTGGCGGCGCGTTACCTCGAGCAGACGATCGGCGCCGCGACCTTCACGCGCTACGAGGCGCGCTTCTCGCCGCGGCCGGAGGTGCCGGAGGAGAGCGCGCTCCTGCCGCGGCTCGCGGAGAAGAGCGCCGCGGCGTACCGCGCGCTGGTCGAGGATCCGGGGCTCGTGCCCTACTTCGCGAGCGCGACGCCCTTCCCGGTGATCGCGCAGCTCAACATCGCGTCGCGTCCGAGCAAGCGCGGGGGTGGGCAGCTCACGCTCGCGCGGCTGCGCGCGATCCCGTGGGTGTTCGCGTGGAGCCAGCAGCGCTCGGTGATCACGGGCTGGTACGGCGTGGGCACCGCGCTGGCGGAGCTCTCGGATGTCGAGCTGCGCGCGCTGGTCGAGCGATCGCGCTTCTTCCGCGACGTGCTCGACAACGTGGAGATGACGCTCGCCAAGAGCGACCTCGCGATCGCGGCGCGCTACGCGGAGCTCTGCGACGACGCGCCGGTGCGGGAGCGGATCCGCGGGCTCGTGGACGAGGAGCACGCGCGCACCGTGCGCGAGGTGCTTCGCGCGACCGGCGCCGCGAAGGTGCTCGAGGGCGACGAGGTGATTCGGAGCTCGATCGAGCTGCGCAACCCGTACGTCGATCCGCTCTCGTACTTGCAGATCGTGGCGCTGCGTCGTGCGAAGAGCGGCGACGAGGCGTGGACGAACGTGGCGCGCGCGGCGGTGCAGGGGATCGCGGCGGGGCTGCGCAACACGGGGTGAGGGTGCGGCTCACGATCTTCGGCGTGCGACCCGTACGGCGCGATCTTCGGCTCACGACGTGAGGCACGCGCATTCGGATCGCAGCGTTCGGCTCACGATCTTCGGCTCACGACTTCGGCCCGCGGCTCACGAGGGACGCTTGCCCTGGATCGCGAGGCCCACGAACGCGCCGTGGCCTTCCGCGCCCACCAGGCCGCGGCGGTACGCGAACCTCAGGCCCACGCGCTCGCCCTGGTCCTCGGTGAAGAAGACGTCGAAGCCGAGCTCGATGCCGACGTCGCCCGCGAAGGCGACGATGCGTTCGCTTCCGAGCGCGCCGAGCGCGGTGTCGCGCACTTTCAGCTTCGCGGAGTGCATGCCGACGCCACCGTAGACGCGCGCGAAGGGCGTGATGGGGCCGAGGTCGACCTCGACGCCCGCGAGCAGCTCGAGGCGGAGGAGGAAGCTCCGGGTGATCGCGCCTTCGAGACCTTGCTCGCCGATCGGTGTCCAACGCGTGGCGTGATCGCCGCCGCCGAACGCGATGCGGAGCTCGGGGAGACGGAGCCACGAGAGTGGGCGGAAGCCGCTGCCGAACGTGAAGCCGCCGTAGCGCGCGCGGTCGGCGAGCATCGCGTCGGGGATGGGAGCGCCGTCGAGGGCGCCGATCTCGGAGTCGCTCAAGCGCCAGCGCCGCGCGCGCGGATCGAAGCCGGAGCCGAAGAAGCCGAAGGTGCCGACCATGCGCCCGCGCGAAGGATCGAGCGCGGGATGCGGCTGGTTCGGGGCGCGGGAGAGGTCTTCGACGACGACCTGGGCCTGCGGGTCGGGTCGCTGCGGATCGAGATCTTCGACGACGGGCGGAGGCGGCGAAGCGTGGGCGAACGAGGGAAGCGCGAGGAGGGTGAAGGCGAAGAGGGACGTGCGCGGCATGGAGGGAGAACGGAGGGGCGCGCGGGGACTTACACCGGGCTCGGGCGGGTGACGGAGTCGGAGACACCGACTCCGACACCGACACCGACACCGACTCCGACACCGACTCCGACACCGACACCGACACCGGCTCTGTCTCCGACACCGACTCTGTCTCCGACACCGCCTCCGCCTCCGCCACCAGAGGAAGAATCGTCTCCATCGACATACATGT
>ERZ761607.1269-NODE-1269-length-32848-cov-7.765926_pt1 | contig 32848 bp, 33 predicted proteins | sample MGYA00511164_ERZ761607 | MGnify/ENA primary metagenome ERZ761607 (study PRJEB28899, sample SAMN02445080) | bioreactor sludge metagenome | biome: EBPR sludge | place: Australia: Brisbane, Thorneside Wastewater Treatment Plant | collected 2011-06-22 ... | reverse complement strand
ATCGGCTGCATGGTCAACGGCGCCGGCCTGGCCATGGCCACCATGGACATCATCAAGCTGTACGGCGCCGAGCCGGCCAACTTCCTCGACGTCGGCGGTGGCGCCTCCAAGGAGAAGGTCACCGCGGCCTTCAAGATCATCACCGCCGACCCGGCCGTCAAAGGCATCCTGGTCAACATCTTCGGCGGCATCATGCGCTGCGACATCATCGCCGAGGGCGTTGTGGCCGCGGTCAAGGAAGTCGGCCTGAAGGTTCCGCTCGTCGTTCGCCTGGAAGGCACCAACGTCGAGCTGGGCAAGAAAATCATCAACGAGAGCGGCCTGAACGTCATCGCCGCCAACGATCTGTCGGACGGCGCGGAGAAGATCGTCGCCGCCGTGAAGGGCGCTCGCTAATGTCGGTTCTGATCGGTTCCCACACCAAGGTCATCTGCCAGGGCGTCACCGGCTCGCAGGGCACCTTCCACACTGAACAGGCCATCGCCTACGGCACGAAGATGGTCGGCGGCGTCACGCCGGGCAAAGGCGGCACGACTCACGTCGGCCTGCCGATGTTTGACACGGTCGGCGAAGCCAAGGACGCCACCGGCGCCGACGCCTCGGTGATCTACGTCCCGCCGCCGTTCGCGGCCGACGCGATCCTGGAGGCCATCGACGCCGAGGTTCCGCTGATCGTCTGCATCACCGAGGGCATCCCGGTGCTGGACATGGTCAAGGTCAAGAAGGCCCTGGCCGGCAGCAAGTCGCGCCTGATCGGCCCCAACTGCCCCGGCGTCCTGACCCCGAACCAGTGCAAGATCGGCATCATGCCGGGCGGCATCTTCTCGGAAGGCAGCGTCGGCGTCGTCTCGCGCTCGGGCACCCTGACCTATGAGGCGGTGTTCCAGACCACCAACGCCGGCCTCGGCCAGACCACGGCCGTCGGCATCGGCGGCGACCCGGTCAAGGGCACCGAGTTCATCGACGTGCTGGAGCTGTTCCTGGCCGACGAGGCGACCAAGTCGATCGTCATGATCGGCGAGATCGGCGGCAGCGCCGAAGAGGACGCGGCCCAGTTCCTGATCGACGAAGCCAAGCGTGGCCGCAAGAAGCCGATGGTCGGCTTCATCGCCGGCCGCACGGCCCCTCCGGGACGCCACATGGGCCACGCCGGGGCCATCGTGTCCGGCGGCAAGGGCGGCGCCGAAGACAAGATCGCGGCCATGGAGGCGGCGGGCATCCGCGTGTCGCCCTCGCCCGCCAAGCTCGGCGAGACGCTTCTCGAAGTGCTGAAGGGCTAAGCCCGAAAGACCAGAGCCCGGGCGCGAAACGTCCGGGCTCATTTTTCTCCGCCAGGGGGCCGGTTTCCACGGGAAATCGGGCGCGAGAGACTATATTTACGCCCGGACAGCTAAGCCGCTGTCCACAGGCGGCTGACAGGCGCGAGACCGATGGCGGACGACGCAGGCATCATCAATCAGGTTCTGACCGAAACTTCCTTCCTCTACGGCGCGAACGCGGCCTTCGTGGAAGATCTCTATGCTCGATGGTCGAAGGACCCCGGCTCGGTCGACGCGTCCTGGGCCGGCTTCTTCTCGACGCTGCACGACCGGGCGGATGACGTGCAGAAGGCGGCCGCCAGGCCGTCCTGGACGCCGCGCGGCGTCGCCGCGCCACGACCCGACTGGCTGTCGGCCATCGACGGCCTCTGGCCCGCGGTCGAGGCCAAGCTCGGCAAGTCGATCGAGGCCAAGCAGCCGGCCGCAAGCGCCGGCGACGTGCGCGCCGCCACCCTGGATTCTCTGCGCGCGATCATGATGATCCGCGCCTACCGGATGCGCGGCCACCTGCGCGCCAACCTCGACCCGCTCGGCATGGCGACGCCGCCGGGCGACGCCAGCGAGCTGGACCCAGCGACCTACGGCTTCACCGAGGCCGACTACGACCGCCCGATCTTCCTCGACTTCGTGCTGGGTCTGGAGACCTCCACCCTGCGCGAGATCCTGGCCATCCTGCGCCGCACCTACTGCGGCACGGTCGGCGTGCAGTACATGCACATCTCCGACCCGGCCGAGAAGTCCTGGCTGCAACAGCGCATCGAGGGCCGCGACAAGGAGATCACCTTCTCCAAGGAGGGCAAGGTCGCCATCCTCAAGAAGCTGATCGAGGCCGAGGGCTTCGAACGCTTCCTGCACAAGCGCTTCCCCGGCACCAAGCGGTTCGGCCTCGACGGCGGCGAAGCCCTGGTCCCGGCCATGGAGCAGATCATCAAGCGCGGCGGCGCGCTGGGCGTGAAGGACATCGTTCTGGGCATGCCGCACCGCGGCCGCCTGAACGTCCTGGCCGCCGTGATGGGCAAGCCCTACCACGTCATCTTCCACGAGTTTCAGGGTGGTTCGTCCGTCCCCTCGGACATCGAGGGCTCGGGCGACGTGAAGTACCACATGGGCGCTTCGTCGGACCGCAGCTTCGACGGCAACAACGTCCACCTGTCGCTGACCGCCAACCCCTCGCACCTGGAAATCGTCAACCCGGTCGTGCTGGGCAAGGCGCGCGCGAAACAAGCCTTCACCCTGCGCGAGACGCCGGACGCGGGCCGCGGCCATGTGCTGCCGGTGCTGCTGCACGGCGACGCCGCCTTCGCCGGCCAGGGCGTGGTGGCCGAGTGCTTCGCGATTTCGGGCGTGAAGGGATTCCGCGTCGGCGGCACGATCCATTTCATCGTCAACAACCAGATCGGCTTCACGACAGCGCCGGCCTACAGCCGCACCAGCCCCTATCCCTCGGACGTGGCGCTGATGGTCGAGGCGCCGATCTTCCACGTGAACGGGGACGACCCCGAGGCCGTGGTCTTCGCCGCCAAGGTGGCCACCGAGTATCGCCAGCAGTTCGGCAAGGACGTCGTCATCGACATGTTCTGCTACCGGCGGTTCGGCCACAACGAGGGCGACGATCCGACGATGACCTCGCCCCTGATGTACGCCCGCATCAAGGACCAGCCGTCGACGCGCGAGATCTACGCGCGCCGCCTGGTCGGCGAGGGAATCATCACCGAGGCCGAAGGCGAGGGCTGGGTCGGGGAATTCAACGCCTTCCTCGACGGCGAGTTCGACGCGGGCAAGACCTACAAGGCCAACAAGGCCGACTGGCTGGACGGCAAGTGGGCGGGCCTGAGCCTGCCGGGCGACGAGGAACGACGCGGCCAGACCGGCGTGCCGATGGCCAAGCTGCTCGACCTGGGCCGCAAGATCACCGCCATCCCCGATCACATCGACGCCCACAAGACCGTGCGCCGCGTGGTCGAGGCGCGGCGCGCCGCCATCGAGGCGGGCGAGGGCCTGGACTGGGGCACCGCCGAGCACCTGGCCTTCGCCACCCTTCTCGACGAGGGCTATCCGGTCCGCCTCAGCGGCCAGGACAGCGTGCGCGGCACCTTCACCCAGCGCCACTCGGACCTGATCGACCAGACCACCGAGGAGCACTACACGCCCCTCAACAACATCCGTCCGGGGCAGGCCCACTACGAGGTCATCGACTCGGCCCTGTCGGAAGAGGCGGTGCTGGGCTTCGAGTACGGCTTCTCGCTGGCCGACCCCAACACCCTGACGCTGTGGGAAGCCCAATTCGGCGACTTCGTGAACGGCGCCCAGGTGGTCATCGACCAGTTCATCAGCTCGGGCGAGCGCAAATGGCTGCGGATGAGCGGCCTGGTCATGCTGCTGCCGCACGGCTACGAGGGCCAGGGACCGGAGCACAGCTCCGCGCGCCTCGAGCGCTTCCTGCAGGCCTGCGCCGAGGACAACATGCAGGTCCTCAACTGCTCGACGCCGGCGAACTACTTCCACGCCCTGCGCCGGCAGATGCGCCGCGAGTTCCGCAAGCCGCTGGTCATCATGACCCCCAAGAGCCTGCTGCGTCACAAGAAGGCCGTCAGCAACCTCGCCGACCTGGCCGAGACCTCCAGCTTCCACCGCGTGATGGTCGACGGCGCCGAGGCGCAGTGCGATGTCGGCGGAATCGTCCTGAAGCCGGACGCTGAGATCAAGCGCGTCATCCTGTGCTCGGGAAAGGTCTATTTCGATCTGATCGACGCCCGCGCGGCGTCGGGCCGCGACGACGTCTACATCCTGCGGCTCGAGCAGTTCTATCCCTGGCCTCACAAGTCGGTCAGCCAGGTCCTGGCGCGCTTCCGCAACGCCGAGCTGGTCTGGTGTCAGGAGGAACCCAAGAACATGGGCGGCTGGACCTTTGTCGACCCCTGGCTTGAACTGACGCTTGATCGTCTCGATGTGAAGGCGAGACGCGCCCGCTATGTCGGCCGTCCGGCGTCCGCCTCCACGGCGGCCGGCCTGATGAGCCGCCACCTGAAAGAACTCGAGACCTTCCTGGCAGAAGCCTTCGCCTGACGGCGCGAAGCCCCGCCCGACGACAGTACGAACGAAAGAAAGACGACCGATGGCCGACATCATGACCCCCGCCCTGGGTGAATCCGTCACCGAAGCGACGGTGGCCCGCTGGACCAAGAAGCCGGGCGACGCGGTCAGGAAGGACGAGATCCTCGTCGAGCTGGAGACCGACAAGGTCAGCCTCGAAGTAGCCTCGCCGGTCGACGGGGTGCTGGAGACGATCTCGGCCCCGGATGGCGAGACGGTCACCCCTGGCGCGGTGCTGGGCAAGGTCTCCGAGGGCGCGACCGCGGCCGCCAAACCGGCCGCCGCGCCGGCTGCGAAGGCCGAGCCTGCTCCGGCCCCGGCCGCCGCGCCTGCCCCGGCCCCCGCGCCGAAAATCGAGGCCGCGCCGCTGGCCCCGTCGGTGCAGCGCATCGTCTCCGAAACCGGTCTCGACCCCGCCTCGGTCGCCGGCTCCGGCAAGGACGGCCGCATCACCAAGGGCGACGCCCTGGCCGCGCTGGAAGCCCGCGCCGCCGCTCCGGCCGCCCCGGCGGCCCCCGCCGCGCCGCGCGCGATCCACGAGCGCGAGGACCGGGTGAAGATGACCCGCCTGCGCCAGACCATCGCGCGCCGGCTGAAGGAAGCCCAGAACACCGCCGCGATGCTGACGACCTTCAACGAGGTCGACATGACGGCGGTGATGGCCCTGCGCAACGCCTACAAGGACCAGTTCGAAAAGAAGCACGGCGTGAAGCTGGGCTTCATGAGCTTCTTCGTGAAGGCCTGCATCAGCGCCCTGAAGGCCATCCCGGACGTGAACGCCGAGATCGACGGCACGGACCTGATCTACAAGAACCACTACGACATCGGCGTCGCCGTCGGCACCGAGAAGGGCCTGGTCGTGCCGGTCGTCCGCGACGCCGACACCATGAACCTGGCCGAGATCGAGAAGGCCATCGGCGACCTCGGCAAGAAGGCCCGCGACGGCCAACTGACCATTGAGGACATGCAGGGCGGCACCTTCACCATCTCGAACGGCGGAGTCTACGGCTCGCTGATGTCGACGCCGATCCTGAACGCGCCGCAGTCGGGCATCCTGGGCATGCACAAGATCCAGGAGCGCCCGATGGTCGTGAACGGCCAGATCGTGATCCGCCCGATGATGTACCTGGCCCTCAGCTACGACCACCGCGTGGTCGACGGCCAGGGCGCGGTGACCTTCCTGGTCAAGGTCAAGGAAGCCCTGGAAGACCCGCAGCGCATGCTGCTGGACGTCTAGGCCTTGGCGAAGGACCGGCTCTACCTGCTGCGGCCCGGGTTCGAGGATCCGGCGCTGGACAGCGGCGGCAAGGGCTGGGTCTGCCCGGCCTGTTGCATGGTCGAGGGCTTCCTCGCCGCCTTCCCCCAGGTGCGCGAGGCGCTCGACATCACCTACTACCCGTTCCCCCGGCCCCGTCAGGCGATCATCGACCTGGTCGGCGAGGACCATCAGGGCATGCCGCTGCTGATCCTGGCCGAACACACGCAGGGCGAAGATGTGCTCCAGGCGAACGGCCTGAGGCTCATCTCGGACGAGAAGGCCATCCTGCGCCACCTCGCCCGCAAGCACGGCGTCGCCGCGCCGCATCCGTAGGACGACTGGACGAACCCTCGATTGCTGCGTCATGGTTCGGCCATGGCCCTCGCCGATGTCGCGCGATTTCACACCCTGGCCGAGGCCGAGATCGCGGCCTCGCTCCTGCGGTCCGCCGGCATCGCCGCGACGGTCGCCGACGTCCACTATGGTTCGGTGTTCTGGCTGGAGCAGAGGGCGCTCGGAGGATTTCGCCTGAGCGTCAGCGAGGAGGACCTCGCCGACAGCGTGGCCATCCTCCGCCATCGGCCGGAGGCGGACGCCCTGGAGGAGGAGGATGCGATCCCATCGTCGATCACGGACAGCGACCGCATGGCGGCGACGGCCCTGATGCTGACCGCCGGACCGGCCGCCGGCTGGCTGGTCGCGGGCCGGAGGCGATTCGGCTTCATGGCGTCGCTCGTCATGACCCTCCTGCTGGTCGGACTTGCCTTGAGCCTGGTGGTGACCGGCTGGCCTTGGGTCCGGCTGGTCATTGGCAACTAGGATGCCTCGCGCGCCGAGCCTGTCCGCGGAACATCGGGTTCCACTTCCCTGTCTCGGCGTGGTTCAGTCCAGCCGTGAGGAAGCGACCTCTCTATGCGCAGGGCTGACGTGAACGATCACCGTCCCAACATCGTCGAGGGGCCGCCGCGATTCCGCTGGCCGTGGAGCCGGGGGACGGACCTGGACATCGGCTCGCAAGCGGCTCCGCGAGGCGGTTCGGCGCTCGGCGACAGCACCGTCAGCAAGTCCGCCCAGGTCCCCCACGCCGAGCGGGCGCGGATCCGGCGCGCCCTGCAACCGGCGACGATCGGACCGTCGGCCACGGCCGGACTGAGGGCGCTGCCGGTCCAGGCTGTGGTGCTCGTCGCGCTTGCCTACCACCTGCTCGGGCCCGGCGCCGCCTTCCTCACCGGCTCGGACGCCGGCGCGCGCGGACTGCTCTCGCTGGTCGACACGGTCATGCCCACGGTGGGCGAGTTCGATCCTGCCCGTTGGCTGATTCCGGGCGCGGCCGCCTGGATGTGGCAACCGCTGCTGGCGGTCGGCGGCGCGGCGCTTCTGCGGCTGACGGCGCTGAACGCAGCCCAGCGGGATCCGTTGAGCGCGATCTGGATCGCAGCCGCCGCGACCGCCGTCGACACGGCCACCTGGCTGTTCATGGGTCTCAAGCTGGCGGGCACGACCTTCACCCCGGAAGAGGCCGCGGCCCTGGTCACCTTGCTGAAGGTCGAGGGCGGCGCGCTGCTGGTGCTGTTCTTCGTGCTGGCGCCCCGCGGGAGGACACGGCCCGGCGAGACGGGCGCCGACCAGCACGGCGTCCGCTGACCCCGATTTCGGGGTCTCTTCTGTTGACCTAGGGGCGCGAGGGCTTAAACCGCCTCGCACGAGCGCGACCGCGCGCCCATATCCCGTTCGCATTCTTCGCGAGACAAGGTTTCCAGACCCATGGCCCAGTACGACGTCGTCATCATCGGGGGCGGCCCCGGCGGCTACAACGCGGCGATCCGCGCCGGCCAGCTGGGCCTGAAGGTGGCCTGCGTCGAGGGCCGCGAGACGCTGGGCGGGACCTGCCTGAACGTCGGCTGCATGCCGTCCAAGGCGCTTCTGCACGCCTCGGAGCTCTACGAGGCCGCGACCGGCGGCGAGTTCGCCAAGCTGGGCATCGAGGTGAAGCCCAAGCTGAACCTCGCCCAGATGATGGCCCAGAAGTCGGAAAGCGTGACCGCCCTGACCAAGGGTATCGAATTCCTATTCAAGAAGAACAAGGTCGAGTGGATCAAGGGCTGGGGCCGCATCGACGGGCCGGGCAAGGTCGTGGTCACGGCCGCGCATGGCGCCGAGATGACCTACGAGACGAAGAACATCATCATCGCCACCGGCTCGGAGGCCACCCCGCTGCCCGGCGTCGAGGTCGACAACAAGCGCATCGTCGACTCGACTGGCGCCCTGTCGCTGACCGAAGTGCCCAAGTCGCTCGTGGTCATCGGCGCCGGCGTGATCGGCCTCGAGCTCGGCTCCGTCTGGCGCCGCCTGGGCGCCGAGGTGACGGTGGTCGAGTTCCTCGACCGCATCGTGCCGGGAACGGACGAGGAAACCGCCAAGACCTTCCAGCGGTCGCTGACCAAACAGGGCTTCAAGTTCAAGCTGGGCAGCAAGGTCACCGGCGCCAAATCGATGGGCAAGGCGGTGGAGCTGACCGTCGAGCCGGTCGCCGGCGGGGAGGCCGAGGTGCTGACCGCCGACTACGTCCTGGTCGCCATCGGCCGCCGTCCCTACACCAAGGGGTTGGGCCTGGAGACGGTCGGCATCACGCCGGACAAGCGCGGCGTCATCGCCAACGACCACTTCAAGACCGGCGTCGGCGGCGTCTGGGTGGTGGGCGACGCGACCAGCGGCCCGATGCTGGCCCACAAGGCCGAGGACGAGGGCGTGGCCTGCGTTGAACTCATCGCCGGCAAGGCGGGCCATGTGAACTACGGCATCATCCCGGGGGTCATCTACACCGCGCCGGAGGTGGCCACGGTCGGCCAGACCGAGGAAGACCTGAAGGCCGCGGGCGTCGCCTACAAGGTCGGCAAGTTCCCGTTCAGCGCCAACAGCCGCGCCAAGATCAACCACGAGGGCGAAGGGTTCGTGAAGGTGCTGGCCGACGCCAAGACCGACCGCATCCTGGGCGTCCACATGATCGGGCCCAATGTCGGCGACATGATCGCCGAATACTGCGTGGCCATGGAGTTCTCGGCGGCGTCGGAGGACGTGGCGCGGACCTGCCACCCGCACCCGACCCGGTCCGAGGCCCTGCGCCAGGCGGCGATGGGCGTCGAAGGCTGGACGATGCAGGCCTGAGGCCTCTTCAGGCGCTAGCCAGTCATCCCCCTCCGCCCTAGGCTCTCCCTGGAACACAGGGAGAGACCAATGACTCATGGCGCGCCCGTCTGGCGGGATGTCGAGATCGTCGCCGTCCGCGAACTGCTGGCGCAGCTCAACAGCGTCGAGACCGGTCCCGGCAGCTGGGAAGACCGCCGCACCGGCATGAACGCTTTCGGCGCCATGTCGCCCTTGCCGGAGGATACGGTGGTCGAAGCCGTCGACATCGCCGGCCTCCCGGCCGAGTTCGTGACGCCCAAGGGCGCGGATCGTCATCGCGCGCTGCTCTACCTGCACGGCGGCGGCTATTGCGTGGGCAGCCCGACCAGCCACCGACCGTTGGCGGCGCGGCTGGCCGGGGCGATCGGCTGTCCGGCCCTTGTGCCCGACTACCGCCTGGCGCCCGAGCACCGCTTCCCGGCGGCCGTCGATGACGCGGTGAAAGCCTATCGCTTCCTGCTCGGCGAAGGCGTCGAACCCGGTCGCATCGTCATAGCCGGCGACAGCGCCGGCGGCGGCCTGACCATCGCCACGGCCATCGCCATCCGCGACAGCGGCCTGCCGCAGCCAGGCTGCCTGTTCGCCATCAGCCCCTGGGCCAACCTCGCCCAGACCGGAGCGGCCTACGCCGCCGTCCTGCACGACCCGATGCTGACCCGCGAGGGGCTGCAGGAGTTCGCCGACGCCTACCTGCAGGGCGAAGGACCGCACCATCCGCTGGCCAGCCCGGCGCTGGCGGACCTGCACGACCTGCCGCCGATGCTGCTCCACGCCGGCGGGGCGGAGATCCTCGCCTCCGACACCACCCTGCTGGCCGAGCGCGCCGGCTTGGCGGGCGTCGAGGTTCGGGCCGAGATCTGGCCGGAGATGATCCACGTCTGGCACGCCTTCGCGCCCTGGCTCGCCGCGGGCCGCAGGGCGATCGACGAGGCTGCGGTTTGGGTGAAGGGGAAGCTAGCGTAGCCCTCGCGTCCTTCGACACGCCGTTTCGCGCCTTCTCAGGATGACGTCGTTACAAGGCAATCCACCCACGTCATGCTGAGCAGCGCCGCAGGCGCGTGTCGAAGCACGCACTACGCCCTCGGATGCGCCTTGCCATAGGCCGCCAGCAGCCCGTCGGCGTCGACCGCGGTGTATTTCTGCGTCGTCGACAGACTGGCGTGGCCGAGCAGTTCCTGGATCGAGCGCAGGTCGGCGCCGGCGCCCAGCAGATGCGTCGCGAAGCTGTGACGCAGAGCATGGGGCGTGGTGCGGTCGGACAGGCCGAGGCGACCGCGCAGCGCCTGGACCCGCGCCTGCACGTGGCGGGGCGACAGCGGGCCGCCGCGCGGGGCGCGGAACAGCGGCGCGTCCGGCGACAGGGCGAAGGGCAGCGCGGCGACATAGGCGTCGATCGCTTCGCGCACGGCCGGCAGCACCGGCACGATCCGCGTCTTCGACCCCTTGCCGAGCACGCGCAGGCTCTCACCCAGCGGCGCGTCCGACCGTTTGAGTGAGAGCGCCTCGCTGATCCGCAGGCCGCAGCCCCAGAGCAGGGTCAGCACCGCCTCATCGCGGGCCGCCTCCCAGCCGTCGCGGTCGGGGTCGAGCGACGCCTCCTCGATCAGGCCGCGGGCGTTGTCCTCGCTGACCGGCCGCGGCGCGCCGGGCTTCACGCGCGGCCCCTTCACCAGGGTGAGCGCGGGATTAGGCGTCGCCAGCCGGCGGTCGAGGAAACCGTGGTAGCCGCGGATCGCCGACAGCGCCTGCGAGACCGACCGCGCCGACAGCGGCCGCTCGCCGTCGCGGCGGTGGGCCAGATAGGCGCGCACCTCGGCCGGCGTGATGGTCGCCATGGCCGAGAGGTTCAACGTCTCGGCGCGATGCTGTTCCAGAAAGGCGAGATAGGGCGACACCGCGCCCAGATAGGCCTCGACCGTGCGCGGTGAGACGCGCCGCTCGTTGGCGAGATGGTCCAGCCAGGCGCCGAGCGCCTCGCGGGCGGTGGCTACAGGACCGGCCATCGCTCCGCCGTGCGTTCGACGACCCGGGCCAGGAAGGCGACCAGTTCCGCGCCCATGTCCTCCGTGAAGCCCTTCTCATCCGGGGATCCGAAGGCCAGCACCCCCTGACGCGCCGGCTCCCAGAGGGCGACGCGGACCAGCGCCATCGACCGAACCTGCTCGCCCCGCGCCCCGAAGAGCCCGCGCGAGGGAGCGTGGAAGCCCATGCGGTGCAGGCGCTGGGCGCCCAGGATCATGTCGCTCTGCCCCTCGACCAGCGCGTACCAGCCGGCCGGCACGCGCTCGGGCCCCTCCAGGGCCAGGGTCGCGGCGACCATGCCGAAGCGCAGGGTGGCCATGTCGTCGATGCGACGCGCGAGATCGGAGTGGTTGCGCGCCTCGAGCAGGTCGATGACAGCGGCATGGGTCTGGGCCTGGGCGGCGAAGTTGGCCCGGGCCGTGGCCTCGAGCTGCTTGCGGGCCCGGCTCTCGCGCTTGTGGGCGGCATGCACGCGCGCCAGGGCGGCCGGCCCGAAATCCACCAGGTTGGCGGCGTCGACACGGAGACCGAGGTCGGCCAGCAGTTCCGCGTCATCGCGGATCAGATACGGATGTTCCCGCAGTACGCGGCGCAGGTCTTCCGCTGCCGATTCCTTCCGCTTCGCGTCAGACATTTTCGCCCCCGAACCGCGCGGTTCCGCAGGGCGATTCTGCCCTACAGGATCGACTGCCCGGTCTTGGCCCAGTCGCTCAGGAACTGTTGAAGCCCACTTTCGGTTAACGGGTGCTTGAACAGGGCCTCGAACACCGCCGGCGGGATGGTCGCGCAGTCGGCGCCGGCCAGCGCCGATTCCGTGACGTGCTGGGGCGTCCGGATCGAGGCGGCCAGGATCTCGGTGTCGAAGCCGTAGGTGTCATAGATCGCCCGGATGGCGCCGATCAGCTCGACGCCCGAGCCCGGCGTCTGGTCGTCCAGCCGACCGATGAAGGGCGAGACGTAGGTCGCGCCGGCCTTGGCGGCCAGCAGGGCCTGGTTGGCCGAAAAGCAGAGGGTGACGTTGGTCTGAATGCCTTCGCGGGCGAACTGCGCGGTGGCGACCAGGCCGGCGCGGGTCAGCGGAACCTTCACGACCACGTTCGGAGCGATGCCGGCCAGCTTGCGGCCCTCGGCCAGCATGCCCTCGGCGTCGACAGCCACCGCTTCGGCGCTCACCGGACCCTCGACGATCTCGCAGATCTCGGCGATGACTTCGGCCATGGGTCGCCCCGACTTGGCGATGAGAGTCGGGTTGGTGGTGACGCCATCCACGAGGCCCGTGGCGGCGAGGTCCTTCAGGACGACGGTGTCGGTGGTGTCGAGAAACAGCTGCATGGGATCGCTTTTAGCGGCTCAATCGGCCATGGACCACCTGTGACCCGCATCGCCTCCGTTCTTCTTCCGATGCCGCTGCCCGAGGCGTTCGACTACGCCGAGCCGGAGGGGATGGACCTTGCCGTCGGCGATCATGTCGCCGTGCCCCTCGGCCCGCGCAGCGTGCGGGGCGTGGTGACGGCGCTGAGGGAAGGCGCGGGCGGCAACCGGCCGCTCAAGCCGGTGCTCGAACGGATCGACGATCCGGTCCTGCCCGAGACCACCCTCAAGTTCGTCGAATGGGCTGCGAAATACTCGGTCGACGCGCCCGGACAGCCGCTGGCCATGGCCCTGCGTGGCCTGCGCGCGCCCCGACCCCGGCCGATCAAGCTGCTGCGGGCGACCGGCGCGCTGCCCGCCCGCGCGACCCCTGCCCGCCAGAAGGTGCTCGACGCCGCCGCCGGCGGGCCGATGACCGGCGCCGAGCTGGCCGAGAAGGCAGGCGTGTCCTCCGGCGTCGTGAAGGGCCTGCTGGACGAGGGGGCGCTTGCCCTTGATCTCGTGACGCCGGACCACCGATTTGACGCCCTCGATTGGACCTCGCCGGGTCCTGAGCTCAACCCGAGCCAGAAAGCCGCCGCCGAGGCGCTGGTCGGGATGGTGCGCGAGGGCGGCTATCAGGCGGCGCTGCTCGACGGAGTCACCGGGTCGGGCAAGACCGAGGTCTATCTCGAGGCGGTCGCCGCGGCCCTCGACGCCGATCCCGCCGCCCAGGTGCTGGTGCTGTTGCCCGAGATCGCCCTGACCCAGGCGGTGCTGGCCCGGTTCGAAACCCGCTTCGGCGGCGCGCCCGTGGAATGGCACTCCGCCGTGCCGCCGCCGTTGCGCCGCCGGGCCTGGGAGGGGGTCGCCTCTGGCCAGGCCCGGATCGTGGTCGGCGCCCGTTCGGCGCTGTTCCTGCCCTATCGCGACCTGCGGCTGATCGTCGTGGACGAGGAGCACGACGGCTCCTTCAAACAGGAGGAAGGCTTCATCTACCAGGCCCGCGACCTGGCCGTGGCCCGCGCCCACATCGAGAAATGCGCCATCGTGCTGGCCTCGGCGACGCCGTCCCTGGAGACCGTCTGGAACGCTCGCCAAGGTCGCTATCGCTGGCTGAAGCTGGGCAAGCGGCACGGGGCGGCGCAGCTGCCGGACGTGACGCTGATCGACATGCGCGAGCACCCTCCCGAGGTCGGCCGCTGGCTGTCGCGACCGCTGGTCGAGGCGATGGCCGAGACCTTCGGCCGAGGCGAGCAGACCCTGCTGTTCCTCAACCGGCGAGGCTATGCGCCCCTGGTCCTGTGCAAGGCCTGCGGCGAACGCATGAAGTCGCCGGACACCGACAGCTGGCTGGTCGAGCATCGCTATACGGGTCGGCTGGTCTGCCATCTGACCGGCTTTTCGATGCCCCGGCCGGACAAATGCCCGCACTGCGGGGCGAAGGACAGCCTCGTCTCGATCGGTCCGGGCGTGGAACGGGTCGAGGAAGAGGTCCGCGCGCTGTTCCCGGAGGCGCGGGTGGCGGTGTTCTCGTCCGACACCGTGTTCGACGCCGAGGGCGCGCGGTCCCTGGTCGGAGCCATGGCGGCCGGCGAGATCGACGTGCTGGTCGCCACCCAGGCCGCGGCCAAGGGGCACGACTTTCCCAATCTGACGCTGGTGGGCGTCGTCGACGCCGACCTCGGCCTGCGCGGCGGCGACCTGCGGGCGGGAGAGCGGACCTTCCAGTTGCTGGCCCAGGCGAGCGGTCGGGCGGGTCGCCGCGACCGGCCAGGTCGGGCGCTGCTGCAGACCTATGCGCCGGAGCATCCGGTCATGCAGGCCCTGGCGGCGCAGGACCGGGACGCCTTCATCGAGGCCGAGATGGAGGCCCGCGAGTTGGCCGCCCTGCCGCCGTTCGGACGGCTGGCGGCCATCATCGTATCGGGCCCCGATCCTGTGGCGCTGGAATCCTATGTGCGGCAGCTGGCCTCGGTCGCCCCCAACGCCGAAGGCGTCGATATCTTCGGCCCGGCCGACGCGCCGCTGGCGCTGGTGCGTGGCCGGCGGCGCAAGCGCTTCCTGGTGCGGGCCGACCGCGGCGTGGACCTGCAGGGCTTCCTCGCCGCCTGGCGCGCGCGGGCCCGGCCGCCGGGCGCCATACGGGTCACGCTGGACGTGGACCCGTACAGCTTCCTGTAGGCCTAGTGGCCCTGCGGCGGCGCGCCGCCCGAGGCGTCGGCCAGGCGGTCGGCCTTGCGCTCACGGCTCTTGCGGGACCACATGTTCAGCCCCTCGACCAGGGCCGAGAAGGCCATCGCGGTATAGATATAGCCCTTGGGCACGTGGACGCCGAAGCCGTCGGCGATCAGCACCAGGCCGATCATCAGCAGGAAGCCCAGCGCCAGCATCACCACCGTCGGGTTGTTGTGGATGAAATTGCCGAGCGGATCGGCGGCGAGGAACATGCAGGCCACGGCGATGATCACCGCGATGATCATGATCGGCACATGGTCGGTCATGCCGACGGCGGTCAGGATCGAGTCGATCGAGAAGACCAGGTCGAGCAGCAGGATCTGCACGATGGCCGCGCCGAAGTTGCTGGCCACAGCGTTCTTGGCGTCCAGCACGTCGCCGGTCGGGGCGGGATCGACGCTGTGGTGAATTTCCTTGGTCGCCTTCCACAGCAGGAACAGGCCGCCGGCGATCAGGATCAGATCGCGCCAGGAGAAGGCGGTGTCGAAGGTGGGTTCGCCATGCTCGCCCACCGGGCCGCTGAAGCCGAGGTCGAAGACGGGCTCCTTGAGGCCGACCAGCCAGGCGATGGAGAACAGCAGGCCGATCCGCATCAGCAGCGCCAGCGACAGGCCGATCCGCCGCGCCTGCTGACGCTGCGCCTCGGGCAGCTTGTTCGAGAGGATCGAGATGAAGACCAGATTGTCGATCCCCAGAACGATCTCCATCACCACGAGGGTGATCAGCGCCGCCCAGGCGGCGGGGTCGACAAGGAGGTGGGCAAAACTGTCCATCGGGGGGGTGTGACCTTCACGTCTGGTGAACCGGGTTCGGCTTATGTAGCGAACAATGCGCCGGGTTGAACCGCTTTCGGTCGATTCCCGTGGCGCGCGATTTGCACTCGCCCCGAAGGGGCGCCCTGGACGGCGCCGCGACGGGACAGGAGACCGCCATGCCCGACGGCGCGAATATCAGACCGCTGACCGCCCTGCGCTTCTTCGCGGCGCTTTGGGTCGTGCTCTACCACTACTGGCCGAAGCTGGACGTCGGCTTCACGCCGCAGCTGGTCGAGAAGGGTTATCTGGGCGTGGAGCTGTTCTTCACCCTGTCGGGCTTCATTCTCTGCCACGTCTATCTCGCAGCCTTCGGTGACGGGCGGTTCCGGTACGGCGACTTCCTGTGGAACCGGCTGGCGCGAGTCTATCCGCTGCACCTGGCGACCCTGGCCGGGATGATCGCGCTGGGCGTGGGCGCGGGCCTGGCGGGCTTCGCCATCGACGCCGACATCCTGCGCTGGGACGCCCTGCCGGCCAATCTGCTGCTGGTCCAGGCCTGGGGCTTCGCGCCGGCGGCGGCCTTCAACCATCCGTCCTGGTCGATCTCGGCGGAGTGGTTCGCCTACCTGACCTTCCCCCTGTCGGCCTGGGCGGCCTGGCGGCTGCGCGGGCGGCCGTGGCTGTTCGCCGGCCTGGTGGTCTCGGTGCTAGCCATCCTCTATCCGACCTTCGAGCGGCTGGCGGGATTCTCGCTGAACGAGGCGACCATCCACTGGGGCGCGCTGCGAATCGTGCCCTGCTTCCTGCTGGGCTGCGCGATGCACGCCCTCTGGCGTTCCGGCGCCGTGCGAAGCGTGACCGCCGCGGCCCTGGGCGCCTCGTTTTCGGGCGCCGGCATGCTCATCGCGGCGGCGACGGGCGCTCCCGATGTCCTCTGTGTGATCGCCTTCGGTGGATTGATCCTGAGCCTGGCGGGCCTCGCCCAGCAGGGTTCGCGCTTTGCTTCCCAGCCGGGCTTCGTCTACCTCGGCGAGATCAGCTATTCGACCTACATGATCTGCGTGCCCTGGAAGATCATCTTCGTGAATGCAGCGGCGAAGGTCTTGAATCTACCGACCGAAAAGCTGCCGCTCGGCCTGTGGATGATCTTCCTCGCGGCCGTGGTTCCACTGTCGGCCGCTTCCTATCATCTGATCGAAAAGCCGGCCCGCGCGCGGATGAAACTGTGGTCCGACTCATGGCGCGCGCGACGTGACGCCACGGCGACAGCGTGAAAAGACTCTTTTCATTCGTGCGTGAGATGAGTATCCCCTCACCTTCAGTACCACGGGGGAGCGCTCCTGATGCGTCAACGGACCAGAACCCTTATCGGTTCCCTGGCCGCCGCAGCGGTGATCAGCCTTACGCCCACGGCTAACGCCCTGGCGGACATCTATTGGCAATGCGTGCCCTTCGCGCGTCTGCTTTCTGGCATCCAGATTTACGGCGACGCCCGCACCTGGTGGGGTCAGGCTGTCGGCAAGTACGAGACCGGCCGCGACCCGCGCATGGGCGCGGTCCTGGCCTTCAAGCCGACCGACCGCATGCAGCTGGGCCACGTGGCCGTGGTCAGCAAGCTGGTCACCGACCGCATCATCCTGGTCACGCACGCCAACTGGTCGCGCATCGGCGGCGCCCGAGGCCAGATTGAGCGTGACGTGACCGTGATCGACATGTCGCCGGTGGGCGACTGGTCGCTGGTCAAGGTCTGGTACGACCCGATCCGCGACCTGGGCACCTCGGTCTATCCAACCCACGGCTTCATCTACCAGAACGCCCAGGCCGTCCGCGTCGCCCAGACCGATCCGCGCTTCTGGTCGGCCCAGGGCGTGACCATGGCCCGCACCGCCGCCAACCAGACCGCCGGCGGCGTCGGTCCGCTGCCCTCGCCGCTGGGCGTGGTCAACCAGGCCGCCGACGCGACCGACCGGATCGCCGCCCTGATCGCGGCCGCGACCGGACAGAGCCAGTCCGACCAGGAAGACTGATCACGGCTCGCTCGCCGCCGGCGGGCTGGGGCATCGACCGTCCCACGCGCCCGTCGCCGTGGAAGAGGCTGGCTCGGAAACGACCGTTTCTGACATTTCAAACCTTCCATTAAGGCGGGTGCGGCAAAAGTGCGCGGGCAAGGACCCCGCCGCCCAATGCCCGCCGACCCGCCCAATCTCGTCCGGAGCTACGACTTCGGGACCGTCCGCAAGGTGCTCGACGCCCATGCGCGGTACCTTGGCGGCCGCAGCGGCGGCATGCGCGCCAGTCTCAGCTACGCCGACCTTTCGAACATGGCGCTCGACGGCTACGACCTCAGCGAGGCCGACCTGACCGGCGCCTGGTTGAACGGCGCCGGCCTGAAGGGCGCGCGTTTGAACCGGGCCACGATGTTCGGCTGCGATCTTCGCGAGGCCGACCTGAGGGAAGCCGACCTCGGCGGCGCCGATCTGCGCGGCGCCTGTCTGCGGGGGGCCAATCTGGCCGGCGCCAACCTGATGGGCTGCGACCTGCGCGAGGGCCAGATCGCGCTTCAGGGCGGCGACCAGGGCTGGCGCGTTCTCAAGCACGATCGCAAGCCGGGCGAGCTCGACTACGCCGTCATCAAGGATGCGAACCTCGCCGGCGTTCAGCTCTCCGGCGCGCCGTCGATCGCCGCCGACTTCACCGACGCCGACCTCCGCGGCGCCTGCCTGAACGGGGCCCGGCTGATCAACGCCGTGCTCGACGGAGCCGACCTCACCAGCGCCGACATTTTCGGCAGCGACATGTCCGGCGCATCGCTCAAACAAGCCGTGCTGGTCGGGGTCAGGCTGGACGACGCCAACCTCGAGAACGCCGACCTGACGGACGCCCTCAAGGCGCCGCCGGCGATGATCTATGTCGACGACACCCCGCTGCAGGATCTGCTCGGCGAGCATGAAGCCTTCTGTGACAGCGATGGCCGGTCGGGCCGGGTGATGAAGGTCTCGCGGGTCGACTTCCGGCCGCTGCGCCAGCTGCGCGGCCGGCGGCTCAGCGGCATCGGCGCGCCGCGGTCCGTGTTCTTCGGGATGAACCTCGACGGCGCTCAGTTCCAGGGCGCAGACCTGGCGGGCGCCGACCTGCGCAACACCTCGCTCAAGGGCGCCGACCTGCGCGGGGCGAGGCTGCAGGGCGCGCTGCTGCACAAGGCGGACCTGCGCGACGCCCGGCTCGGTCCTCTGATGATCGCAGAGGGCCGGTTCCTGCGCACCGACATGACCAAGGCCATTCTCCGCGGCGCCGACCTGCGCGGCGCCCAGGCCCAGAAGGTTCGCCTCCTTGAGGCGGATCTGACCGGCGCGCGCCTGCAGGACGCCGACCTGCGCGACGCCGAGATGGAAGCCTGATCCTCCGCTATGCGAGACGAGCGTGGTGCGGCAAACTGCGCGCCGCGGGCTTGCGGGGGGAGCGCGGCGCATGACGATTACGGACGAGATGCTGATCGCCTACCTCGGGGGCAAGCTGTCGGAGGCCGAACGGCTGGCCGTTGAAGCGGCGGTCGAAGACGATCCCACGGTGGCCGAGCGGCTTCGCCGGCACCGCGAGGTCGGGGCGATGATCCAGGACGCCATCTCGGCCGGCGGCCGCAAGAGCCGGGGGACGGTCGCCGGGGATGGCGGTCCCGCGTCGGTCGTGTCCCTGGCCGCCGCGCGAAGGACGCGGCAGCCGCCGCCGCCGCCTCGGACCAGCGCCACGACGGCGAAGCCGCGCAAGCCGCTCGATCCTCGCTGGGCCGCCCTGATCGCCGGCCTCGTCGTCGGGGTCGCCATCGGCCTGTTCGCGCCCAGGCCGACCCAGCAGCTCGTCGACGGCGACCTGTTCGCGCGCGCTGCGCTCGCCGCGACGCTGGAGCGGCGCCTGCAGGCCGAACAGAAGCCGGGCGTGCCGGTGCGCATTCTCGCCACCTACCAGGCGCCTGAGGGCGGCTGGTGCAGGACGTTCGACAGCAAGGCGGGCCTGTCCGGCATCGCCTGCCGCGGCCGCGACGGCTGGCGGGTGCAGCTCGCAGAAACCGGTGTCGCCCAGCCGTCTGCGGCCCAGGTCGCGACCATCCGGGCCCTGAAGCTGGGCGCGCCGGTCGACGCCGCGACCGAGCGCAAGGGCCGGGCCGCGGCCTGGCGCTAGAGCCTGATGGGTTCAGATGGAACAATCTGAACCCTGAATCAGGCTCTACACCTTTGATTCTAGAGCACGATTCAGCCATCAGACGATCCGTCTGATGCCATCGTGCTCTAGTCTACAGGCCGCGCCGCAGGGGCAGGAGGTCGGGGAACACCGGCTCGCGCTTCTCCTGCTTGGCGGCGAAGGTCTCGGCCATATGCGGGCCCGAGAACATGCCGACCTGCCAGAGCGCGATATAGTCCAGCGCGTCCTTGATCGTATGATCGCGGGCGTAGTTGATCATCACCTTGCTGCCGGCGACCGCCAGCGGCGACTTCGAGGCGATCTCGCGGGCCGTGGCCAGGGCGTGGGCGACCACCGCCTCATGATCGGGCAGCACCTCGTTGACCAGGCCAATCTCCCTCGCCCGATGGGCCGGGAGGCGGCTGCCGGTGTAGGCCAGCTCCCGCACCCAGCCTTCGGGGATCAGCTTGCACAGCCGCGGGAAGGTGCCGACATCGGCGGTCATGCCGATGTTGATCTCCATGATCGTGAAGAAGGCGTCCTCCGTGCAGTAACGGATGTCGCAGGCGCTGGTGAAGTCGACCGCCCCGCCGATGCAGCCGCCATGGATCGCGGCGATCACCGGCATCCGCGCCTGGTCGAGGCAGGTGAAGGTGTCCTGCAGGTGATGCACGTGGCGGCGGAAGCTTTCCCCGGCGACATGGCGGTCGACCGGACCGCCGTCGCGCTCGCCGACGTTGGCGAACACCGACAGATCCATGCCGGCGCAGAAGTGCTTGCCGGTCGACGAGATGACGATGCAGCGCGCGCGCGCGTTGTCGTCGATGTCCTTCACAATGGCCGGCAATTCGCGCCAGAAGTCCCGGTTCATGGTGTTCATCGCCTCGGGCCGCGTCATGCGGATGTGGGCGACGTGATCGGCGATGGTGACCTCAAAGCAGTTCCATGTCGTCTCGGCGGCCGAGACGGCGGCGTGAGCGGTCATGATGTTCCTCCCGTTTTCGGCAGTGTCGCGCCTTGACCCGGCGAAAGCCAAGAGGCCCCCGAAATGGAGGGCGCGGTCGCTTCGCCGCCGTGGATGATGGCGTCATGGACGTGATCGACATCACCGCGCGCCTGATCGGCGCCTTCTATGCCTTCGGCGGCGTCTTGGCCCTGCGCGCCATCGCCGCCGACGCCGTTCTCGATCGGGCGCTGGCGTCGATCGCCATGAGCCGGCCGGACCCGGACGACGAGCTGCGGCGGCGGGTGCTGACGGCCGCTTCGGTGGTTACGGCGGCGAGCGGCGGGGCCCTGGCGCTGCAGAGCGGGCTGGCGCCGTGGCTGTTCATGCTGAACCTTGGACTTCAGGCCGGTTGGCTCGCCTGGGCCAGGGTCCGCTTCCCGCCGCGCGACGCGGACGAGATCCTCGGCCGGCGTCGGGTCGCCCGCGCCGCGGCTGTCTGGGCCGGCGCGACGGCCATCGTTCTGTGGCTGGATCTCGACGGCCGGCTGGGCCCCGTCTCCGAGCCGTGGCCGCCCTTGGCGCTGGCGGTCGGCGTCGTGGCGATGCTCGCCTGGATCCTGCCCCAGCTGGCCGGGAAGCCCGGCCCCACGCCCGCCTTCGGCGAGGAGCCGGACGGTCAGGCGGTCGTCGTCGCGCCGCGCCGCGTTCGGCTGGCGCTCCGCTACGGCTTCCAGACCCTATGGGACGCCGACGACGGCCGCGCGCTCAACCCGTTCGATCACCTGCCCGACGCCCTCGCGACCCGGCTGCTGGCCTGGGAAGACGCCTTCCACGACGCCTTCGACCCGCACGAACCCGATGCCGGCCCCCAGTTCGCCCCGGCCAGGGCCGAGGCTCACGAGCTCGAGGGCCTGGCCATCGCCGCCGAGTTGAGGGCGCTGTTTGGCGAGGACGCGGTGGACGGGCCGTTCACTCAGCACGAGGCCGGCGCGAGAGACCCCCTCGCGGGGTGATCCGCCCGGCCGGCGCGCGGCGCGACCGGGACGCACAATCGCGTGACCCCGCCGCGCGCGTCGCCTGCCCGGGCGTGCAATCGGCGACCGTCGGTATACCCTCCGGCTCCCATTCGACATTCCACGAGGAGGCTCCTCATGCGCATCGCCCTCACGACAGCCCTACTTCTCGCCGCCGCGGCGACAGCGGCGCCGGGCGCGGCGCAGGCTCGCGGGATTTTCGGCTGTGACGCCGAGGGCGGGAAACAGGAGGGCGGCGCGGTGATCGGCGCCATCGTCGGCGGCATCATCGGCAATCAGGTGTCGAAGAACGAGCGCGGCCTGGGCACGGCCATCGGCGCCGGCCTCGGCGCCGCCGCCGGGTCGGCGATCGGCTGCAAGATGCAGGAAGCCGACCGTCGACGCGCCGAAGCCGCCCTGGAAGAGGCCCTGCGCACAGGGCAGGCCGCCAACTGGCGCAACCCCGAGACCGGATCGCGCGGCGACGTGTCGGTCCAGCCGTGGAACGCCTATGGCGAGGGTTACGGCGAGCCCTACAGCCTGAGGAACGTCAGCTACGCGCGGGGGGTCCAACCCCGACGCGACTGGGAGGGCGGCGGCGGCTGGTGGCACGCGCCCGGAACGGTGAACCTGCGGAGTCGCCCGTCCACCTCCGGCGCGGTCGTCGGCAAGCTGCCGGGCGGCCAGGACTTCATGGTGCTGGCTAAGGTCCCGGGTCAGCCCTGGCTGCTCGTGGGCCAGAACGGGTACGCCACAGGCTATGTCGCGCAGTCCGTCGTCCGGCCGCGCGGCGGCGACACCGGCGACTGCCGCCGGATCGAACAGACGATCCACACCCGCAAGTACGGCGTCGAGCGGGAGCGCTATCGCGCCTGCCGCAAGCCCGGCGGGGCCTGGGACCTTACCCGCATCTAGGGTCGCCCTGGGGCGTGGCGACCGTCAGCCGCGCGTCAGGATCAGGACGGCCGCCGCGATCAGCAGGGCGCCCACCAGGAAGGCGAAGCCGCGCCGGAAGGCGGGTTCGGTCATCCGCGCCGACAGCGCCGCGCCGCCAAGGCCGTAGGCGCTCATCGCGACGATATCGAAGCCGATGGTCGCCGCCGCGAACAGCAGCAGCTGCGGGACCAGCGGTCTCTGCACGTCGAGGAACGGCGGCAAGACGGCCGTGAAGAACAGCAGCGCCTTGGGGTTGGCGATCTGCACCGAGAAGCCGTCCAGGAAGGCCGAACGGTTGCGGTGGACGTCCGGCGCCGTCGCCGGGCCGCCCTCGCCGCGGATTCCCGACCAGATCGACTTCACGCCCAACCAGGCGACGTAGACCCCTCCCGCGACGGCCAGGACGTGGAAGGCCGCGGGGAAGGCCGAGACCAGGGCGCCCAGGCCCAGCGCCGCACCGCCGAACCAGACCAGGGTCGCGGCGTTCATGCCCGCCACGCCGATCAGGGCCTGCGCCTTGCCGCGTTGCATGCCGGTGGCGATGGCGAAGATGTTCGCCGGGCCAGGCGTCACCGCCATCACCGACATGATCGCCAGGAAGGCGCCGTAGCGGGCGGGATCGACGGGCAGGATCATGTCCGCCCATGGCACGGCGATCACGCGGCGGACAAGAGGGCGTGAGCGGCAGAATTCCTGAGCGCGGCGCCAGGTAAATCCTAGTGACTTAGGTGACTTTAACTGCGATGCGTTTTAGGTCAGGCAACCGGGCGGTCAAATGGATCCCGATTTCTGGATTTTCTTCGCCGTGGGGGTAGCGGCCCAGCTGGTCGACGGCGCGCTGGGCATGGCCTATGGCGTGGTCTCCTCGACGGTGCTGCTGGCGCTCGGCGTCGCGCCCGCCAACGCCTCGGCCAGCGTCCACGCGGCCAAGGTCTTCACCGGCCTGGCCTCGGCCGTGTCGCACATCGTCTATCGCAACGTGAACTGGCGGCTGCTGGGCCTGCTGTCGGCCGGCGGCGTGGTGGGCGGGGTGCTGGGCGCCTACGTCCTGACCTCGATCGACGGCGAGCTGGTCAAGCCCTGGGTGGTGGCGTGGCTGGGCCTGATGGGCCTGGTCATCCTCTGGCGCGCCTGGAAAGGAACGCGGCCCAAGGTGCTGAGCTGGAAGCGGCCCGCGCCGCTCGGCCTCGTCGGCGGCTTCTTCGACGCCATCGGCGGCGGCGGCTGGGGGCCGGTGGTGACGAGCACCCTGCTGGGCTCGGGCGCCGACCCGCGCCAAGCCATCGGCACCACCAACGCGGCCGAGTTCTTCGTCGCCTCGGCCATCTCAGCGGCCTTCGTCGCTTCGATCGTGACCGGCCATTGGGAAGCCGATGGCCTGAGAGACCACGTCTGGTCGGTCGGCGGCCTGATCGCCGGCGGCGTGCTGGCCGCGCCGCTGGCCGGCTGGATGACCAAGGTCCTGCCGGTCCGGGCCCTGACCTGGCTGGTCGGCCTGATGGTGACCGGTCTGGCGATCTGGCAGGGCGTGGTGCTGGCGGGCCTGTCGCGCTAGAGCACGATGGCATCAGACGGAATCGTCTGATGGCTGAATCGTGCTCTAGAATCAAAGGTGTAGAGCCTGATTCAGGGTTCAGATTGTTCCATCTGAACCCATCAGGCTCTAGGCCAGCAGGATCAGGACCGCCTTGCCCAGGGCGCCGAACAGCAGGACCGCGGCGGCCAGGGTCTGGATCAGGAAGCCCAGTTCGCGCTTGCCCGGGTCCTTGACGTAGCCGAGGGCGTAGAGGATCCGGCCGATGATCCACACCACGCCGAGGCCCGCCGCGATCTGGCCCATCGGGTCCTGCGGCGCCCAGAACAGGTGGAACAGCCACAGGGACGGCAGGAAGATCGGCAGCCACTCCAGGGTATTGGCCTGGACGCGGATACTGCGCTCGAGCACCGGATCGCCGGTCATGCAGGGCGCGGCGATGCCACATTTGCGCCGGGCGCCGGCGACGCCCAGCCCCATCCAGAAATAGACCAGCAGGGCCACGAGGGTGACGATGGCGACGTAGGCGTATGACTGCATTGGATGGAGCCTCCCGATTCCCGCGACGGTCTGCGCCGCCGTGGCGCGAGCCTGTCATGCTTCGCCCGCCGCAGGAACCCGCCGGCCGAACAGGGATTTACACGAGCGTGGGGGCCCTCGCCGCCCGGAGGAGACGGCCATGCGCATCGACTCGACCGCCATCACCGACATCGAATACGAGGACGAGCACGGCAAGCTCTACGTCCGCTTCGTCGACGGCGACCGCTACGTCTACGTCGGCGTCCCGGGCGAGGTGCACCGCAGCTTCATCGGCGCCGACTCCAAGGGCGGCTTCTTCGCCGAGGAGATCCGCGACGTGTATCCCTACAACAAGCTCGACTCCTGACGGGCCGAGCGCGCCCTATCCCCGCTTGTCCCGCTTGGCCAGCACGCGCAGGCGCAGGGCGTTGAGCTTGATGAAGCCGCCGGCGTCGCGGTGGTCGTAGGCGACCTTGCCTTCCTCGAAGGTGACCAGGTCCTGGTCGTAGAGGCTGTAGGGGCTGGTGCGGCCGATGACGCTGACGTTGCCCTTGTAGAGCTTCACGCGGACCTGGCCGGTGACGTTCTTCTGGCTGTAGTCGATGGCCGCCTGCAGCATCTCGCGCTCGGGCGTAAACCAGAACCCGTTGTAGACCAGCGATGCGTACTTCGGCATCAGCTCGTCCTTCAGGTGCATGGCCCCACGGTCCAGCGTGATCGACTCGATGCCGCGGTGGGCGGCGAGCAGGATGGAGCCGCCCGGGGTCTCATAGACGCCGCGCGACTTCATGCCGACGAAGCGGTTCTCGACCAGGTCGAGGCGGCCGACTCCGTTGTCGTGACCCAGTTCGTTCAGCTTGGTGAGCAGGGCCGCCGGCGACAGCTTCACACCGTCGATGGCGACCGGATCGCCGCCCTCGAAGTCCATGGTGAAGACGTGCGGCTTGTCCGGGGCGTCCTCGGGCGCGATCGTGCGCATGTGGACGTACTCGGGCGCCTCGACAGCCGGATCCTCGAGGACCTTGCCCTCCGACGAGCTGTGCAGCAGGTTTGCGTCCACGCTGAACGGCGCCTCGTTGCGCTTGTCCTTGGCGATCTGGATCTGGTGCTTCTCGGCGAAGTCGAGCAGCGCCTCGCGGGACTTGAAGTCCCACTCCCGCCAGGGGGCGATGACGGTGATGTCGGGCTCGAGGCCGTAGTAGCCGAGCTCGAAGCGGACCTGATCGTTGCCCTTGCCGGTGGCGCCGTGGCTGACGGCGTCGGCGCCGGTCCTGCGGGCGATCTCGATCTGCTTCTTGGCGATCAGCGGGCGGGCGATCGAGGTGCCGAGCAGGTACTGGCCCTCGTAGACGGTGTTGGCGCGGAACATCGGGAAGACGTAGTCGCGCACGAACTCCTCGCGCACGTCCTCGATGAAGATGTTCTCGGGCTTGACGCCGGCGGCCAGCGCCTTGGCGCGCGCCGGCTCGATCTCCTCGCCCTGGCCCAGGTCGGCGGTGAAGGTGACGACCTCCGCCCCGTATTCGGTCTGCAGCCACTTCAGGATGATCGAGGTGTCGAGGCCGCCGGAATAGGCGAGGACGACCTTCTTGACGGACTTCTTGTCGGACACGGGCGGATTTCCTGGCGCGGGCGTGAATAAAGTCGCGCGCGTTCAACGGCGCGCGCGCCCCGCGGTCAACCCCGATCAGGCGAGAAACGGAAGCGGCCGACATTGCGGGCCGCGACCGGGATCGGCTCCAGCCGCGCTCCGGCCCCGATGTTGTGCACCACCAGCGGTTCGTCCAGGGCCGAGCGTTCGCCGGCGACCAGCACGATGTGCGGGAAATTGCCGGGGATCAGGCGCTGGGTCACCAGGTCGCCGGCGCGCCAGGGCCCGCTCAGCGGCAGGGATGCGCCCCGCCGGTGGAAGAAGGTCTCCAGATTGGGCACGCGGCGGTGATCGATGTTGCGGTCGGTCGCGCGCAGGCCCCATGTCCTTGGATAGGCGGCGAAGGCGCGGACCATGTCCTCGTGCACCAGCTTCTGAAGGTCGAGGCCGAGGGCGGCGCGGTAGGCGCGGATGACCACGTCGGTGCAGACGCCCCGGTCGGCCGGGACGTCGCCGCCGGGGTAGGCCAGCCGGACGTAGGCGGGGTCGTAGAGGACGGTGCGGCCGACCTGGGCCTTCGCCGCGCTGACCAGCTTCACTGACCAGTCCGGCTCGGCGCGCGCCAAGCCCGGCGCGGCGAGAGCCGGCAGGGCGGCGAGCAGGGCGCGGCGGTCGATCATCGGCGCAGGAAAACGTCGGTTTGCGACCTTATCGGGGCGGGCCCAGCGCGCCCTCGGCTTCGAGGATGGCCAGCGCCTTCTGCACGCGGCCGATCTGCAGCAGGGCGAACAGCGGCGCGAGGGCGACCCGCACGCCCAGGGTGATCGTCGCACCGGCCAGATCGAGGGTCAGGGCGCGGCTCTCGATCTTGAGCCAGACGCCGATCACGAAGGCGAGCGCGGGCAGGGTCAGCAGGGCGACGGCGCGGGGGACCCGCAGCGTCGGCGTCATGCCCTTCCACAGCACCGGCACGGAGACCTCAGGCCGCAGCCGGCGCCAGGCCGCCAGGGTGAACGAGGCCATCAGGGCGAGCGCGACGATCCAGAACACGTCGCCGGCGATGGAAAGGCCGTGGATCATGGCCCGACTATACCGTGACCTGGGCGCCCAGCTCCACGACCCGGCCCGGCGGGATCTTGAAGAAGTCCGTCGGATTGGCGGCGTTGCGCATCAGGAAGATGAACAGCTTATCCTGCCAAAGGGGCATGCCGCTGTGGGCCGAAGCGATCACCGAGCGGCGGCCGAGGAAGAAGCTGGTGGCCATGATGTCGAACTTCAGCCCCTGCTTGCGGCAAAGGGCCAGGGCCTTGGGCACGTTGGGACTTTCCATGAAGCCGTAGGTCAGGATCAGCTTCTTGAAGTCGTCGTTGACCACCTCGATCTTCACCCGTTCGCTTTCCGGCACGCGCGGCGTCTCGGCGGTGCGCACGGTGGCGATGACGTTCTTCTCGTGCAGGACCTTGTTGTGCTTGAGGTTGTGCATGAGCGCGACCGGGGTCATGTCCGGGTCGCTGGTCAGGAAGATGGCCGTGCCGGGCGCGCGGTGGGGCGCGCGGGCCTTCAGGATGTCGATCAGGTCGACCAGGGGCACTGAATCGCGCCGCGTCTTGTCGGTCAGGATCTGGGCGCCCTTGGTCCAGGTCCACATGATCAGCACCAGGACGCCGCCGAACACCAGCGGCATCCAGGCGCCCTGCGGGATCTTCAGCAGGTTCGAGGAGATGAAGGTCAGGTCCAGGGCGACCAGCGGCACGAGCACGGCCAGGGTCGCCGGCCAGGACCACTTCCACGCCGCCTTGATGATCACGAAGGCCAGCAGGGTGTCGACCAGCATCGAGCCGGTGACGGCGATGCCGTAGGCCGAGGCCAGGGCGCTGGACGTCCTGAAGCTGAACAGCAGCACCAGCACGCCGATCATCAGCATGGTGTTGACCTGCGGCACGTAGATCTGACCGGCCTGGGTCTCGCTGGTGCGGCGGATGTCGATGCGCGGCAGCAGCCCCAGCTGCACGGCCTGCTGGGTGACGGAGAAGGCGCCGGTGATCACCGCCTGGCTGGCGATGACCGTGGCGGCGGTCGCCAGGATCAGGACCGGCCAGTAGGCGAACTCGGGGGCCATCTGCCAGAACGGATTGTGACGCGCCTCGGGGTCCGACAGGATCAACGACCCCTGCCCCAGGTAGTTCAGGGCCAGGCACGGGAACACCACGAACAGCCACGATGCCTGGATGGGCTTCTTTCCGAAGTGACCCATGTCCGCGTAGAGCGCCTCGGCGCCCGTCACCGCCAGGAACACGCTGCCCAGGATGACGAAGCCGAGGAAGCCGTTCTCGAACAGGAAGCGCACGCCGTAGTAGGGGTTGAAGGCCCGAAAGACCGACAGGTCGTCGGCGAGGTGCAGCAGGCCCAGCGCGCCCAGCACCAGGAACCAGATCAGCGTGATCGGTCCGAAGAATGACGCGACCCTGTGGGTGCCGCGGGACTGCACGGCGAACAGGGCGATCAGGATGCCGGCGGAGATCGGCAGGATGAAGGGTTCCACCTTGGCGCCCAGCCCCGGTGCGTCCCGGAGGCCCTCGGCGGCCGAAAGCACCGAGATCGCCGGGGTGATGATGCCGTCGCCGTAGAACAGCGCGGCCCCGACCACGCCGAGGAAAAACACTGCCGCGGATCGCTTGCCTGTCTGCTTGGACAGGGTGCGTCGGGCCAGCGCCATCAGCGCCAGGGTGCCGCCCTCGCCCTTGTTGTCCGCCCGCATCAGCAGGACGACGTACTTCACCGTCACGATGAGGGTCAGCGCCCAGATGACCAGGGAGACCACGCCCAGGACGGCCAGTTCAGTGGTGCCGCCGCTCTTGGAGTGAGCCAAGGCTTCGCGCATGGCGTAGAGCGGGCTGGTGCCGATGTCGCCGAAAACGACGCCGATGGATCCAAGCGCGAGCGCCCAGAAGCCGTGGCCGCCGTGGCCCTCGCCGTGGGCGTTCTGTTCGGGTGCGGGAGCCGCCGTCGGAGACGGTGGGGCGCCGGGGGCCTCGGAAGCCATGTAGTCCCTCCGGGATCGCGGCGGATCCGTTCCGCCGCCCAGTCCCCAAGCGAGTGCGGCGGGCGCGATACACCCAATCCGGCCCGGGTTCAATCGCGCCGTCGCGTCGCGCCTGTCGCCGAATTTAATGGCGCGCGCGTCCGTCCGTTCCTACCTTCCGGTCTCCATGTCCGATAGCCAGAAATTTCCCGTCGCGGCCCACGCCCTCGCCTATCTCGCCCACAAGGGCGCGGTGGCGCCTGAGCATGCCGTGTCGAGCGCCGAGCTGGCCGCCTCGATGCCGACCAATCCGGTGGTCGTGCGGCGCGTGACGGCCATGCTTGCGCGGGCGGGACTGATCGACACTCGGGCCGGAGCCGGCGGCGGCGCCTGGCTCAAGGCGCGGCCGGAGAGCATTGGCCTCGACGCGGTGCTCAGGGCGGTGGGCGGCTGCACCCACCTGGGCGTCGCGCCGCCGGGCGCGGCCGGCTGCCCGGTCGGCGAGAAGATCCCCGACGCGGTCAGCGCCGCGATCACCGCCGCCGACCGGGCGGCGTCCGAGCGGCTGGCGACCATCACGGTTGCAGACCTCCTGAAAGACTGCCCCAAAAAACTGTGACCGAATCTGTTGCGATTCCCTTGCTGCCCTTCCAAGCCTCATTATGTAATCGTCACTGATACGATTACCGTTCGAGGGAGAACGACATGACCCGCATCGCCATCGCCTACCACTCCGGCTACGGCCACAACGAAGTCCTCGCCCGGAGCGTGGCCCAGGGCGTCCGCGATTCGGGCGCCGAGGCCGTGCTGCTGAAGATCGAAAGTCCCGTGCAGGACTTCGACCCGCTGCTCGCCGAGGTCACCGCCTCCGACGCGGTGATTTTCGGCGCCCCGACCTACATGGGCGACGTCTCGGCGGCCTTCAAAGCGTTCGCCGAGGCCAGTTCGAAGGTGTTCTTCACCGGAGGCTGGAAGGACAAGCTGGCCGCCGGATTCACGGTGTCGCACAGCTTCTCCGGGGACAAGGGTCACGCGCTGGACAGCCTGTCGGTGCTCGCCGCGCAGCACGGCATGAACTGGATCAACCTGGGCGTCCCCTCGCCGGCCGTCCCCGCCGCCGAGCGTGGCCCGGAAACCCTGAACCGGGTCGGGTCGTTCACGGGCGTGGCGGCCCAGGCCGACAACGTCTCGCCCGAACTGTCACCCCCCGCCGGCGACCGCGAGACGGCGCGGTTGCTGGGCGTCCGCGTCGCCAAGGCCGCGCAGCGCTGGGCGCGGGGCGCCGAGGATAGGCTGGCGCGGGCGGCGTAGGCCCTCCGCGACCGCTTGAACCGACGCGGCGGGCGGGCCACTCTGAGGCTCAGTCTTCCAGCAGGACTTCCTGAAAGGTCCGTCCGCATGCCCCGCCGCCTCGCGCTGGTGACCGGCGCTTCCGCCGGCATCGGCGCCGCCTTCGCCCGCATCTACGCCAGCCACGGCTACGACGTGGCCCTGACCGCCCGCCGGGCCGATCGGCTTGAGACGCTGGCCGGCGAAATCCGCCTGCGGTTCGGGGTAGAGGCCCTGACCATCACCGCCGATCTCGCCGAGCCCGCCGCCTCCGACGTCATCCTGGCCACGCTCGACGGCCACGGGCGGGTGGTCGACGCCCTGGTCAACAACGCCGGCTACGGCCTGCCGGGCGTCTATGCCGAGACCCAGTGGCCGGCGCAGCGCGACATGCTGCAGGTGATGCTGATCGCCCCCTGCGAACTGACCCACAAAGTTCTGCCGGGGATGGTCGATCGCAAGTTCGGCCGGATCGTCAACGTCGCCTCGCTGGCGGGGCTGATACCCGGCTCCGCCGGCCACACCCAGTACGCGGCGACCAAGAGCTTCCTGGTGAAGTTCTCCCAGAGCCTGCACCTGGAGAACCAGGCCACCGGCGTGCATGTCAGCGCCCTGTGCCCGGGCTTCACCTTCTCCGAATTCCACGACGTCAACGGCACCCGCCAGTTGGCCGCGCAGTCGACGCCCGAATGGCTGTGGCTAGGCGCCGACGAGGTCGCCGCGGCGGGCTACGAAGCGGCCGAGGCGAACCGGCCGGTCTGCGTCACCGGCGTGCCGAACAAGGCGATCGCCGCCTTCGCCAAACTGCTTCCCGACGACTGGGGCCTGGCCCTGATGTCCAGCCAGGGCGGCCGGTTCCGCAAGGTGTAGGAACCACCTTTCCGACCCTACCTTCCGTCATGGCCCGGACAAGCCGGGCCATGACGCGGTCGGTGGGGCGCGCTCCTACTTTTCCGCCGAGTAGGGCGCCACGACGTCCTTCTTGATGATGCCGCTGCGGGCGGCGTCGGACACGCCGATGATCACGAACTGCACCGCCATGGCGCAGAGGATCAGGCCCAGCACCCGCACGATGATGGTCATGCCGATGCGGCCGAGCAGCTTGCTGATCACCGGGGTCAGCCAGAAGCAGAGCATGGTGACGGCCGAGACCGCCGCGATGGCGCCGATGCCGACGGCCATGCCCTGCAGACCGAAGGCCTTGGCCTCGCTGGCGTAGATGACCACGGTCGAGATGGCGCCCGGACCGATCAGCAGCGGCATGGCGAAGGGCACCACCAGTCGCTCGAAGCGGCGACGGGCGTAGGCGCGCGGCCCCTCCGTCTCGGCCCCCTCGGCCGCGTCCGCGAACATGGCCGTGAAGTCGTCACGCGCCATCTCCAGACCCATGAGGAACAGGATCACCCCGCCGGCGATGCGGAAGGCCGGCAGCGAGATGCCGAAGAACTCCAGCAGCGCCAGGCCGCTGAAGAAGAAGAAGGTCATGAACACGAAGGCGAACAGGCTGATGTAGACCGCCACCCAGCGGCGGCCCGCGGCCAGGGCGCCCGCGGTCGCGGCGGCGAACACCGGCACGTTGCCGATCGGGTCCAGCAGCGCGAACAGGGCCACGAAGAAGTTGACGGCGTATTCGGTCAGGCTCATGGAACGCTCTTAGCCCAATTCGCAGCCGTTCGCGCGCCCCCCGCGCAAGGAGCTCTCATGCCCGTCGCCGACCCGCGCCTGATCGTCGCCCTCGACCTGCCCAGCCGGGCCGACGCCGAAGCCATGGTGGAGGCGCTGGGGGACAGTGTCGGATTCTACAAGATCGGGCTGCAGATGCTGGCGGTCGGCGGCATGGACATGGCCCGCGACCTCAAGCAGCGCGGCCGGCAGGTGTTCATGGACTGGAAGCTGCACGACATCGGGGCGACGGTGGAAAAGGCCACCGCCGCGATTGTCGGGACCGGCGCCTGCGACCTGCTGACCGTCCACGCCCAGCCGCAGGTGCTGCGGGCCGCCGTCAGGGGCCGGGCGGGTGAAACCTCGGCGAAGATCCTCGGCGTCACGGTGCTGACCAGCCTCAGCGGACAGGACCTTGCCGAGATCGGCTACGGCATGGGCGTCGAGCAGCTGGTCGAGCGTCGCATTCGCCAGGCTGTCGACGCCGGCGCCGACGGCGTCGTGGCCAGTCCGCATGAGGCGGCGCTGGCGCGGCGGATCGGCGGGCCGGATTTCCTGGTGGTGACGCCAGGCGTGCGACCCGATTGGGCCGGCAAGGACGACCAGGCCCGCGCGGCGACTCCCGCCCAGGCGCTCGAAAGCGGCGCCAGCCACCTGGTGATCGGCCGACCGGTCACCGCCGCCGCCGATCCGAGGGCCGCCGCGCTGCGGGTGGTCGAGGAGATGAAGGGCGCGGTCGCCGTCTAGCGGCAGCCGCCGCAGCCCTTCTTGTGGGGCGGGCGGTGCGGGGGCCGGTAGGGCGGCTTGTGCCCGTAACGGCCGCCGACGTTGACCCGCACACTGGCCGAGGCGTTGGCGTAGGCATAGGCGCCCGCTCCCGCGCCAGCGTAGGCATAGCG
>ERZ761607.1268-NODE-1268-length-32850-cov-26.774935_pt1 | contig 32850 bp, 46 predicted proteins | sample MGYA00511164_ERZ761607 | MGnify/ENA primary metagenome ERZ761607 (study PRJEB28899, sample SAMN02445080) | bioreactor sludge metagenome | biome: EBPR sludge | place: Australia: Brisbane, Thorneside Wastewater Treatment Plant | collected 2011-06-22 ... | reverse complement strand
GCCGTTTACGGCGCCGCCGGCGCCCACTCGACGACGCCGTTTAACGACGCCAGATCTGTGCGGAATCAGGGAGCCGGCAACAATCACGCGTTGGCAGATCCGCAAAGGCATCCGCCAAGAAGTCAGGCAGGCCCGGAACGTTCCACGCACCTTCCAGCTCATCGCCCCATTCAGCACGCTCCGCGTCGGTCGGATCGCACCAAACGAAGCACAACCCTTGCGAATCCCAGGACAACACTTCACGCATCATCACATCACGGTCATCGGAGAAGACCCATTCATCGTGCTGCATGAACGTCACATGGCCAGCATCCTCACGAACGGCGTAACGCGGACGCCCTACTCGCTCCCAAAAACTGAGGAAGTCGCGCGCTTTAGGCAGCACGGCCCGGAAGACTGCCGGCATGGTCACTCCTTCGATCGGAGATAGCTCACCAGCCTTTCTGCTTGGCGCGGCGACCCGTGAACGATGTTCACCAGCAGTTTGACCGGCCCTGGCATGTCACGACCGGACTCGTACCGCGATCCCCCCGACTGCGTAACGTTCAGTGGCCCCCAAAATTCCGCTTGGTTCAGACGGAGCTTGGTGCGCACCTGCCGCGCGTCGAAACCATCCTTAATCTCCAGCTTCGGAGCTTTCATCTGTTGTCTTCCAGCACAGCTAGTTGAGAAAAATCGGTTCCGGCGACAGCGCGAGCACGATCGAGTCGTAGAACCAAGCAAGAACGAAGGCGCCGAGCCCGGCACCAACACACAGCATTAGCAACTCCTCCTTGTTCGCGCCTTCGTACCCGAATGCGATCAAGGGAAGCGCAAACATCGCAGGCACCCCAACCAAACCCAGCAGAAACCGCAACGGACCGCGCGCCCACATCAGCACCAGAAAAAGCGCGTAGCGAAACCCGTAGAGCACACCTCGGGCGGCTCGTGCACCGGCGGTGCGCGGCGCTGCTACCGGCTGCTCAACCCCGGGCAGCGTTCGACCCTCGTTGGCTTCCGTCCGGCCGCCTTCGGCAGGGAGTCCTCCCTGCCGCTCCCGGACACCGGGAAATCGCACGATGTTGTTCCTGGTCATGACCTTCGACTCCTGACTGCTGCCCGTCCTGCCTAAGTTATCTCCAGATCACTCAAGGCTCGCCCAGCAGCCAGGTGCGCCTTGACCCACTTCGGCTGCCGCCCCTTGCCGCTCCACGTCTCGAACTGGTTGTCTGGGTTGCGGTAGCGCTTGCTTCCCTTTGCCGTGGCAGCCAACACATCGAGGTCAATCCCGTTCGTCTCTGCAAGTTCGAGGATCTTACGTTTCGCCTCTGCTCGGGTCTTTGCCTCTCGTTTCTTCAGTTCTGCGTCGATCACCGCACGAACCTCCTGCAGCTCTTCTGTAGACATGGTGTTCGCTTCTATCACTGTGCACCTCGCATTTTTCGTTTATCATACGCGGCTCGCATGGACGCGACTACCGTTTGACATACCTGCAAACAGATGCCATGCTGCATCAAAACTGCACTTTTGATGCACAACAAAGCAACCAGAGGTAGCCATGACAGCAATGCGAACAACTCTGTTCACTGCCGCCGCGCTCGTTATCAGTAGCGCAATGCCAGCGGTTGCGCAAGAACTACTCGAAGGTAACGAAAAGCTCGCCTGCGAAGCGATTCTGTGCCTGTCGACCGGATCGCCCCCACATGAGTGCAGCCCCTCGCTGAAGAGGTATTTCTCGATTCAGAAGAAGAAGTTCAGCGACACGATCAGGGCTCGCCTGGATTTCCTGCAACTTTGCCCCTCGGCAAGTGCAGAAGGCATGCCCTCTCTGGTCAATGTGATCGCGAATGGCGCGGGCCGCTGTGAGGCTGAAGACATGATCCCGAAGCTCAATGCCCATCTTTGGGGCATGTGTGACTCGGAGAGCGGTTATTCCTACGTGGGTTGCATGGCCGACATCCCGAAGGTGTGCCAGGACTATGCGAATCACCCACTTACCCGCCTCGATGTGCCCGTGAAGATGAAGACATGCCAGGCGCCCAGTAGCAGCAGTTGGAGGTGGTACAGCACCGAAAGCCTGCACCCCGGTGAGTTTTTCGAGGGCGGTCAGCTCTGCAAGTACGAGTGGAAGATGCCGCAATCGTCATGATCGAGTTCGCCCTGCTTGCGCAGGAATGCGCGCCTCACGTCCATGTCTCGACCTTGGCGGCCATCGTTCGCCACGAATCTGCCGGCAATCCCTTTGCGATCGGGGTTAATGGCGCCGTGCGCCTACCCCGTCAGCCGCGGGATAAGGCGGAAGCGGTGGCAACTGCCGAGTGGCTGAAAGCCAACGGCTACGACTTCGATGCCGGGGTCGGGCAGATCAACGTACGCAATCTCGGCTGGCTTGGAATGAGCATCGAGGACCTGTTCGATCCCTGCGCCAATCTGAAGGGCGCCGCGACAGTACTGGGCGACTGCTATCGCCGTGCCGTACCGAAATACGGAGAGGGCCAACCTGCCCTCCACGCTGCGTTGTCTTGCTACAACTCCGGGAATTTCAGGACAGGCTTCAAGAACGGTTATGTCATGAAGGTAGCTGCGAATGCGGCAATGCCCATTCCCGCTTTGACTCCAATTGCCCAAAACCCCCGAGAGCCGGTAAAACTGCGGTCCAGCACGCACCCGCTTCCTCTGAAGACTCAAACAGGAATGGCGAGCGCGCGCGACAGGCAGCAGCCGGGTGACGAAGGCGATGCGGGTCTTGGAGATGCTTTCTCACGCCCAGCAGGAGACGCCTTCAGAACCTCCGCGGCACGGGAAGGTAGCCGAGAGGCAACAAATCAAAAATAGAATTTTGATTGCATCGAAATTGCAGTTTTGATACCTTAGCCGCACGAGGAAAACCCGGTCTGCTAGACAAATAGATCTGTAAAAGTCCAGGGACCGAGATACATGAAAAAAATCGAGCAACAGAGCTTAGACCTGGCGTTCGAGCTGGAAGGCGTGCGAGAAATCACGGTAATTCGTCGCTCGCACAAGGAATGGTACTTCACATTCGTTGTGGACGACCCCCTCACCAAGCGCCCGGAAACCTACGCCCTTCTGACGCAAAGAGGGAGCCTGCGTACATGGTCTGATCCACGAAATCTTTTCTCGTTTCTTTTCGATAGATACGGCGTTACAGCCGGCAACTTCAAACTTGTAGAGGACTTTAAAGATGAAAATCGCTCAACCCCTCCGCCGCCAAGCTGACAAGGCTGCCGCGCTCATCCTCGGTGCCGCCATCACCAGCCCGGCGTTCGCCGGCACCGGCCTTTCCAAAGCGAAAGGCATCCTCGAAACCTTCCGCGATGAGCTCCTGACGATTATCCCCATCGTCGCCATCATCGCCCTTGTTGCGCTTGGCATCGGCTACGCAACCAAGTTCGTCGAGAAAGACACATTCGTGCGCTGGGCCATCGGCATCATCATCGCCGGTTCGGCCGCGCAGATCACCGCCCTGTTCTTCTCCTAAGCGCACTCTGTGATGGAAGAGCAGCGCAACAGTCCGTTCCCGCTCTTCAAGGGCTGCACCCGCGTGCCTACGGTCGCAGGTGTTCCCATGATCCCGCTCATGCTGATGCTGATCATCGTCGCGTCGATCGCGATGAGCATCAGCTTGTGGTGGTGGTTCCTGGCGCCGCCACTCTGGTTTGTCATGGCGCAGATCACGCGCAATGACGACAAAGCGTTTCGGATCTGGGGGCTCTGGTTCGATACGAAGTGGCGAAACGGCAACAAGGCCTTTTGGGGGGCTTCCACATATACCCCTGTCAATTATCGGAAGAGAAGGAGATAGGGACGTGGGCGCGATGCAATCCCGCAAGATCCTCGAAAGCGAGACCCCCGTGGGGCAGTTCATCCCCTACTCGCATCACATCACCGACACCATCATTTCGACGAAGACAGCCGAGTATCTGTCGGTCTGGAAGATCGACGGACGCTCCCACCAAAGCGCCTCGCTCGACGATGTCTATCAGTGGATCAACGAACTGAACAACACCCTCAAGGGTGTCGCGACGGCGAATGTCGCGTTTTGGTCGCACGTCGTACGTCGGCGGGTCTTCGAGTACCCCGACGCGGAGTTCGAGAACCCGTTCTGCAAGCAGCTCGACGCCCGCTACCGGGAGAGCTTCACCGGCTACAACCTCATGGTGAACGACCTGTATCTCACGGTCGTTTTCCGTCCCGTAGCCGACCAGGTACTGTCGTTCTTCGCGAAGCGGGAACGGGAAACCGCGGAACAGAAGGAGCTGCGCCAGTCCAGCGCCGTCAAGGCGCTCGACGACATCAACCGCACCCTGGGCGCCGCACTGCGCCGCTACGGCGGGGAGCTCCTGGGCACCTATGAACACAACGGGCACGTCTATTCGGCGCCGCTCGAATTCCTTGCGCTGCTGGTCAACGGTGAGCACAACCCGATGCCGGTGTGCCGCGACCGCTTTGCAAACTACATGGCGCTCAATCGCCCGTTCTTCTCCAAGTGGGGTGAGCTGGGCGAGATCCGCACTGCGAACCGCCTGCGCCGATTCGGCATGCTCGAGGTCATCGAATACGACGATGGCACCGAACCGGGCCAGCTCAATGTGCTGCTGGAGTCCGATTTCGAGTTCGTACTGACGCAGAGCTTCGCGACCCTCTCACGCCATGCCGCCAAAGGCTTCCTCCTGCGCCACAAGCAACAGCTCCTCGACGCTCGGGATGTGGCTGTATCGCAGATCGAGGAGATCGACGAAGCCCTCGATCAGCTCGTATCCGGCAAGTTCGTGATGGGTGAGCATCACTGCACGCTCACGATCTTCGCCGACGAGGCCGACCAGGTGCGCGATTACCTGGCACATGCGCGTTCGGCACTGATGGACGTGAGCATGATCACCAAGCCGGTCGACTTGGCACTTGAGGCGGGATGGTGGGCGCAGCTGCCGGCGAACTGGAACTACCGGCCCCGCCCGGCGCCGATCACGTCGCTGAACTTTCTATCCTTCTCGCCGCTGCACAACTTCATGTCAGGCAAGCCCAGCGGAAACCCCTGGGGGCCGGCGATCACGATCCTGAAGACGATCAGCGGCACGCCGCTGTATTTCAACTTCCACGCCACGAAGGAAGACGAGGACTCGACTGACAAGCGCGTGCTCGGCAACACGATGTTCATCGGCAAGTCGGGCACCGGCAAGACGGTCACGATGGGCTTCACCCTGGCGCAAATGCAGAAGGTCAAGCCAACCGTGGTGGCGTTCGACAAGGACCGCGGCATGGAGGTGGCGATCCGCGCGATGGGCGGGCGCTACCTGCCGCTCAAGAGCGGCGAGCCGGCCGGTTTCAACCCCTTCCAGCTTGAGCCGACACCGGCAAACCTGATCTTCCTGAAACAGTTCGTCAAGCGGCTGGCCAGCGCCGGCGGCGAACCAGTGACGCACAATGATGAAGTCGAGATCGACCAAGCGCTCAAAACGTTATTGGTGCACATCGACCGGCCGCTGCGCCGCCTGTCGATGCTGCTGCAGGCGCTGCCCAACCCGATCCGCGACGAACTGGATGCCCGCCCCTCGGTGCACGCACGCCTCATGAAGTGGTGCCAGGGGGGCGACTACGGATGGCTGTTCGACAACGAGCACGATGTGCTCGACCTGACGACGCATCAACTCTACGGCTTCGACGTGACGGACTTCCTCGAGAACGACGAGGTCCGACCGGCGCTGATGATGTACCTCATCTATCGCACCGAGGGCATGATCGACGGCCGCCGCTTCGCATACATGTTCGACGAGTTTCAGAAGCCTCTCGAGGACGAGTATTTCCAAGACCTCGCGCAGAACAAGCAGCGCGTGATCCGGAAGCAGAACGGCATTTTCGTGTTCGCCACCCAAGAGCCCGGCGCGGTCCTCGATAGCCCGATCGCCAAGACCTTGGTGCAGCAGTGCGCGACCTTCGTTTTCCTGCCCAACCCCAGCGCCGACCGCAAGGAATACATCGAGGGCTTCAAGCTGTCCCCGGCCGAGTTCGAGCTGGTGAAGGGCCTCGGCGAGCGCAGCCGCCGGTTCCTGGTCAAGCAGGGTGACAACTCGGCCGTGGCGGAGTTGAACCTTGACGGCTTCGATGACGAGCTTCTGATCCTCTCGGGAACCCCCGATAACGCCGAGATCGCAGAGGAAGTAATCGCCGAAGTCGGCGAAGACCCTGCGGTCTGGATTCCCATCTACCTCACCCGCGTTCGTTCAAAAAGGAGTTCAGCGTCATGAAGAAGATCCTTCGCATCCTTGCCTTGGCCACAGGCCTCGCCTTCGGCAGCAGCGCGCACGCTGGCATTCCGGTAATCGACGCTGCAGCCATCGCCAAAGCGGCGCAACAGGTGGCAGCGTGGGCGCAGCAGTATGAACAGATGGCCGAGCAGATCCAGGAGGCACAGAAGCAGCTACACCAACTCGAAACGACGTATCAGTCGATGACGGGGAGCCGCGGCCTCGGCTCGCTGCTGGCGAACCCAGGCCTGCCGCAATACCTGCCTGACGATTGGAAGGAGATCTACAACACAGCCGCAGGCGGAGGCTACGCAGGGATCTCGGGCACGCTGTCGCAGATTCTGACCGATGAGCAGCTTAGCGGAACGATCGCCGATCGCGAGCAACGCTTCATGCAGCGCAGCCGCGAAGCGGCAGCCACCGATAAGGCCACGGGCCTTCGCGCCTACGACGGAGCCAAGGCCCGTCTGACGCAGATTCAGTCTCTTATGGGCCAGATCAATGGAACGTCCGACCCCAAGGCGATAGCCGAACTGCAGGCGCGTATTCAGGCCGAGCAGGCCGCAATCGACAACGAGGCAACGAAGCTGCAAATGGTGGCCATGCTGCAGCAGGCCGAGCAACGACTGATCGCTGGACAGCGCCAGGACACGAATCTGCGCCTCCTGAGCTCCACGAACACCGCCATGCCGGAGATCAAATGATGAAACGAGCCCTCTTGATCGTACTTGCCGGGCTCAGCTTGGCCGCATGCGACACCGAGCCCACGCGCGACGTGCAGTTCTACCTGGAGCACAAGGAAGAGCGCACGACCAAGCTAACCGAATGCCTGAACAACCCGGGCGAAAAATCGCACACCCCCAACTGCAAAAACGCGCTCGCTGCAGAGCAGAAGGCGCTGATGCAGGGCACTGGGATGCCCTCGATCAAGTGAAGGAGAGGCCGCGATGGCGTTTACGCTCTTTACCCCGTTGTTCAACAAGATCGACACGGCAACAGCAACCTTCGTGTCCGACATCAGCAGCAATGTCATTGCGGCCATCACTCCAGTTGTCACTGTAGGCCTCACCCTGGCCTTCATCACGTTCGCGCTACTCATCATCCGCGGTGCGGTGGACATGCCGGTGATGGAATTCCTCGGTCGCTCGGTACGCATCGGGATCATCACATCCGTCGCGCTCGCCGGCGGGCTTTATCAGACACAGATCGCGAGCGCCATCCAGTCATCCCCCGACGATCTGGCGCAAGCACTGATTTCAAGTCCGACATCAGGCACTACTGCGGCATCACTCATCGACGGTGCGGCCGAAAAGGGATTCTCGAAGGCGCAGGAGTCCTTCGAGAAGGCGGGCATTTTCGGAGAAAACGGCATCGCCTATGCGGTGTATGGCTTCATCATCATGCTCGCAACCGGCGTACTCGTCGCGATCGGCGGGGCTTTCGTGCTCTTGTCCAAGATCGCGCTGGGACTCCTGGCCGGACTGGGTCCGCTCTTCATCCTCGCACTGCTGTGGCAACCAACCGCTCGCTTCTTTGAGATGTGGGCGGCGCAGGTCCTCAATTACGGTCTTTTGATCGTTCTGTTCAGCGCGGTATTCGGCTTGATGATGTCGATCTTTACCGGCTACATGGAGGATCTCAAATTCGACGGCGCGATGAATCTCGGCTACGCAATTGGCGGTGCCGTCATTCTCGCAGTAGCAATGATTCTCATCCTGTTGCAACTCCCTTCGATTGCCTCCGGACTCGCCGGCGGGGTGGGACTGAGCTACATGTGGGAGCTGCGCGCCGTTCGTGGCATGGCGAGCGCCGGAGCGCGAGGCGCCGGCCGGGTGGCGGGGGGTGCAGCGAAATACACAGGCGCTCGATCCGCAACGAACTGGGCGGCAAACAAGACCGCTGCCGGTGCCAGGACCGCAGTGGGCTACTTCAAGGGCCGCCTGACAGGAAACAAGAAAGCCGCGTAACTCAATCAGTAAAGGCGCAGCGAGGGGTCGCTGCGCCTTTTTTACGCCTCAAAATTGCATTTTTGATATTAAACAAATAGACTATTTATGCCTTTGCTATCAAGGATCGAAAGCCAAATGAAGCACTTCCTTTTACTGCTTTCTGCCGCTGCTTTAACAGCCTGCGCAACGCCGCCTGCCCCGAAAGCTCCAGACGAAACGAACCGCGTACCGATCAACAAGGTACTGCCGAGCGAGCTGCAGGAGAACGCCAAATGAGTAAGGTCAAGAAGGAAGACTTCGAGCAGTACCTGGAGGAAACGCGCGGACTGGAACGCGACTACATCGGCGAGGTACTGAAGTCGCGCAAATCGGCATGGATGGTTGCCGGTGCTTCCATCGTGCTCGCCTTTCTAGGCCTCGGCGCCGGCTGGGCAGGGCTCTCGCAGGAGGCGCCCGACCCTCTGATCCTGCGAGTCGACAACGCCACAGGCAATGTGGACTTAGTCACGACGATGAAGGAACAGGAGACGTCCTACGGGGAAGTGGTCGATAGCTACTTCCTCAACAAGTACGTTCTCAACCGTGAAAGTTACGACTACGACACCATCCAGACGCTCTATGACACCACGGCGCTGCTGAGCAACGCAGTGGTACAGCGCGAGTATTACGCGCTCTTCGACGGCCAGAATTCCCGCGACAAGGTACTGAGCAACCGGACCAAGATCACGGTGCGGGTGCGCTCAATCACACCGACCGCCGGCGGCAATGCAGTGGTGCGCTTCACCACACAACACAGGCACTCCAACGGAAGCAACGACACGCCGCGTAACTGGATCGCGACGATCGGCTACAGCTACGTGAACGCACCGATCTCCACACAGGACCGGCGCATCAACCCGCTGGGGTTCCAAGTCTATAGCTACCGCGTCGACCCCGAGTCGATAGCGGCGAACTAACGGGAGACTGCGATGAGAAAACTCGCACTGGCCCTCCTGGCCGCGATGATCGCCCTGCCTGCGCAGGCACTGGATGAGCCCCGGTCCTCGAAGTTCGACAACCGCATCCGCTACACCATCTATAACCCACGCGATGTGGTGCAGCTTGATGCCGTTATCGGCATCGCGACGCACATTGTTCTTGAGGAAGGCGAACGGTACGTCACGCACGCTTTCGGCGATGCGCAAGCCTGGTCGTTCGCGGTGGAAGGCCACCACGTATTCATCAAGCCGCGAGCGGATAACGCAGAGACGAACTTGACGATCGTCACCGACCGCCGGGCCTACTACTTCAAGCTGCGTTACTGGCCGACGCGCCGCGCGAACGCGGTCTATGGCCTGTCCTTCACCTATCCAGACACTGAGGCCCGCAAGGCGCAGGAGCTCGCCCAAGCGGCAGCAGTGGAAGAAGGCTTCGCAGCCGACCGCCAAGGCTACAACCTGAACTACACGATGAGTGGAGATCTCGACATCGCGCCCATCAATGCCTGGGACAACAACGAAGCGACTTATCTGAAGTTTCCGGGGAATCGAGACATCCCCGCGATCTACATGGTCGATGCCGATGGCAATGAGAGCATCGTCAACCGCACCACGATCGGCGAGGCCAGTGACATCGTCGTGCTCCACAAGGTGAACTCGAAGTGGATTCTACGTCTCGGCGACCGCGCTCTGGCGGTATGGAACGAGGCCTATGACCCCAACGGGGTCCGCAACACGACCGGAACGGCAAGCCCCGCTGTAAAGCGGGTGATCAAGGGAGAACAATGATGTTTGCAAGGCGCGGAAAAAACGAGCCGATCGACGCCGCGGCCGAGCTTGAGCGGCGCGAGCAAGAGCGCATCGAAGGCGAGCGCGGCGCATCGGAACTGGGTGCGCAGCAGCGCCAGTCTCCCCCTGGCGCGAAGACTTTCCTTGCCGTTCTGGTTGTCGCGATCGGCGCTTTGGGGGTGGCGTTCACGATCAAGGCCATGCAGATGCGTGAAGCGGAGCCGACTGAGACACAGCAAAGTACGTTGGTGCGCAACACGTTGCCCGAGCTCAAGCCAGCCCCCCCTGCCCCACCGCCTCAACCTCCTCAACCGCCCTCACAGCCGGTGCCAGCGATCCAGCCTGTTCAGGCATCAATCGCCGCACCCGCCCCTATGGCCGGGTCGCCGAAACCGGCAGAGCCAAGCCCCGCCGAGTTGCTGCGGCAGCGGCGCCTCCAGGCAGGGCTGGCCGTGCCGACGCAAGCCAACAGCAGCGCAGGTGGACCGTCGAACGCAATGGGGATGCCGCCAGATACTGCACCCGCGCGCGCCGGCGATCTGCAGCAGCGTTTGCAGCCGATGCGACTCAATCCGTCCTTCGCCGGTACCCTGCCCGACCGCGACATGTTGCTCACCCAAGGCACCATGATCGACTGCGCGCTCGAAACGAAGATTGTCAGCACTGTCCCTGGCATGGTGTCGTGCCACCTCACGCGCGATGTGTATTCGACGAATCGGCGCGTCGTGCTGCTCGACCGCGGCTCGAAGGTGGTCGGCTTCTATCAGGGTGGCCTCACGCAAGGGAAGGCGCGGATCTTCGTCAACTGGTCGCGCGTTGAGACGCCGCAAGGAGTCATCATCAACCTCGATTCGCCAGGCACTGGCCCGCTAGGTGAAGGCGGTTTGGGCGGCTACATGGAAACGCACTTTTGGGAGAGATTCGGTGGCGCGATCATGCTCAGCCTGATCGATGACTTTGCCGCCGCGATCACGCCGCGACGAGGCATTAGCGGTGACAACAACCAAGTGTCGTTCTCCAACACCTCGGACGCGGCACAGGAAATGGCAGCCAAGGCGCTGGAAAACTCGATCAATATCCCGCCGACGCTCTATAAGAACCAAGGCGAGCGGGTCGCAATCTTCGTCGCCCGCGATCTCGACTTCCGAGGGGTCTATGGACTCGAGCGTCAATAAGCCGAAGAAGGACCAGGCGGTCCTTCAGCTCCTTCGCCCGCTTTCAAAGTATCTGGATGCGCCGGAAGTAACAGAAGTCACCATCAACCGGCCCGCGGAAGTCTGGACCAAGACTTTCAAGGGGTGGGAGGCGTACCAGGTCGATGAGCTGAACGCCAGCTACCTGCAGGCGCTGGCGAACGCAATCGTCGTCTTCAACGGTGTGCAACCCAAGTCGATCGTCTCGGTCGTGCTGCCCGGCGGGCAGCGTGGCCAGATTGTCATGCCACCGGCCTGCATCGACGGTACGCTCTCGCTGTCTATCCGGAAGCATTCGATGGTCGTGAAGACCCTCGACGAACTGAACGACGAGGGTGCTTTCGATAACTTCACCGATGTCAGCTTCAACCATCCCAGCCAGGAAGAAGTTTCGCAACTGCTCACGCGGAACGACTTCACGCGCCTCGAGCCGTTCGAGTCCGAGCTGCTGCAGTTGAAACGGGACGGACACATCCGCGACTTCCTTGAGCAGTGCGTTCTCCACAAGCGCAACCTTGTCATCGCCGGGAAGACAGGATCGGGCAAAACGACCTTTGCGCGGTCCCTGATCGAGAAGGTCCCGACCGACGAGCGCATTGTCACCATCGAAGACGTGCACGAACTCTTCCTCGACAACCACCCGAACCGGGTTCACATGCTCTACGGCTACGGCGCTGGTCGGGTCACGGCCGACGAATGCCTCGCGTCGTGCATGCGCCAGTCGCCCGATCGGATCTTCCTCGCCGAGTTGCGCGGGAATGAGGCGTGGGAATACCTTAACTCCCTCAACACCGGACACCCGGGTTCGATCACGACCACACACGCGAACAACGCCCTGCAGACGTTCGAGCGCATCGCAACACTGGTGAAGAAGTCGGACGTCGGCCGGCAGCTCGACATGGAAATGATCAAGCTCGTGCTCTACACGACGATCGACGTGGTGCTGTTCTTCAAGGATCGCAAGCTCGTGGAAGTGTTCTACGACCCGATTTTCGCGAAGTCCAAGATGGCATAGGGCCGCGGAAAGTAGATGGACGTTGAAGCGCCGGCGGTACAGGAATGGAACGATGGACAGGTGGCCGCGGCCGAGTCCGAGCTGCTGTATCAAAGCTGCGAGGCTGAAGGCGACGTACGGATCTCGACCTAGAGGCGAATGGCTCACTACGGCCACAAGCGGTCCTTGGCGCACTGCGAACACCTCAGCGTTCTTGCTCACGAAAAGAAGAAACCGTCACGCGCACCTGACGTTGCCCTATGTCTCATGCAAGGGCATACCCTAAACATTACGTTCGTAATGTTATGATTATCCCATGTCTCAAGGTGTCCATCGGCCGAAGCGGCCCGAACTCGTCAAAGCGCTTCTGCTCGACGCATGCGCGCAGCAACTTCTAAGCGGAGGCCCGCTTTCCATCGGTGTGGTCGCCGATATTGCCGGTGTCACCAAGGGCGCTGTTCAACACCACTTTCCGACACGTGAAGACCTGGTGCACGCCCTCTACGACCATTTGGCTGAGGAGTTTCAAGCGCAAGTTGCAGACGACGGTTCCGGCGCTTCGGCTGCGTGGCGGTATGCCCGAATAGCCCTTCAAGGTCCCTGCGCTGATTCGGCTAAGAGAGGCAAGGCTCTCCTTGCGGCATGCGTCTCTGAACGGACAGTGAATTCGAAGTGGGTTGATTGGGTGCGCGGGGACCGCGTGCATGACGGAACCGACATAAACAAGCTACTGGCCCGTCTCGCCGCAGATGGACTTTGGCTTTCTGAAGTTTTGGGCATCTATGACCTGTCCTCAGGGGAGCGCGAAGCACTCAAACGTTTGATTCATCAACTAGCCGAAGGAACTTGAATGTCCCCCTATCTGCCCCTCTCTGTTGCCATCGTTGCAGAAGTCGTTGCCACCACTGCCATGAAGTCGTCAGACGGATTTACCCGGCTTTGGCCAAGCCTGATCGTCGTGGCCGGATACATGGTTGCGTTCTATTTCCTCTCGATGACCCTCAGGACATTGCCGACCGGCATCGCCTACGCAATTTGGGCAGGCGCGGGGATTGTGCTCATCACACTCGTGGGGTGGATCATTCACAAGCAGACCCTAGACCTCCCTGCACTTCTCGGCATGAGTTTGATCGTTAGCGGTGTGCTGGTCATCAACATCTTTTCTAAGTCAGGCGCTCACTAAATCGTCAAGGCCCGCTTTGGGTCGAATCCAGTCAGTGACGTATGAGCAAATGAAGGATCTGACCCCGCAACTCGCACACGACACTCCATGATCTTCGACGAAGGCACTAACACCTCGAACCCCTCCGATCTACTCGCTCGCGCCGGCTACATGCCGTAGCAAGCGCCAAGCTCCAACCCTGACAGCGACCGAGTGTCACAGTACGAAGTACAGCAGCATCAAGAGCCCGCAGCGCGGGCTTTATTCTTCACCTCCTATGACAAAGGTGATAAGTTGAAACCGCTGGAGCGCACCTCGCGCTCAGAAAAGATCAGGAGGGCATCATGGAGACGACAATTGTTGTCCTCTTCGCCGTAGTAGTCCTTGCAATGCTCGCGCTGATTTGGCTGTTGAGATTGTTTTTCAAAAACTATCAGCACCGCTCCGAAGGCGCTGCTTTCCGGGATGTTGCCGGGTGGGAACCACCGGAGCGGATTAGCCCCAAGCCGCTTGGCTCCGACATAGATCTCGACTGGACGAAGCTCTAAGTTGAAAGTTAGCAAAAAGCCCCTTAAACCTCAGGGGCTTTTTATTTACATCTTACCGATCGAGATCCGCCGGCACCGGCCACAACGGCTGCAACAGCATTCGACTGGCCGGCTCAGGCACACTGTTGAGCACTACGGCCAGCGCAAACCTGAGCGGCACTTCAGCAAGCCAAGTGCGCAACACCGGCCAAGCTCATCGCGAGCGACCACCGGCGGCCCAATCACGGGAGTGATCCTCGCGCACACGCGGCATGGTCTTAGAGTGCGGTGCAGGCTCATGGCGCCTACCCTTCTCAGCCTCGCCCTTCCCTGCCTCAGCCTTGCCCGTTTCAGCCCGGCCACGCCGTTGAGCTGTGCCCCTCTCGATGTCGAGCGCCGCTAGCTTCACGCTCTCGCGCGCGATCGCTGCCGGTAGCTCCTTTACGTTGTCCGTGTAGATCCGCGCCTCATGCCGAGCGCGTGAGATCGCCACGTAATAGACATCCTTTGCCGTTGTCAGGCTCTTGCTGTGCGCGTCGATCAGCACGCGATCCGAGGTGAGGCCCTGGGCGCTATGCACCGTGGTCGCGTAAGCATGGTCAAGGTGAAGCGGTTTGTCGGCCTTAAGCTCGACGGTACGCTTCCCGTCGCTCAACGTCAGCTTGCCGGCTGCCACGTCAGCCACCTTGAACCGATCGCCGTTGGCCACATCGAGCTGCGCGTCGTTACGGGTGATCCGCACCACGTCGCCACGGGCGAGCTCGGCCCGCTCAGGCTGATAGACCGAGAGCTGCCGATGGGTCATCGGGCTGAAGGTGATGCTCACACCACTCTCTGCGCGCACTGTGAGGCGGTTTCCCGGGCCGGTGTCCTCGACCTTATAGAGCTCGCCGCGCTTGAGCCCGCTCCGGGGAAAGTCCTTCTCTGGCTGAATGAAGTCGCCTACCCGGTAATTTTTCGAGAACCGACGCTCGGCTTGGGTCGTATCACGTCGGATGAGGGTATCGAACTCCACGCCCTTCCCCGCCGTCCCTAGGTCTTCGCGCACCATGCGATTGATCTCCCGCCTGGCTTCGTTCGTGCCTGAAACGATCAGAGTGCGATCACGTTCGCCTGCCGGGAGCTGGATGAAATCCTTTGCAACGGCCGCCCGCCGCTCCTGGTCATTCTCGATCTGGTTGATGCTCTTGATGCGATCGAGCGAGGCCGTAGTCGCCCCCTTGGCTGCCAGCTCTACAGCCTCCTTCAACACTGGATCTTTCTGGCGCTGAATCTCATCCATGCGCGCCGTAGCCATGCCTGCGACCTGGAGTTGATCGAACGGGCGCCCCGCCTCAACGGCCTTCGTCTGCGCCGTGTCACCCACCAGCACAACACGCGCGCCGGCCTTCTCGGCCACCTGCAGAACCTGCTGCATGAGACGAGCAGGCACCACACCAGCCTCGTCGACCACGAGGACCGTTTTCGCGCCGATGGCCTTGTCCTTTGCCTTTAGGAACGAGGCGAGCGTATTGGACTCGACCCCCAACTCGCGCAGTGCCTTCACCTGGCTACCGTACGGCGCGAGGGCACGCACCTGGTAGCCCGCCCCTTCGATCTCGGCTTTAGCCTCGTTCAGCATGTGGCTCTTACCGGTGCCGGCGAAACCCTGCACCGCGACCACCCGATTCTGCGTCGTCAAAATCAGCTCAACCGCCGAACGCTGACCAGCGTTGAGAGAGGCGCCGGCCAGGCGATCGGCGACAGCCTCTCGCGTCATGATCGCAGGCAGCTTCTCTCGCCCGTCGCGCTCGATCTGCATGATCAGCTTCTCGCGCTCGCGCGCGGTCTGCGTCGTGTAGCGCGGCTCGACTGGCACAAGCCCGCCTCGTGCGATCGCGCTATCCACCCGCTCGCCCGCGGCTCGCTTGTCCTGCCCCTTAGCGACCAACTCGGCCACCCATGCTGCTCGGGTTTGCCCCTCTCCCTGGCCAATCTGATCGGCTGGCCGGTACTTCGGCGCCTCCTGGATGAGATAGCCCTTCTCTACTTGCTGCCGGATCTCGGCCTGAATGTGGTTGAGCTTCGCCGCACCCACCGCTTGCTTCATCGCCGTATCGAGCAATACCCGCTCGGACATCACCGACTGACGTTCGGTAAGGTGATCAACCGCGTAGCGCACAGCGTTACGGGCGGCCAAGGCAGCAGGGAAGGACTCCGGCGCCATCTCTCGGGCGACAGTGCGCCCCCCCTCACCCTTCGCACCCTGCCCGGCCCAGCCTCGGCGGTCGAAGTCGATGCGCAACTCTTTGGCTCGACCGCGCCATTCTGCATGCAGAGACTCACGCTCCACCGAAACCTTCCGCGCTCGACTTTGCATCGTGGCCTGCTGCTTCTGACCGGGCGTAGCTGTATCCCGATCGAGCCCAGCGGCCGACAGCCGCGCCTCGATCTGCGCGCCCCGCTGGCTAAAGCCTTCGAGCTGCTTACGGTCGATGTGAGCCAGCTCAAACAGGCCATCACGATCGTGCCGGATGTTGTACCCCAGCCGCTGCAGCTCGGTTGCCAACTCGGCGCGGTAGACCGCCCCGAGGTACTTGTTCATTTTCACGAGCTCATCGTTCTTGAGGGCTCGCCATTGCCCGTCTGCGCGCTGCGTCAAGTTCATCACGACAGCATGCGTATGGAGCTGCGGGTCCTGTTCGCGGCTCGTCTCGTGGCGGAACTTGGCGACCACCAGATTGCCGGTCGTCTCGACCTGGCTGCGACCATCGATCTTCTTTCGCGCTTGTGCGCGCTCTTCCGCAATCTCGAGCGCACGCGCCACGGCCCGATCGTGGGCCTTGATGATCTGCGCATCACCACCTACCAAGGCCTGCAAAGACACCGATTTAGGTGCTGAGAAGGTGAGATCGATGCCCAATCGGCTTTTGCTATCCTTGCGGGTGCCATCGCGCGTAATCGCCACACCCGGCTGCACCTCACCGGAAAGCAATTCACGGAAGCGCTTGGAGTCGACAGCGCCATTCAGCCCTAGCGATTCCGCCCCCTTACCTTGCCACGCCGAGGCCTCGCCTTCCTGCGCGTAGTAGTCATCGGCGCCGTCCTCGTAGTACCCGGCTGCGTCGCCGACATCTTGGCGCGTCAGCACCTTGTGGCTAAGCATGGCCGAACCTCCGTTCCTCGAAGGCTGGCAAGCGGTTGGTAAAGTCCACCCACTCAAGCTTGATACGCGAAATCGGGAAACTGCCGGCGAGAGCCACATAGCCAGTCAGCTCGGGAAGCGAGGCGATCTCAGACGGCATCACCACCCGCTCGCGGTTACGCTCGGGCGAACGATTGGTACTCGAGCCCTTCGAGCTGCTATTGCGGCTGTACTTGTCGCGCTCGACCTCATGCTCTCCAAGCGCTTGGCTCATGTCCTCGCATGTTTTCGGGTCTGTCTTGGCACCGCCGAGCACCACGAGCGACCGGAAGCAGCTACGCAGGATCTGCGCCTCGTCCTTCCCATAGATATCGTCGAGCTGGGCGGTCGACTGGAAGGCGGTCACCAGGCGTAACCCCATCTTGCGGCCCTTCGTAGCGGCGTCAATCAAGCTGGGCAATTTTTCCAGGCTCGGCAACTCGTCAAGGAACGCCCAAAGGCGGCGGTTCCGATCCTCGGGAAGCGAAAGTATCGAGGTGCAGAGTACGTCTACCCAGGCAGAAACGAGCGGTCGCAGCGCCTCGACCATATCCTCGCGCCAGGTGATGTACAGGTTCCCCCCCTTCGGATCTTCCAGCCAGCGGCGAAGGGAGAAATCTCCGGGCGGCATGGTGACGTGCTCGGGAAGAGTCGTGGACAACACGAACCGCGCGCTCGCCAGAGCCTTCTCTGCTCCCACAAACAGCGACTCCGCAAGCGTGCCCTCAAGGAACAGCTTGAGATCCTTCGGGGCTGCGATCGTGGTCCAGCGAAACAAGTCCTGCACCGACGGCTTGCCCATGAGGGTGAGTTTACGGGCGGTTTCGGTCAGCAGCAGGCGACCATACCCTCGCCACTCTTCCTCGTCGTGCGTCTTGCCTCGCTGCACCACCGAAAGCGCGTACCGCTTGAAGTCATAGTCGTTGCGGATCTCGTTGAAGAAGCTCCAGCCCTGGGTTCGCGCATCGTAGGGGTTGAGCACGACATCGCCGTCCCGCCCGAACTTCGAGTACAGATCCCCATTGGGGTCCACCACGATTACGCGATCACCGCGTAGCAGCGCGGAGAAAAGGAGCTCTCGGATCGCAACCGACTTCCCGCCACCCGTAGAACCCTGAATGGCGATATGAAGATTCTCGACCTTCGTGGGGATTGGGATGCCGCCGACCGTAACCTGCTCGACCTTCTTCTCCCGTGTCATCCGCTTCAACTTGTCCTTGCTTACCAGCTTCGTGCCCCGTAGAAACCGCTTAAAAGGGGCGCCTCCGAAGTCCGACTTCCCAAGTTCGTTCATGAGCCAGATCAGCAGAATCGCCACAACTATTCCACCGACGAGCGCCATGATAAGGATGGGTTTATCCGGGGTCTGCTTCATGAGCTCCCATAGCGCCGGTCCCTTCTTAGGCGGCAAGACTTCTGTTCTTCGCACCACCTCAAACCAGAAAAGCACAGGAAGTAGAATGAAGATCAAAAGCCCCAACTTACGTCGATCTTCAGGCGTCATCATGCCCTCCGCTTTCTCCGTTCCAAATCGGAATTCCAAGGCGTCTCATTTCGCTATGAACAACCTGCATATTTGCCGGCTTGCTCAAGTTTCTGAGCAGTAGAACAAGCTCAGTAAGCATCGCATCGGGCGCCGACGCGGGCGGTCGCGCCGACGCGTCACCCTGGCGGCCGACCAGCCGCTCGACCAACTGACGCAGCCCGACCACCTGGTTCTGCAGCGTGATCAACTCGCTGTGCAGCATGTCGCGCTCTTCCAAGCGCTGCCGTAGGTAGCCCACGAGGGGCAGCCCGCGCGCAGCGGCCTCGGCCTCGTAGATGAGCTGCTTTTCGGGCTCCAACCGGAGCTGTACAGGCGCACCTAGTGCCATTTCATCCTCTGTAGTGCCGTTGTAGTGTCTAAATCTTATCAAATACAAGGCTTGTAGGCTTGTTCGTAGTTGCTTGCGACTACGAACAATATTCTTTCGAGTTTGCAAGACGTTGTTTTACAACGGATTGCGCGCACCGACAAGGTGCGTATGGTGTATGCCCCTACTTTAAGGGTTAAGGACCAGAAATCCCAGTTAGCACCCCACCCTTTAAGGACCACGGGCAAGAGTGTCCAGCCCTTCCCGATGACCGAAAGGTCATCGAACTACAGTCATGGATAGATACAGGACACAAGACGGACAACCATAGGACAAAAAAAGGACGCAATCATTGACAGTTAGGACAGAAAGCGGGCAACCTTCGGACCTCTGTAGGACAAACAAGCAGAAAAGGAGTAAAACGTGACCCAGCCGGAAGACCTCAAGACCGCGATCTTGAGTTTGCCGGGCAAGACACTGGCTGCGAAGTTGCGACAGTTGATGCCCGACATCGACCGCCGAGTTAGGGAGGGCGTCGGTCATGAAGAGATCGTAGAGACGCTGAACCAGCACGGCCTAGACGTGAAGCTCGAGACATTCCGAAAGTATCTGTATCGCTACCGCAAGAAGACGAAGGGCGATGCAGCAGCATCGGCACCCGTAGAGAAGCAGGGCGCCACTACCAGAACCACGACTGCGACAAACCCGGTCGGCAAGCCGGAAATTCCGACAGTCCGCCCGATCAGTAACAAGGGTGAGCTGGCAAAAGCGCGGGAAGTGGATTTCGATCTTGAACAGTTGGCAGAGGCTGCCAAGAACAAGGAGTAAACGATGAAAGTAGCTGTGATCAATTACTGCGGAACTGTAGGTAAAACGACCATCGCTGCGCACTTGCTCGCGCCCAGAATGGGGGAGGCACGTATTTACGCGGTAGAAACGATAAACGAAACGGCGGGCGACCTTGGGCTAGACATCGAAAAGATGAAGGGCGATAAGTTCGGCAAGCTCTACAAGGAGCTGCTGATGTCAGATAACGCAATCGTCGATGTGGGCGCCTCCAATGTGGAAGAGTTCATCGATCGCATGATCAAGTTCGAGGAATCGCACCTAGAGTTCGATTACTTCGTGGTGCCCGTCACGAGTGGGGGTAAGGAGCAGAAAGAAACCCTCAAGACGATTCAGGCGCTGGCCGGGGTCGGAGTCGCACCGAACAAGATCCGCGTCGTCTTCAATCGCGTCGATACCGACGTAGCTGACGAGTTCGCGCCGATCCTGGGTTACGCGAAAACCGCCAAGACCTGCATCGCGAACCCAGACGCAGCGATCTATGAGAACGAAGTGTTCAACCTGCTCTCGGCGAAAAAAACCACGATCGCGGCTGTCGTACAGGATGAAACAGACTACAAGGCGCTGCTCAAGGGGCTCGACAAAGACGCTGACAAAAAGAAGGCTGCGCACTATGCGGACATGCACGCGATCAAGGGCCTCGCACGCGGGGTGAATCGACAGCTCGACGGCGTGTTTGCGGCGCTCTTCGCCTAAGCTACGCCAGGGGAACAGCGATGGCCGATCCGCGCACGAAGCTCGACATCATCTATCAAGAAGTGCTGGGCGAAGTTTCAGAGCTGGTCGGCCGCATCGAGGCGGTTTCCGAGCGACTCACCGAAGCGTCAGAGCACGCGGGCCGGGCCGGAGAGCGCTCAGCCGAACAGATCCACCAAGTGACAGCCGCAGCGGCGGCCAAGCTCAAAGCCGAGCTCGATCACGCCGGCGACCGACTGCTGGCGCGCGTCGAAAAGGTGACGCAAGAAGCAACCGCTGCGGCTACGGTCGTACACCGATCTGCCCGCCGCTTCGCGACCCTCGCCCTCGCCGTAGGTTTGGCAGGTGGCATCATCGGGGGCGCCCTAGCCGGCTGGGCGCTCTCAAGCGCCCTGCTCTAAGCACTCGACGGCGCCCTCGCGGCGCCGTTTCTTGTACCTTGAATGTGGATTGCGCAATCCATAACAAGAGAACGAACTATGACCGAGCCAACCCGCGAAGTCTATGCTGAGCTGCAGGACGCCTTCAGCCACTTCAACCTGACGCTGTTCGGCAGCACCTTGCCACCCTGCCTCATCACTCTGCAGCGCGAACGGCGCACATACGGCTATTTCTCATCCCAGCGCTTCGTGCACCAAAGCGGCGAGTACACCGACGAGATCGCGATGAACCCGGCCTATTTCGGCGTGCGTCCGATCTCGGCGACGCTCTCCACGCTGGCCCATGAAATGGTGCACCAATGGCAGTATCACCGAGGCAAGCCAGGCCGGCGGGGCTACCACAACAAGGAATGGGCACAGCGGATGGAGGCGATCGGATTGATGCCTTCGAATACTGGGCAACCCGGTGGCCGGAAGGTAGGCGAGCAGATGACGCACTACATCATCGACGGCGGCCCGTTCGCGCGCGCCTGCGCGCAACTGCTGACCCTCCCCTTCACGTTGTCATGGTGCGACCGCTTCCCCCCGTACTGCCCAACGGCGACTCCTACCGAGGCGAGCGGACAGGAAGACGCGACCGGCCCGGCGCTGGCGACGCCAACATGGGGGGCGCTCGTGACGCCACCGCCACCGGCCCCGGTTAATCGGTCGAACCGGCTGAAGTATCGCTGCCCTAGGTGCGGGGCCCAAGCTTGGGCCAAACCTGGTCTCCGCCTGCTGTGTGGTGGCGAGAAGTGCGCGGCGGCTGAACTCGAGGCCATCGAATGACGGGTCGCCCGTCAGCCCCGCCAAACGCAGCCGCAGCGGAACCAGATCACAACGCCTGGGATAATGAATACGTACCCGTACGCATTCTGAAAGCTGCAACCCTAGACAACGACCAAGATCGCACTTCAGGGACACCCTCCCAAGCTGCGCCATCAAGGCGCATCAAGCTTCATGGCATAATCCAAGTGGCTACGTAGCCCTTGATAAAAAAACTCTGGAGTCATACAGATGGCCAGCCAAATGAAGAAGGTTGTTTATGTTGCCGTGGCGCTTACTTGCACGCTATTGGCCGGATGTGCAACCCGTACCCCTGAAGAGCGCTTTAGTATGCTTCAGGAAACAATAAAGCCTATTTCCAATCTGAGCTTAGGGCGCTTTCTTGCCCGTCACTATTTGCAGCAAGCAAACGAAGTTATTTCAGTGCAAATTCAAGCCAGCTTTGATTATTATTCAAGATCAGAGCTAGAAAAACCTCGTGAGTTGCTCTCTGCATACTGTGCGAACAACAATGGAAACCTCGGACGGATCCCAGGGCATCAGTCCAGTTGGAGCGAGGTTGCACCGGAAAGCTTTAGTGATCCAAGAAGCGCTGGAAACGCACAACTCTCGTTTGACAGCATGCGTCTATCCCAGGCACCAGGCTATGGTGCTGCAAAAGCCTCAAGAAATGGGGCATTTGGTTTGTTCGAGTGCCGCGCTAACAATACAGATGCCCTCTTGTGGGCTGCAACTATCCAAGGGGCAACGGGAAAGGTTGTACGTACAGGAACGGGTGTTGAAGCAGTCATGCCACTTACGATACGTGTCGCAAAGGGCAACTAGAGTTCTTTAGCCTTGGCCGCACCTCCAAAACGCCGCAACCGGGAACGTTTGTCCACGGCCTTTTACCTGTGGGAAACCGGCCAGCGAGCCTACGCATCGCATTAGGCCAGTTTTCCATCAGGCGCCGCGTAGCGGCGGGGCGGTGGGCAACGCGGCGGATAATCCACGGGCGGTCGGGCTGCGCGAGCCGGGAGCGAAAGCTGCCGGCCCCACACTGGGGATGCCAAGCGGAGCGCGGCGGGGTGGGCGAAGCCGACCCCAAGAGGCAAGCAAAGCGCGCAGCGTAGGTGCTGGTCGTGGCGGGCAGGGCGCAGCCGTGCCCGAGGGCGCGCGCCCGCGATAGCGGGGGCAACAAGCGCCTGGCCACGGCCAGCACCGCAGCGAAGTCGCTCCCCGGCCGCAAGGCCGGGCCGACTTGCGGGGCCTCATCCGCTCCGCTTCTCCCAAAATTCCGGCGTCAGATAAGACGGGCCACGGGCAACAAGACCCGGGCACGCGGTTTGATCGAGCAGCGCATAGCGTGTGTGCGGATAGCGCCGGCGGATCTCGGCTTTTGCTTGGCGGATCGAGTCGGCCCACACGTAATCGAAGAAACCGCCACTCGGGCGATGAATGGCGAAGCGGTGATACATCGAGGATCTCCGGTCGGGGAGGACAAGGCCGGGCGCGGGAGCGCCCGGCCCGCGCCGGTCAGAGCAGGCCGCGCTCGGCAAAGCTCGTAGGAGTGCCAGCGCCGGCGACGATCAGGTGATCGAGCACCCGCACGTCGACGAGGGCCAGCGCATCCTTTAGCGTTCGGGTCAGCAATTCGTCGGCCGTGCTCGGCTCGGCCGCGCCGCTCGGGTGGTTGTGATAGACGACGCACGCGGCGGCGTTCGTCAGAAGCGCCGATTTCACGACTTCGCGCGGGTAGACGCTCGTCTGCGTCAGCGTGCCGCGAAACATCTGCTCGTCCCTGATGAATGCATGGCGCGCATCGAGCCAAAGCACCCCGAAAACCTCATGCTGCAGCTCGGCAAATTGCATTTTCAGGTACTCACGCACCCGGTTCGGCGAATCGAATATCCACGTCTCTTCACGCATCCGCGCAACGAGGATTTCGCGTGCGCGCTCGAGAATTTCGTCATCGGTCATCACCACCTTCAACGCGAACTCAAGCTGCACCCCTGCCTGGCGGTGAGCCTTGCGGGAGGCGGCCGAAGGGGCCGCAGCCTCGGCCGGGGGGTAGTGGGTGATGGTCGCTGCTGCCATAGTGAGACTCCTTTCGTTGTGGTTTCTGCCCTTCGGGTCGCCTTGCTGCTTCCGGAGTCGGGCGCACAAGGGCGGACGTCAAGGTCGCGCGAAGCGCGCCCCCGAAGGGGGTTGCCTTGACGGCCGACCGCGCCCGGCTACGGTTGCAGCGATAAAGGCGACCCGAAGGGCAGTGACAACGAAAGGAAGCGTGGAGGCGGCAGTGACGCGTTTTCACCCACTACCGCCCGGCGGCGGGCCTTGGCCCGCCCTCAGTTCGCTACAGGCGAACTCGGAATGCCGGCCATCGGCCGGGCGCCGGGACGGTGCAAGGACAAGGGGGCAGAGGGGCCGCGCAGCGGTCCCTGGAGCGAAGCGCAAGGGATGAGCGTAAGCGAAACCATGGCAGCACCCGGTTCCCGGCCACAGGCCGGGAATGGCCCATCAGGGTTTGCTCCTCTCCACCCGCAAGAACCCGGCGCGGTAGATCCCGAGCAAGCTGGTGAACATAAAGCCCGTCTGCTGTAGCAAAAGGCCATAGCGGCCAATCCCGATTGCGAAGCCGATCATCGCCAGGTTCGCAGCAAGGAAGGCCAGCCACCCATACCGGGAAACCCGCGTATGGGTGGCAAGCAGGAAAGCGCCGAGCAACCCCAAAAGGGAGCCAGCCCATTCGAGGGCATCGATCAGCATCATCAGCGACCGCGAGCGTTCCGCCGGAACTCCCACGGCGGAATTGGATGTGGATCGCCCCATAGCCCCCAACGGTTGCGCCGCGCCACATCTTCAAGCGCGATTAGCTCGACGTCGCTGCTGTACTGGCGAAAGACCCACGCCCACCCCAAGCGCACCAGTTCAGCATTCACACTGACTCCTTCCACCGACAGCACGACCAAAGGGCGCTGGTGGACGTCGACGCCGACTCGATGCAGCTCGACATCACGCCCCGTCACCATGTCGGCTAGCGCCCGACGCGCCTTCTCGCCGAAGGCCTGGCCTGCCTCGGGCGCGTCGATCGCCGACAGTCGCACGCGCACGGCCCGGCCGTTGATCATGGCATGCACCGTGTCGCCGTCACTCACCCGCACGATGCGCGTGACAAGCACCACATCGGCGGTTGCCGGTGCGAGTAGTGCAGCTCGCGCGACAGCCGGCGCCCCACCGATCACGATGGCCGCGAGAAGGGCAAGGGCATAACGAAGCGCTCCGCTCACGAATTACCCCCCTTCCTTCTTTCGCCCGGCCAGCGCCTCGAGCTGGCCGCGCAAGTGCGCCGCCTCGGTGCGCGCCTCGTCCCGATCAGCCGTGGCCTTGGTAAGTTTTTCAGCGCAGCGGTGGGCCTCTTCGGCCGCACGCTTGCGCTGTTCCTGGTGCTGTTCGCTCTCAGCAGCAGCCCGAGCCGTGAGGGTGGCCAGCTCGGTGCGCAGGCCTGAGGCCTCTGCGCGAGCCTGGTCGCGCTCGCTATGAACCGAGACCACCTGCGCGCGCAGCGCGGCGATCTCTTCGCCTTGGGCACGCGCTGCCTCCTGTGCCGCCTGCAGGGCGACGGTCTGACGCTCCAACTCGGCAGCATGTTGTTTGCGTTCCTCGCTCAGTAGCTCATGCATGCGCCCGAGCTCCGTCTTAGCATCGTCGGCGCGCTTCTCGATCTCGGCAGCCCTCGCCTCAGCACGCCCCGCACGCTCAAGTGCGGCGGCAAGCTCAGCGCGCATGTCGTCAATTTCAGACTCAGCCGACTCAGCGCGCACCTGCAGGCTGCTCACCTGTGCCTGAAGCGCCTCTATGTCGCCCGCCATCTGGTCGGCCAGCTCAGCAGCCTCGCGCTGAGAAGCCTCCATTTCTTCGCGAGCCACCTCCAAGGCCTCCCGTTCACCAGCAAGCCGTGCATTGGCCAGCTCCATGCATGCCGCCCACAACTCAGCAGCCAAGTCGGCCGAACGTTCAACCACGGCTGGCGGCGCCGGCTCGCGAAGCGGGGCGGCGGCGCTAGCGTGATCCGCCTTCCACTCTTTCATGGCTTCGGAGATCGTAGAAAAGCTACCTCCGCCGAGCTTCTTCCGCACTGCGGCCAGGGTGGGCTTGACGCCCTCGGCGTCGAGGGCGTCGGCTACAGCCAGGATGTCCTGCTTCGTAATTGCCATGCTCGGGCTCCGTTTGTATGTTGTATGTTGTATGTTGTATGATACAACATACAACATACAAAAACAATACAAATGATCGTAGGTAGACGTCACCCGCCGGCGGGCGAGCTCGAACTGCATGCGCCGATGCTCGCGGATCTGCGCCAGGGGAGTGAGGCAAGAGGACAATGAAGGGCAGGCGGGCAGGCCTGCCCGCCTACAAGTGGATGGATCGCCCGTTATGGTCATGAAAAGCAGCGCTGGCCAGGTCCTCGACGGTCTTCCACGTCTCGCCGAAATCGGGGGTGACCTCGAGTTTTCCTGCGCGCACACGCGCGCCGAAGTAGCGCCCTCTACCAGCCGCGGCGTTGCTCGCGTAGAAGCCGGCCCAAGTGCGTAGGTGGTGGTCATTGAGCCGGCGCGCCGCGCGCGTCGGACTTGGAGCTGATGCCGGCAGGCCCCGCGCCTGCTCGCGCCCCAATTCACCCTGCAAGTGCTGCTCGCAGCGCGCCAGTTCCTGCAATTCCTTCCCTTTGTTCATGTCAGCCTCGCGGATAAGTTGGGAACAGTGGGCCGAATGTCGGCCCACCAGCGGCAACGTCAGCCGCGGAGCTCGACCGCAGTGCTGCGGATCAGCGCCTGCAGGTCGTCATTCAGGCCTGGCACGTAGGCATAGGAGAGGCGCCCTGCGCGGAAGGCCTCGACGGTCGGGGGTTCGATCCCGCTGAGATTGCCGGCGTACTCGGTGCATACCTGCTCGATCGCCTGGACAATCAACGCATCCGATTGGTCGCGATCGCAGAACACGTATTGGGCACCGCCGAAGACTTCGCACCATGCCGAGCGCTCATCCTCGTAGATGTCCTCCATCCCGTTGAAGTGGCCGCGCTTATACTTGCCGACGAGTTCCTGAACCTCGGTCGCGGTCGGGCCGTCGGTCCAGCGCACGTTCACCGCGCCGTGGCTCGACTTGCGAACAGAGAACTTCACGCCGGGAAAGGCGCGGCGCAGTTCCGTTCGGATGTTGGACGCGGCGAGCTTGCCGCTATAGCGGTCATCGCCTTGGGTCAGACTTGCGAACTCCGGCGCCCCCTGCAGGCGCGCCACCTCGGCAACATGGACAGCTTTGACCTCATCCTCGACCGCACGCTTTTGCGCCTGTACGCAGACCGCGTGCGCCAGGGCTGCGGCAATCTCGCTGGCACTCGCCACCTCATCCAAAATCCGCCACTGAATGCCGCGCACGATGGATTCGGGCAGCGCGCGCGATTGGTGACCGTTCGCGAACACGACATCAACACGCGCCGAGCCGCCCGACACGCCAGCGCCTCCCATGAAGGTCTGCACGGTATCGGGGCGCTGCTCACCGTGGATCGCATACACGATGCCGGCGCCGCAGTAGTGCAACGCGCAATAAACACGGGTTCCGATAACGAGGGTCTGGGTACTGATGGTCATCTGATCAACTCCTGCTAGGTCTGGAAGCACCTCGGGGGCGGTTGCCGCCGCTTGCCCGAGGCGATCGGCGTAAAGTGCGACACCGACAGGACAATAATAGGACGTTTTTAGGACCAAGTCAATAGCGGTCAATAGAATTTAGGGCGCTGCATCCGGAACAACGGACCAGCCGCCCGGGCGCACCGCCGAGACGAAGAAGAAGAGGGCGATACGCCGCCCCCCGCTCATCGTCTCGATCTCGACATAGCGACGGCGGCTTTCGGCGAGGCGACCGCGGCGTACCACGCGCAGCGGAGCACCGGCATCCGGACGCAGCCAGCGCAGCGCCAGGTCACGCAGGCCGGGGCCGGTGGGGATGCGGGCGGGGCGCGAAGCAGCCGAAGAGGCCAGGGAAAGGTGAGTGACGTCCATAAAAACCTCCTGCTCTGTCATTTGAACCGCCCCGGGCGCGGTTGCCGCCGCGGCTCCCGAGGCCTCGGCATCACCCGATGCCGATAGGACAATAATAGGACAAAACAGGGTTTTAGTCAATAGCGGTCAATATGTTTTTGACCCTTGAAGACAATCGAGCTGAAGCCAGCTCAAGGGCCTGACCGCAGGCCGCACGCGGAGCACAGGGCCGCAGGCCCGAGCACCGAACGGGCGAGGGCAGGGGCGAAGCCGCACCCTTGACCTGGTTGAAGCGACCCCACGCTCACCGAGAGGGGCAGGGGGAAGGTTCTCCACCCCTGCTCCCGAGGATCGAACGCGATCGTTCGGCCCCCTTCCCCGCTCAGCGGGGAAGGGGGGGGGGAAGAGGCCGCCTCCACCTCGCGCCAAAGGCGCCAAGTCTTACCCGAACAGCGCAAGCTGCTCTGCGAGCTGGCCGCGGTGCTCGAGCACGGCCGCCCGCACTACCGCGACCGCATCGGCGACGGACTCTGACCCCGCCGGCGCCGGATCGGGCGCGGCGCTAAATGTGGGCCGCTGCGCTGCCTCATCGCGGCGGCGCAGCCGTTGATCCCAAAACCCCATGACATGCGCGGGCGTCACCCAATACCCCCACTGCTTCAAGGTCAGCGAGTTGCCATGCACCACGATCGCCGGGATATGAAGTAGCGACAACTGGATATAGGCCATATGCACGGCCGTAGGGTCGACGTCGACCGCGGTAACGTGCATCTGCCGCTGGTGGTTGTTCCCGCTGGCGGTGACTGCCTCAGCCGCGGCGATCACCATCGCACCAGCGCCGGCCGCCGGCTCGCACAGGGTAATGAAGCCCTCGCGCTCGATGCGCTCGCCTACATCGTGCATCGTCATACGAGCCATGAGCGAGGCGACCGAGTAGGGCGTGAAATACTGGCCGTGCCAGTGGCTCCCGAGATCGAGCGCCATGAAAATCTCTCCGAGCGCATCGTGAAAGTGACCGGTAAGCGAGGCCGTCAACTCGGCAAGCATCGCCGGAAAGCGGTTCACTTCGTCCTCGCTGTACCCTTTGACGATCTCCAGATAGCGCGCTTCGCGCGCCTCGAACTGCTGCCGGTCGACGGCGTTGCTGAAGGAAAGAGCGGCGAGCTCGCAGAAGTCCCGGAAAACTTCATAGCAGCGGTGCCGGTGGGCGTTCTCCTTCACCAGTTTGATGAAGGCGCGTTGATGCGGGTCGAGCCCGTTGTAAGTGTCGGTGGCCATGTGTCGCGGTCCTGGTGTCGAGAAGGGCAAAACCCACGGCTGTTTTCACAACCGCGGGACACGTGCTTAGCGCGTGTTCTGCTTTGCCCGCTCGATCTCGTCAGCGGACCAGTTACCCCGGGCCGAGGCCTCCAACTCCAGCGAGGCGCGGTAAGCCTCGGCGCGCCGCTCGAGCGCTGCCGCCTCCAGACGTTCCGCTTCGGCGACCAGCTCGATGATCGCCTCGCGCTTCTTCGGCAGCAGGCCGCCAACCTCCGGCAGCGCGGTGATCCAGCGCATGAGTTCCGATTTCTCAGCGCGCACATAGGGAAACAGCACCGCTGTTGGGGACTGGTTGGTATCGACCATAAAAACCTCCTGCTCTGTCATTTGAACCGCCCCGGGCGCGGTTGCCGCCGCGGCTCCCGAGGCCTCGGCATCACCCGATGCCGATAGGACAATAATAGGACAAAACAGGGTTTTAGTCAATAGCGGTCAATATGTTTTTGACCCTTGAAGACAATCGAGCTGAAGCCAGCTCAAGGGCCTGACCGCAGGCCGCACGCGGAGCACAGGGCCGCAGGCCCGAGCACCGAACGGGCGAGGGCAGGGGCGAAGCCGCACCCTTGACCTGGTTGAAGCGACCCCACGCTCACCGAGAGGGGCAGGGGGAAGGTTCTCCACCCCTGCTCCCGAGGATCGAACGCGATCGTTCGGCCCCCTTCCCCGCTCAGCGGGGAAGGGCGGGGGGAAGAGGTCGCCTACCGCTCAAAGCTCACCATCGAGGAAGGGCGCCCAATAGGCTTCGCAAAGCTCTCGCGCCTCATCGCATGGATCGCAAAGGGTGATCAAGTCCGGCGACACACCATGTCGGCGAAACTCCGCCTCTTGGCGCGGAGCATTTTCAAACGGACGCCCACAGTTCGAGCAAACCCGACCGCCACCTGCCTGGCGGTGAGCCTTGCGGGAGGCGGCCGAAGGGGCCGCAGCCTTGGCCGGGGGGTAGTGGGTGATGGTCGCTGCTGCCATAGTGAGACTCCTTTCGTTGTGGTTTCTGCCCTTCGGGTCGCCTTGCTGCTTCCGGAGTCGGGCGCACAAGGGCGGACGTCAAGGTCGCGCGAAGCGCGCCCCCGAAGGGGGTTGCCTTGACGGCCGACCGCGCCCGGCTACGGTTGCAGCGATAAAGGCGACCCGAAGGGCAGTGACAACGAAAGGAAGCGTGGAGGCGGCAGTGACGCGTTTTCACCCACTACCGCCCGGCGGCGGGCCTTGGCCCGCCCTCAGTTCGCTACAGGCGAACTCGGAATGCCGGCCATCGGCCGGGCGCCGGGACGGTGCAAGGACAAGGGGGCAGAGGGGCCGCGCAGCGGTCCCTGGAGCGAAGCGCAAGGGATGAGCGTAAGCGAAACCATGGCAGCACCCGGTTCCCGGCCACAGGCCGGGAATGGCCCATCAGGGGCTCAATGTCATCGGAAGCGGGGCGTTCGCCGTCTTGCCGTCATAGTCTCAATCCTCCTCAGAAGATCAGCTCTCGGATGACCCACAGCACGGCCAGGTGTGCCGGATAGAAGAGATAGAAGAGCCAGCGCATGCGCGGTAGCGTGACCGACACGTGGGCGAGCAGAAAAAGCGCCGGCAATGCAGCCAGCGCCCACAAGTTATCGTTGATCAGGTAAAGCGAACCCGTGGCGGCAATCCATCCCACGAAGCGCAGCCACGTAGCTCGCCGACAGTAGAGCCATGCAGCGACGATGCAGGCGAGAGCAGGCCACCAGAATTCGACGAACAGCCCGCCGACCAGAAACAGCACGATCGCGCCGGCGATCGCCGATGAGCTGCGCACCTCGAGCAACCACAAGACGGCCGCGGCCACAAACAGCGTGAACATGATGTTCAGCGGCCACCACCCCCAGCCGAGCCCGCCGAGCGCGATGAAGAAGGGCGAGGCGATCACGCCGAAAGCGGCCAAGCGCGGCAAGAGGCGCCGATAGGCGCCGCGCGCCAACGCGCCCGGCCGCGCCAGGTTGTAGGCGAGGGCGAAGCCGAAGAGGGGTAGGGCGAAACGGCCGAGCGCGAACAGCGCGGGCTCGGCCCCGTCCAGCAAATACTTGTTCACGTGGTCGAGCAGCATGCACGCCAGTGCGAACCACTTGACCGTCTCGACGCCTCCATCGGTGAAAACAAGTGCCGGCGCGCGAAGCAAAGCCGGTGCGGTGCGGGCAATCATCGCACCCCCTCACAACGCGCCATGCAGGATGACCTCGGCGCGCATCATCAGCGCCTGGGTCATCACCTCGGCATCGTTGGCTGCATCGACAGGATCACGCAACAGCGCAAGCTGAAGGCTGCGCTTGAGCCAATCCGAAGCCGCCGGATCGCCAAGGATAGCTGTCACCATCGGCCCGGGGCAGGGCAAGTCCGCAGCCGCTTGCGGCAGCTCCTGCAGGACGATCTGCACGACATCAACACCCTCGGCGGGCATGTCGCACCGGCGCATGATCTGCAGGTCCGTCGCAAGTCGCAGCGCGCGACCTTCGAGCAGCACCTGCAGCGGAAGATGGGCCGGATAGGCGCTAAGCGCGCGCACCAGGTCGCCAACGGTGGAAACGAGATTCATGATTTTCTCCTGCGCGGAAGATGGGGTGTCTTGATGATTATCGCCTAGCACAAACGCATAAAGTGAAGAGGTTAGAAACACTTGGACTCATGAGAGGCCCGGCAAGCCGGGCCAAAACCTCAGAAAGCAAACGCGAACTGCCCACCTTGCTCGACATAGGCCGACACCGCTGCAGGCACTGGCGCCACCACCCGCACCCACGGGAAACGCTCACCCGCCGCGATCTCTGGGCGCCGCTTGACCTCGATCATCACGCGCCCCTTCTCGGCGAGGATTGCGCGAAGATGGAGCGCGGCAGCGTCATCGACCGTGCACTCTCCGACCGGCCGGGCAAAATGACTGCGATAGCCCGTCTCACTGATGAAAGGGGTATCCGGGTCAATGGCATGAAACTCGAAGTGGTTCATCCACGAAAACCTAGGCCCTTCCACCCGGACCACCGCCCGGATGCCCTCGACCTCAATCAGAAACTCTCCGTTCTGGCCCCACAACGGTACCGCCCCCGGGACGGCAGCGCAGTGGCGACCGACCACGGCTGCCGGCGCATTCGGCCCGCCATCGCAGCCGAAGAAGGTCCCGCCGTTGAGCTTCCACACCACCGCGTCATAGCGTGTCTTGGCCAGCGCTACGGCCGAGTCATCCCCGGCGCGCACGGCTGCATCAAGCTCGGCAACAGCCTGCTTCGCCACATCAAGCAGCTCCGGCTGGACCTCGGGCAGCGTCGCAGCCAGTTGCATCACCTTCGCGTCTTGGTTGGTATCCGACATGCTGGATCCCTCATGAGAGCCGCCCGCCTAGCGGGCGGCGGGTCGATCAGAACTCTTCCGGCAAAAGCGCAGTGGTACGGGTGCGGTCGGCCTCGGTCACGATCCAGACACGCCGACCGGCCGCCTTGTGGATCGACATCAACCGACCGCCGCCGACAAGGGCAAGCTCATTGTCTGCACACGTAGCCTCACTAACGCTGCCCCAATTCCCCGAGACATGCAGCGCGAAAAGCTCTTCGAGCTTGATGCCCTCCTTCTGCATCAACTCGATGACGGCAAGGGTCGCAACAAGCTGACCCATCGGGAACTTGCGTTTCGACATGACCGCCCCCTTACGCCGTCCACTGCGCGGACAAGCGGCTCCAGCCACGCGAGATCTCGCCGGGCGTCGCCTCCAACGCCTTCGCCACAGCAAGCGCGCGCGGATCTTGCGAGTGGCGTCGAATCTTGCGTGCGAACTGTGCGAAAGACAGGCGCGAGAAGCGCCGCACGAGAAAGCCGAAGTTATCCACCCCGGCGCGGACCAACTCGAAGTTCGGAACCATAAAAACCTCCTGCTCTGTCATTTGAACCGCCCCGGGCGCGGTTGC
>ERZ761607.1266-NODE-1266-length-32888-cov-4.785277_pt1 | contig 32888 bp, 25 predicted proteins | sample MGYA00511164_ERZ761607 | MGnify/ENA primary metagenome ERZ761607 (study PRJEB28899, sample SAMN02445080) | bioreactor sludge metagenome | biome: EBPR sludge | place: Australia: Brisbane, Thorneside Wastewater Treatment Plant | collected 2011-06-22 ... | reverse complement strand
TTGCCGCCGCCGACCACGCAGACCTCGTCGCCGCGGTAGAAGAAGCCGTCGCAGGTGGCGCAGCCGCTGACGCCCTTGCCCATGAAGGCCTGCTCGCTGGGCAGGCCCAGGTACTTGGCGCTGGCGCCGGTGGCCACGATCAGCGCGTCGCAGGTGTAGCTGCCGCTGTCGCCGACCAGCGTGAAGGGCCGCTTCGCGAGGTCCACGGTGTGGATGTGGTCGAAGACGATCTGCGTGTCGAAGCGCTCGGCATGCTGCTGGAAACGCTGCATCAGCTCCGGGCCCTGCACGCCGGCGACATCGGCGGGCCAGTTGTCGACGTCGGTCGTCGTCATCAGCTGGCCGCCCTGCGCGATGCCGGTGATCAGCACCGGCTTCAGGTTGGCGCGCGCGGCATACAGCGCGGCGGTGTAGCCGGCGGGGCCGGAACCCAGGATGATCAGCGGGTGGTGGGGGCTCATCGTGTCTCGTTGGATGACGGGTCGGGAAGAAGCCGGCGCCCGCCGGGCAGCGCGCGCCGGGCGGCGCTCGGCAGGCGGTGCTCAGAGGGCGGCGCCCAGCGTTGCGGCGCACGCCGGTGCCGCGGTCGCGGACCAGCGCGCCAGCCCGCCGGCCATGCTCCAGGCCTCGGCGCGGCCCAGGCGGCGCAGCGCGCGCGCGGCCTGCGCGCTGCGGTTGCCGCTGCGGCAGAAGAAGACGACCGGCCGCCCGGGCTCGGCCGCCAGCAGTTCGGGCAGCACCTCGATCAGCTGCGACAACGGCGCGGCGCGCGAGGCCAGGTCGCCGGCGGTGCCGAGACGGCGTTCGTAGGGCTCGCGCACGTCGACGACCAGCGCCGCCGGCCGCTGCCGCAGCCAGCCGGCCAGGCGCGCGCCGTCGACCTCCACCGCCGGCTCGCCCCCTGGGTCGACCGTCGCGCCGCAGGTGACCGTGCACCAGGCGGTCGGTGCCAGGTTCTGCTCCAGCGCGGCCTTCGCGCGTGCAAACCCTTCGGCGTCGATGCAGCCGTCCAGCGCGCTGGCCAGCAGCGGCTGTGCGGCGATCTCGTGGCGCAGCGTGGTCGCGAAGCGCTGGTGATAGTCGTGGCCGGGCAGCAGCAGCGCGTCGCGGCCGACGCGGCGCTCGAGCCCGCGCAGCGTGTCGAGGAAGGCCAGCGGCGCGCTCTGTGCGAAGTCGCTGCGCCCCAGCGCGCCCGGCAGCACCGTGTCGCCGACGAAAGCCCAGCGCAGCCGCGGGCCATCGTGCAGCAGGTAGGCCACGGCATCCGCGGTATGCCCGGGCGTGGCCAGCCGTGTCAGCCGCAGGGCGCCCAGCGCCAGTACGTCGGCCCCCAGCGGCCACCCGAGCGCGTCGGTCGACCCAGGCGTGAGCGGCGCCGCGGGCACGGCGGCGCGCAGCGCCGCCGCCGCAGAACGGTGGTCGCCATGGCTGTGGGTGTCCAGCACCGCGGCCAGCGTGCAGCGGCGGGCCGTGATCCAGCCCGCCAGGCGCGCCGTCAGCTCCGGCAGCGGATCGATGACGACGCAGCGCCGCGTCTGCGCGTCGGCCAGCAGGTAGCAGCAGGCGCCGTCGGCGACGAAGCGGACCAGCCCGGGCAGGGGCTCGGCAGGCGCCGGCGTGCGCGCATCGGCGGGGCACAGGGCGCTGTCGCGCAAGGACTCGCCGCAGGCGCGGATGCGCGCGCAGGCCTCGTCGATGAAGGCCGAGTCCACCCGCGGTCCGAACGACAGGCGCACCGCCGACGCCGCCTGCGCGGGCGGCAAGCCCATGGCCGTCAACACCGCGCTCGGCGTGGCCTTGCCGGCGCTGCAGGCCGAGCCGGCGGACACGCGCACCTCGGCAGCATCGAAGAGGTCGATCAGCACGCCCGAGCCGACGCCGGGCACCGAGAAGTTCAGCGTCGTCGGCAGGCACAGCGGCAGCGGCGCGTTGAAGACCAGGCCCGGGAAGGCGTCGACCAGGGCCGCGGCGAGGCGGTCGCGGCAGGCGGCCAGCGTCGCCGCGTCCTGGAAGCCGCGGCGCTCCAGCAGCGCGGCGAAGACGGCGCCGAGCGCCGCGATGCCGGCCATGTTCTCGGTGCCCGAGCGCAGGCGGTCCTCCTGGCCACCGCCGACGATCAGCGGCGTGAACGGCGCGCCCTCGCGCACGTACAGCAGGCCGATGCCCTTGGGCGCGTAGAGCTTGTGGCCGGAGAAGCAGGCGTAGTCGATGTGCCGCTCGCCCAGCCGCAGCGGCAGCTTGCCCAGGGCCTGTACGCCGTCGACCAGCCAGTGTGCCGGGCTGCCGGCCAGCGCGGCGGCGACGCCGTCGAGGTCGCTGACGACGCCGGTCTCGTTGTTGGCCGCCATCGTGCAGACAAGGGCCGCGTCGCCCGCATGCCGGCGCAGCCAGCCGAGGTCGTGGCGGCCGTCGCGGCGGACCGGGATGATGCGCGTCTCGAGGTCCAGGCCGAGCAGCGCATTCCAGTGTGCAATCGCCTGCGGCACGGCCTGGTGCTCGGTGGCGCCGAACAGGATGAGGCCCGGGGTGGCCGCCCCGCCGTCGCGGAGCGCGCGGACCGCTGCCAGCGCCGACAGCACCGCGGTCTGGATCGCCTCGGTGGCGCCGCTGGTGAATGCCAGGCGGCCGGCATCGACGCCGAGCACGCGGCGCGCCTTCGCCCGCGTGTCGTCGACCAGGGCGCGCGCGCGCAGGCCCGCGCTGTGCACGCTGCTGGGGTTGCCGAAGTCGTCGGCCATCGCACCCTGCGCGGCCGCCTGCGCTTCGGGCATCACCGGGGTCGTGGCGTTGGCGTCGAGGTAGATTTCCATGGTGTCCTGTGCGCGGGTGGTGCCGGGGCGATGGCGTGCCGGTCCGTGGCCGTGTCGCCGTGCCGAAATTGTCGAGAGCCGGCCTTGGAAAGCGATTGCGTTCTTGTCTACGATGCAGGGCCATCAGGGCACGAACATCCGCTTGCGCGGCCGCACGCGAAACCGTGTTGCGCAGGCGCTGCGAAGCTTGGAATCGGCCGCGATGCCGCGCGTGCTGCGGCCCTGGCCTCCCCGATCCCGCCCCTTGCATGCCCATGAGCCGGCCCCCGCCCTTGCACGACGAAGCGAACGGCGCCGATGCGGCCGCCAGTTCGCCGCCGTTGCGGCCGGACGATCGCGAGGAACAGGCCTTCCGGCACGACTTCCTGGCGCGCGAGTTCCGCGCCAGCTACGGCTGGCTCAAGCAGCGGCTGCGCCGCCATGTCGACTCGCCGGCCGAGGTGGAGGACCTGGCCTCGTCGGCCTTCGTCGAACTGGCCGTCGTGCGCGACCTGCGCAGCGTGCGCGAACCGCGGGCGCTGCTGAGCGTGATCGCGCGCCGGCTCGTCTACGAGGGCTGGCGCCGGCGCGACCTGGAGCAGGCCTACCTGGCCGCGCTGGCGGCCGCCGGCGAGCCGACGGCGCCCTCGGCCGAGACGCTGCTGGAGACGGTGCAGCTGCTCGGCCGCATCGACCGCCTGCTCGAGGGCCTGTCGGCGAAGGCGAGGATGGCCTTCCTCTACAGCCAGATCGACGGCATGACCTACGCGGAGATCGCCGCCGAGCTCGGTGTCTCCGCGAGCATGGTGCGCAAGTACATCGCGCAGGCGCTGGAGCAGTGCTACCTTTGCGCGGAGTGAACCGATGCCGCGACAACCCACGCTGAACGAAGCCGCCCGGTCCGCCATCGCCTGGGAGATGCGCCTGCGCTCGGGCGAGGTGGGCGCCGACGAGCGCGCCGGCTTCGAGGCCTGGCGCCAGGCCAGCCGCGCCAACGACGAGGCCTGGCGCGCGCTGCAGGCGCGGCTGCAGCCGCTGCGCGCGCTGGCGGCGCGCCACCCGGTGGCCGCCCGCCAGGCGCTGGTGCATGCCGACGCGTCGCGCCGGCGCGTGCTGGTCAACGGCCTGACCGGCACGGCGGGCATGCTGGTGCTCGGCATCGGCGGATTGCGCATCGCGCACGAGCTGGGCTACGACGCCACGTTCCGCACCGGCATCGGTGAACGCCGCGAGGTGGCGCTGGCTGCGGGCATCCGCGGCCTGCTCGATGCCGGCACGGCGGTCTATGCCACCGACGAGGCGGCCAGCTGGCGCGTCGACAGCGGGCGCCTGCTGGTCGACGCCAGCAGTGCCGCGGCGCCGTTCAGCGTCGCGTCGCCGCACGGTCGCCTGCAGGCCGCGGGCGCGCGTTTCAGCCTCGGCGTGCTGGACGCCAGCAGCGCCCTGGTGATGGAGCGCGGACAGGGCGTGCTGCAGCTGCGCGACGGCGGCGCGCACCCGGTCGCCGCCGGCGAGGTGCTCGGCTTCACCGCGCGCGCGCTGCGCCGCGTCGAGGCCTCGGTCGCGGCGGCGCTGGCCTGGACCAGCGACCTGCTGGTCGCCTCCGACGAGTCGGTGGCCGACGTCGTCAGCGTGTTGCGCCGCTACCGGCGCGGCCTGATCCGCGTCTCCGACGACGCCGCCCGGCGGCGCGTCAGCGGCGTCTTCAGCCTCAAGGACCCGGACCAGGCGCTGCGCCAGCTGGCCGAGTCGCTGTCGCTGCGCGTCGACCGCTACAGCGACTACGTGGTGATCCTGCGCGAGCGCTGAACCGCGGTCGGCCGGCGTCGCCGGCGCAGGGCTCAGGCGCAGGCCGCCGTGCGCTGCATCAGCATCGCGACCGCGGCCTCCGCGGCGGCCTGCTTGGCGCGATGCTGCGCCTTGAGCTTGCGGCCGAGTTCGGGCGCCAGTTCCTCCACCTTGTCGCGCATCGCGTGGCCCTTGAACTCGGGCCAGGTGTCGATGATCTGGCGCTGCACCTTCTGCAGCGCGAGCGCGTCGTCCTGCGTCCACTGCTGCTCGCGCCTGACGCGGGCGGCGGCCAGCTGCATGGCGGCGTTCACGAGGCCGTTGATCACCGCCGCGTCGTCGGCCAGCGGGGCGGCGGCTTCGGCCAGGGCGCGCGCCAGCGCGGCGGCCGGGCCGCGGTCCTTCGGGTCGGGGGCGTGAGCCCGCAGCGCCGCATGCACGCGGCTCCAGGCGTCGGCGGTCACCGCCTGGCCGTCTGCATCGGCGCGGTGCAGGGTCACCAGTTCGGCGTGCAGGCGCTGCACCTCGGGGTCCGCCTGGCGCAGGTCGAAGGCCTGCGGATGCGACAGCAGGTCGGCCGCCAGGTCCGCGGCGACGCCGCGCGCGTCGCGGTCCACCGGCAGCGCCTCGAGCCAGCGCAGCACGAATTCGGCCGCCTCCTGCTCGCTGTCGTGCGCCGAACCCAGCCACTCGACGAGGCTCAGCAGCGGCCGCGGAATGCCCAGCGTCGGCGGCGCCTCGTGCACACCGGCTTCGGTGGCGCAGCCCAGCGGCGAGCCCTCACGGCCGTCCCAGTAGGTCTGGGAGCTGCGCCGCACGGCGCCGGCGGCCAGGTGCTGCCGCAGCCTGGCGATGCACGCGGCCTTGCGCGCCGCATCGCCGCCGAAGGTCCGGCTCGGCGCGGCCGCGGGCTGCGCCGGCGCCTGCAGGTGCTCGTCGATGAACAGCGCGATCTGCTTGGCCGGGCGCGAGCCGGTCAGGCGCGCCACCGGCTCGCCGTGCTTGAACAGCACCAGCGTCGGCAGGCCCTTGATGTTGAACCGCGTGCGCGCCTCGGTGTACTCCTCGACGTCGACCTTGGCGAAGCCGACCTTGCCCTCGAACTGCGCCGCCACCGTGTCGAGCACCGGCGCCAGGGCCTTGCAGGGGCCGCACCAGGGGGCCCAGAAGTCGACCAGCACCGGGTGCGGGCTGGCCTTCAGCGTGGGGTCGAAGTTGTCTTGGGTCAGTGACTGCATCGGGTGCTCCTGGGGTTCGTGGCGGAAGGGGGAAGGCGGCGGCCCAGGCCTCAGCCGGTGCCGCCGACGGTCATCTCGTCGATGCGCAGCGTGGGCTGGCCGACGCCCACCGGCAGCGACTGGCCGGCCTTGACGCACAGGCCGGCGCCGGCGTCGATCTGCAGGTCGTGGCCGATCAGGCGCACCTTCTTCAGCGACTCGGGACCGTCGCCGAGCACCGTCACCGCCTTCAGCGGCGCGGTCAGCCGGCCCTGCTCGATCAGGAGGGCCTCGGAGGCGTTGAAGACGAAACGGCCGCTGCTGATGTCGACCTGGCCGCCGCCGAGGTGGGCGACGTAGATGCCCTGCGCGACCGAGGCGATGATCTCCTCGGGCGCCACGCCGCCGGCGCGCAGGTAGGTGTTGGTCATGCGCGGCAAGGGCAGCACGTCGTGGCTCTCGCGACGGCCGTTGCCGGTCGGCGCCGCGCCGGTCAGGCGCGCGCTGAGCCGGTCGTTGATGTAGCCGACGAGGATGCCGTCCTCGATCAGCGTCGTGCAGCGGCCCGGCGTGCCCTCGTCGTCGACATGCAGCGAGCCGCGACCGCCGGCCAGCGTGCCGTCGTCGACGATGGTCACGCCGGGCGCGGCGACGCGCTCGCCGATGCGCCCGGCGAAGGCGGAGGCGCCACGGCGGTTGAAGTCGGCCTCCAGGCCGTGGCCCACGGCCTCGTGCAGCAGCACGCCGTTCCAGCCTGGGCCCATCACCACGCTCATCACGCCGGCCGGTGCCGGCCGCGCGTCGAGCTTGCCCAGCGCCGCGTCGACGGTGCGCTGGGCCAGCTGGCGCAGCGCCTGTGGCGTGAAGGGCGACAGTCCGCCACGGCCGCCGACGGTGCGCGAGGCGCTCTCGCGGCGGCCCTGCTGCAGCACCTGCACCGACAGGTCCAGCCGCACGCTGGGCCGCACGTCGCCGGCGCACAGCCCGTCGTCGCGGGCGATGAAGACCAGCGCACGCGCCGACGACAGCGTGGCCCGCACCTCGACGACACGCGGGTCGCGCCCGCGGGCGGCCGCGTCCAGCGTCTCGAGCAGCGCGATCTTGGCCGCGGCCTCGGCACCGGCCACCGGGTCGTCGTGGCCGTAGCGGGCCGGCAGCGGCACGGTGATCGGCGCCAGCACCGGTGCGGCCACCGGCAGCACCGCCGTGCCGCGAACGTCGCCAGCACCCAGCGCGCCGCGCACGACCCCGGCGGCGCGCTGCACCTGCTCGGCGTCGATGCACTGCGAGGTCGCCAGCACCGCCTGCTCGCCCTGCAGCCCGCGCAGGCCGAAACCCTGCTCCATCGCGAAGCTGCCGCGGTGCACGCGGCCGCCTTCCAGGCTCCAGCTCTCGGCGACCGAGGACTTCAGGTAGAGGTCGGCGTGCTCGCCGCCGGCGCCGAGCGCCTGCGCCAATCCGCGCAGCAGCCGCGCCTCGTCCAGACCATGGGCGTCCAGCAGCGTGGCGCGGGCCAGGTCGTGCGCGGCGTCCGTCGTCGCGGGCAGCGGGTCGGGGCCAGGGGCGTGCAGGGTCATGTCGGTCCGGGAAGGTTGGAAGGCTTGCGGGCGCATCGCGGCTATGCGTTCGGGGGCTCAGGCGCCGCCGACGCGCATCGCATCGACCAGCCAGGACCCGGTGCTGGCGCCGGGGCGGGTCAGGATGTCGCTGCCGACGGCCTGCAGGCCGGTGAGCATCGTGCCCAGCTGGCCTGCGATCGTGATGCCGGCCACCGGGTAGCGGATCTCGCCGCCGTCGACCCAGAAGCCATGCACGGCGCGCGAAAAGTCGCCCGTCATCAGGTTGGTGCCCTTGCCGGTCATGCCGCTGACCACCAGCCCTGTGCCCAGTCGCCGCAGCATCGCGGCGAAGTCGTCGCCGGGGACGGTGCGGTCGCTGCGCACGACGAGATTGGTCGGCCCCTGGCCGTGGTCGGCCACCGGCAGGCCCAGCCGGCGCGCGCCGTACAGGCCGAGGAAGCAGCCGCGCAGCACGCCGGCCTCGACCACGGCGCGCCGGCGCAGCGCCACGCCCCAGTCGTCGTGGCTGGCGCTGCCGGCGCCACGCGGCAGCAGCGGGTCGTCGACCAGGTGCACGTGCGGCGCAAGGCAGGGCCGGCCCAGCGCGCCGGCCAGGTAGGAGGCCTGCGTGTACAAGGGCTTGGCCAAAAGCGCCTGGCTGAAGTCGGCGAGCACGCCCAGCGCGGCGGGCGGCGCGAACAGCACCGGGCAGGTCTGCGTCGGGATGCGACGCGCGCCCAGCCGCGCCGCAGCTTGCGCCGCGGCGCGCTGGCCGACGGCCTCGGGCGACATCAGATCGGCCGGGCGGCGCGCCCAGTCCCACCAGTGGTCGATCTGCTTCTCGGTGCCGCGCCGCGCCACCGGCGAACAGCCGATGCGGTGGCCGGTCGTGACCCAAGTGCGCAGGAAGCCGTCGCTGGTCGCCAGGCAGTGGTGCGAGCGGTGCGTCTGCACCTGGCTGCCCTCGGTCAGCGTCACGGCGTCGCCGACGGCCAGCGCCGCGTCCTCGGCGCGGCGCGCGATGGCGATCGCGTCGGCCATGCCCAGCGACCAGGGGTGGTCGAGGTCCAGGTCGGCGTGCCCCTGCGCTCGCTCGTCGGCCGCCGGCAGGCCGACGCAGGGATCCTCGGCGGCCAGGTCGGCGATCGCCAGGCCGCGCTGCACCAGGGTCGCGATGGCGTCGGCCGACAGGTCCGACGACGACACGGCAGCCTGGCGCCGGCCGCGCAGCAGCGTGAGCTGGATCGTCGTGCTCCGGCGAAACGTGCGCTCGGTCGGCACGCCGGCGCAGACGGCGGCGATGAGCGACTCGCTCTCGCCGAGTTGCACCACGGCAGCGGTGGCGCCGGCCCGGCGCGCGAGGTTCAGCGCCTGCGCGGCCACGTCGGACAGGGGGGGCGCGGCCATGCTCATGCGGCGGCCGGCCGCGGCTGCAGGCCGAGTGCGGGCCGGGTGCCGGCCTCGCTGGTGGCGGTCGCGGCATCGGCGGCGCCCTCGGGGGCCACCGGCACCAGGTCGACGAACTGGTCGTGGTACCGCGCTACCTCCTTGCGGTGGGCGACGCTGACCAGGGTGCTGCCCGGCAGCGCCTCGAGCAGGCGGCTGTACAGGCGATGCTCGGAGGCTTCATCGAGCGCACTCGTCGCCTCGTCGAGGAACACATGCGTCGGCCGCTGCAGCAGGATGCGCGCGAAGGCCAGCCGCTGCTGCTCGCCGCCGGACAGTCGGCGACCCCAGCGGTCGGGTTCGTGCAGCGCGTCGGCGTACTTGTGCAGGTCGCAGTCGATCAGCGCCTGGCGCGCCCGCGCGTCGGGCACCTCGGTGTCCGGGCCCGGGAAACACAGCGCCTGCTTGAGCGTGCCCACCGGCAGGTAGCTCTTCTGCGGCACGAACATCATCGCGGCACGCTCGGGCCTGCGGATCGTGCCCTGCCCGTAGGGCCACAGCCCGGCGATCGCGCGCAGCAGCGTGGTCTTGCCCGAGCCGGAGGCACCGCGGATCAGGCAGCGCGCGCCCGGCTCGATGCGGAAGGCCGGCACGCGGGCCAGCACGGTGCCGTCCATGCCGGCCAGCGTCAGCGACTCGATCTCGATCGCCGCGTCGTCGCGGGTCTCCAGCGCCAGCCCCTGCACCGGCTCGGCCGGCTCCACCGCGTCCAGCAGCGACAGCATGCGCCGCACGACCGCGCGCCAGGCGGCGAAGTCGTCGTAGGCACCCGGGAAGAAGCCCAGCGCCACCTCGAGCGAGACGAAGGCGGCGGTGATCTTCATCATCGTGCCCAGGGTCCAGGCGCCGGTGGCCATCAGCGGCAGCGACAGCAGCGTCGGGATGATGCTGTTCAGGCTGCCCGGGATCAGCATGCAGGCCAGCAGGTTGCGCTGCACCAACACCATCTGCCAGGTCGTGTCCTTGACGGCCTCGAAGTTGATCTTCAGCCGCGTCGCCTCGGTCTTGCCGCCGCCGTACAGCGCGATCTGCTCGGAGCCCTCGCGCACCTGGATCAGCATGCTGCGGTAGTCGGCCTCGGCCTTCTGCTTGGCGAAGTTCAGCGGGATCAGCTTGCGCCCGAACAGATGCGTCAGCAGCAGGATGCCGCCCGAGTACAGCAGCGCGAAGATCACCAGGTAGCCGGGGATCGCGAAGCCGGTGTCGCCGATCGTGATCGGGAAGTCACCCGAGAGCTGGTACAGCAGCGCGCCGTAGGTGACGATGGACACCGGCACGCGGATGAAGGACAGCACCAGGCTGCAGGTCTTCTGCGTGAAGATGTGGGCGTCCTCCGCGATGCGCTGGTCGGCGTTGTCGAGGATCTTGTCGCGCTCGATGCGGTAGTAGGTCTCGTTGTGCGTCCACTTGTCGACCAGGTAGGCGGTCAGCCAGGTGCGCCAGCGCAGCTGCAGCAGCGCGTTGGCCATCATGCTGAGCAGCAGCGCGCAAACGTTGAGCAGCACGATGACGATGAACTTGGACAGCAGCGGGAACAGCGTCGCGAACTGCTGCGCGCCGACCGCGTCGTAGAACTGCCCGGTCCAGCCGTTGCGCCAGACGCCGTAGTACACCTCGACGAAGCCGATCGTCACCACGAACAGCGCCAGCAGGCCGGAGACCCAGCGCTCGCTGGAATACTTCCAGTACGGCACGAACAGCTCCCACACCGAGGTGTGGAAGCGTGCCCGCTGCTCGTTGCGCTCCTGGTAGCGGATGTCGGGGGTGGCCTGCGGCGGGCTCATCGTCGTTCCTTGCCGGCGCACGCCGGCGGACGGGACCGGCATCGCGCCGGTGTCGCTGGGCATGGCTCGGCAGCCCGCTCAGAAGCTGTAGGCGGCGGTCAGCGTGACCGTGCGCGGCGTGCCCATGGGGATCGTCCCGAGGTTGGTGCCGACCATCGCGACCGGGTTGTAGTTCGCGCGGTCGAACAGGTTCTTCACCGACAGGTTCAGGTTGAGGCCCTGCCGCCGGTAGAACAGGCCCAGGTCGGCCTGCAGCTGCGACGGGATCTTCGTCGTCGGCGAGACCCGCTCGCCGCTGCCGTAGAACAGGCCGGCGCCGACGCCGAAGCCCTGCAGCGCCGGGGCGCTGAAGTTGTGGGTCAGCCACAGCCCGGCCTTGTGACGCGGGAAGTGGATGATCAGGGGCGGCGGCGTGGGCGGCTGCTGGTAGTCCATGTAGGCGTACTGCGCACTGACGTTCCAGCCCGGCCGCAACTGGCCCTGCAGCTCGAGCTCGATGCCCTTGGCCACGGCGCCGCTGACGCCGATCGACGAGCCCGGGCTGGCCGGGTCGGCCACCGGCTCGTTGACGTAGGTGTTGCGGTACAGCGCCACCGTGCCCTGCAGCTTGCCGTTGCGCAGGCCGAACTTCAGGCCGGCATCGAGCTGCGTGCTGCGCTTTGGGTCGATCTGCTCGCCGGACGAGGTGGTCGCCATGTTGGGCTGGAAGCCCTCGTTGTGGCTGACATAGGCCGACAGCCAGGGGGTCAGGTCGTACAGCACGCCCAGGCTGGTGCTGACGCCGGCCTGGCCGCTGGGCGGCACCTTGGTCTCGTTGCCGTTGGCCGCATAGCGCGTCGCCTCGGACTCGAAGTCGTCGTAGCGCACCGAGCCCAGGAAGTGGAACGGGCCGCGGTTGGCCTGCACCTGGACATAGCCGCCGACGAGTTCGTTGTCGCCGTCGCTCACGAGGCGCCGGTCGACGGTCAGCGGCGGTACGGCGGTCGGCACCCGGAAGTCGGGAATCGTGAAGCTCGAGCTCGCGACCTGCGAGTAGTTGACGACGCGCCCCCGGCGCAGATCGGCCCCGAACAGCAGCGTGGCATCGAAGGTCTCGCGGTCGACGTACAGGCGCAGGTAGTTCTTGAAGTTCGTGGTCGTGTACTTGTTCTTCGACGAGATGCCGAACAGGCGCAGGCTGTTGTTGGCCGCGATCGGCGTGATCGCGGCCCACACGGCGCTTTCCTGGGTCGAGCGGTTGTCGAGCAGGTGGCTCACGAAGTCCAGGCTGTCGGTGATCTCCTGCTCGAGCTTCACGCCGACGGTCCGGGACTCGATCTCGAAGCCGTCGGCCTCGTTGCCCAGCGGATAGTCGAGGAAGCCCTCGAGCAGGCCTCCCCCGGCGATGCCCACGGTGAACTGCGAGCGTGGGGCCCGGTTGACGGTCTGGCTCACGGCCAGCGTCAGGTCGGTTCGCTGGTCCTTCCACTGCAGTGTCGGCGCGATGTAGTGGCCCTTGCCGCCGTCGTAGCCCATGGCTGTCCGATCGGCACGGTTCCCCGAGACGGTGAAGCGGTAGCGCAGCTTCTTGTCCGCCGTCAGCGCTCCGGTCGCGTCGAAGCCCAGCAGCGCCCGGCCATCGGGGCCGACCTCCGCCTGCAGTTCCTTGAACGGGTGGACCTGGGGCATCTTCTTGACGATGTTGATGACGCCGCCGGGCGGGTTGTTGCCGGCCAGGATCGCCGACGGCCCCTTGATGACCTCGACGCTGGCGATCGCCGCCATCGGCGTCAGCACGGAGGCGACGGCCTCCTGCGGCAGGCTCATGCCGTCCTCCGCGACGGGGGCCACGAAGCCCCGCACGTTGAAGGTCGGCTGGCCGCTGGACGCGATGCCGACCACGCCGGCGGCATTGCGCAGCACGTCCGTCAGGTCGGCGGCGGACTGGCTCTGGATGACGGCCGCGTTGACCACGGTGATGGCCTTCGGCGTCTCGCGCAGCGACGTGTCGCCGCGGGTGTAGGTGCTCGAGGATTCGACGGCGAAGCCGGTACCGCCCGAGTCGCGCTGGGCGACAACGGTCACTATGGGCAGGCTGTCGTCGACCACGACCGGCGCTTCCCGGGGTGCGGGCCGCGGTCTGGCCGGCGCCGGCGCCACGGTGGCTGCCGGCGCGGCGGCGGGCGTCGAAACGGGGGCCGCCGCGGCCCGGCGCAGTGCCAGGGACCCGCTGGCCGTCGTGTACACCTCGAACCCGGAGCCTTCGAGCGCACGCCGGAAGGCCTCGGCCGCCGAGAAGGTCCCGACGACCGGCGGCGACACCAGCGCGCGGACCTGCGCCGGGTCGAACGCGATCAGCACCCCGCTCTGCGCGGCGATCTGCAGCAGCGTCCTGTCCAACGGCGCACTCGGCAGCTGGTAGCTCTGCCGCTGCTCGGCGGCCGCCTGGGCATGGGCGTGGACGGCGACCACGCAGGGCATGGCAGCCACCGCCAGCGCGATCACGCTGGGACGAAGAATTCTGTAACCATCTCGAAATGAATTCATCGCGAATAAGCTCCGAATAACGCTGCCAATAACAATCGTGCGGTGCCTCGATTTACCGGCGTTCGGGCCGGCTAGCCGCTCTCGATTCGAGGACGCCCGGGATCCGCAAGGTGGTGACGATCACCGAAACGGGTTTGCCACCTCAGGTAGGTTTAGCCAGTTCCGGTGCTCTTGTCGCGCCTTCCGGAAACAGTCTGAATTACGCCGCTCGTTTCACTCATTCGATGTCGATCGAGCGAACGGAAGTCTATCGACAGGCGCATGGACGAATTTTTCAATCTTGCTCCTCCAGTGCGTTTTCGCTAGGAAGACATTCCGCATGGATCGCGTGCGCGGAAATCGCATTCCGGCTCCGCCGCGGCTGCGCGAAAACCCTAGCCCAGGTAGCCCAGCGGCAGGGCGGTGGTCGACTTGAGGATCTCCATCGAGAAGCTCGAGCTCACGTCGTGCAGTTCCACCGCGCGGATCAGCCGCTTGTAGACGTCGTCGTAGGCCGAGATGCTGGGAACGACGACCTTCAGGAGATAGTCGATGTTGCCGCTCGTGCGGTAGACCTCGACCACCTCGGGAATGCAGGCCACGGCCTCGCGAAAGGACTTCAGCCAGGCGGCGTTGTGCTGAGCGGTCTTGATCTCGACGAAGACGGTCACGCCGACGTTGACCTTCCCGGCGTCGAGCAGGGCCACGCGGCGCCGGATGACGCCCTCCTGCTCGAGTTTCTGGATGCGGCGCCAGCAGGGCGTGGTCGAGAGGTTGACCTTGGCGGCGATCTCCGCCACCGCGCAGGTGCTGTCCTCCTGGAGGATCTCGAGGATCCGCTTGTCCGTTCGGTCGATCACGTTGTGCCTCGTTGCAGTGGTTTTCGACGGCCCGGGCGATGCGGATCGCGGGCCTCCTGCCTGTCTTGTGCAACGAGATTGCGAAAGTGACACCGGCGCCGGAAGATTTTTCTTCCGGCGCCAGAATCCAGGGTCCTGCCTCGCAGGGGCTCAGGCCGCGCCGGCCGTTGGGCCGGATCCGGGTTTGCCCTCGGGCCGTGGGCGGTGCTCCGAAGGATCGCGATCGTGGACACCCGCGCCCGCGGGCTGACTCGCCTGAGCGCTGCGGAGCGGCGACGAAGGGTCCACAGGGACCCTTCCTCACCCCGTCACTCCCACGCCATTGTCAACAGGCGGGTGTCGTTCAGACGCCAATCGGGCGCTCGGGCGGCACGGCGTGGGCGACGTACCGACAGGTTTGCCGACCTGATCTGGCAAACGCCGGACCGCCGTCTCGTCGAACCTGGCCATCCCGGCCGGCTGGCTTCACGCGACGGCGAGGCAACTCGCGCGTCCCGCTGCGGTCCCCTGCGATCTCGGGCACCAGGCCGTCCCGCCGCTGCGAGACCGGCCCGCGCCGCCATTCACAGATCGACGCCCCAACGCCGCATCCACGCCCCCAGGAAGTCGGCGAAGCCCTCGGCCGCGGGTGACAGGGTCCGCGTGACGGGCGCATACAGGCAGACCTTGCGCACCGACTCCGGCTGCACGACGCGCTTCATCACCAGCCCCAGGGGCCTGGCGAGCACGGCGACATAGGCCGGGGCGAGCGTGACGGCCAGACCCTGGGCCGCGATGCCCAGCGCCGTGGAGATGTTGTCCACCACGTCCACCGGCGTCACCCGGGTGCCCGCGGGCACGTCATGGTGCATCTGGGCGACGTTGTGTTCGTGGTCGCGCCCGGCGGAGACGATCGGCACGGTCGCCAGTTCGGCCCAGCGCACCGCACGGCGGTGTCGGGCCAGGGTGTGGTCGGGCGCGCACCACAGCACCCAGGCGCTGTCGAACAAGGGCCTGGCCTGCACAGTGGGGCCGGTATGGCGGTCGGGGCCGATCGCCAGGTCGACGTCGCCATCGGCCACGCGGTCGACGAGCAGGTCGACCGGCACGTCGCGCACGCGCACGACCACCTTGGGCTTGTGCTTGTGGTACTCGCGCATGGCCATCGGCAGCGCCGTGGACGCCAGCACCAGTGGTGCACCCACGCGCACCACGCCCGAGGCCCGGTTGCGCACGTCGTCGGCAGCGCTGTCGGCGGCATGCACGTGGCGCAGCAGCGTCGCCGCCGAGGGCAGGAAGTCGCGCCCGGCGCTGGACAGGGCCACCTTGCGCGTGGTGCGGTCGAACAGGCGGAAGCCGAGGAGGGCCTCCAGCTCGGCCACCAGCTGGCTCACCGCCTGCGCCGTCAGGCCCAGTCGCGATGCGGCCAGCGTGAAGCTGTGGGCCTCGGCCACCGCGGTGAAGGCCTCGATCTGGCGCAGCGTGTAGCGGGTCAGCGGCATGCCGCCATTATCAAGCGGGCCTTGAAAACCGCCCAGAAAGCATTGGTTGTGGGAGGTCGCCTCGTCGCACCACACTTGCGCCGCATCAAGACGGCCCTCCCCCGAAGCGGCCTACCGGCAGGAGACAGCAGCCATGACCCTCCCGACCTCGTTCCTCCGCACGTCGACCTGCGCTGCCGCAGCTGCCGCCTGCGTCGGCGCGGCATCCGCCCAGGAGCCGCTGACCACGCGCTGCGAGTCGGCGCCGATCGCCGCGCTGTTCAAGGTCTTCGGCGACACGGGACGCATGCCGCCGGACCTGGGCCGTTTCCTGCAGAACGCCGCGCTGCAGAGGATCGAGCCGTACAAGGCCTTCGACAACGTCTACTACGTGGGCATCTGCTGGGTGTCGGCGTGGCTGATCACCTCGCCCCAGGGCCATGTGCTGATAGACGCCCTGTACGGCCCCTACACCGGCCCGATGCTCGACCACATCCGCCAGCTCGGCTTCGACCCCCAGGACATCCGGCAGGTCGTCATCACGCACGGCCACTTCGACCACGCCGGTGGCGCCGCCGCGCTGAAGGCCGCCCTGCCGCGTGCGCGCTTCGCGATGACGGCCGAGGGCTGGCGCGAGGCCGCCGAGTCGGCGGCGGAGTCGGCCACGCGGCCGAACCGCTGGACCATGATCGACAAGGACATCGTGCTGACCGACGGCCAGGTGCTGCAGGTCGGCGACATCCGGCTGCAGGCCTTCGAGACGCCGGGGCACACGATGGGGACCGCCTCGTTCGCCTTCGACGCCTACGACGGCGGCCGCCGCCACCGCGCCTTCACCGTCGGCGGCCTCGGCCTCAACGCAATCAAGGGGCCGGAGCAGGTCGAGGCCTTCATCGCCAGCGTCAAGCGCATCCGCGCGCTGACCGAAGACGCCGCGGATCCGGTCACCACGCACCTGACGACGCACGCCTTCTCCAACGGCCTGACCGAAGCCAAGGAACTGCTGAAGACCCGCAAGCCCGGCGAGCCGCATCCGCTGGTCGACCCCAAGGGCTTCCGCGCCCAGCTCGATGCCTTGCAGGCCGGCGCCGAGCAGCGCCTGGTGGCCGAGCGCGCGAAGAAGCCGAATTGACGATGGCGCTCGCCGACCTGCGCGCCGCGTTCGCCGGCCGCCTGCTCGACGACGCCGAGGCCATGGCGCCGTTCCTGACGGACTGGCGGCGCAAGTGGACGGGCTCCGCCCTGGCCGTCGCGCAGCCCGACAGCGCCGAGGGCGTGGCTGCCGTGCTGCGCTGGTGCCGCGCGCGGGGCGTCGCGGTCGTGCCGCAGGGCGGCAACACCGGCCTGTCAGGCGGTGCGACGCCGGCCGCCGACGGCCGCAGCGTCGTGCTGTCCACCGCGCGCCTGCAGCGCATCCGCGCCCTGGATCCGGTGGGTCGGACGATCACGGCCGAGGCCGGCGTCACGCTGCAGCAGGTGCAGGACGCGGCCCCCGCGGCCGGCTGCCTGTTCCCGCTCAGCCTGGCGGCGCAGGGCACGTGCACGATCGGCGGCAACCTGGCCACCAACGCCGGCGGCGTGCAGGTGCTGCGCTACGGCAATGCGCGCGAGCTGTGCCTGGGGCTGGAGGTCGTCACGGCCGACGGCGAGCTGTGGGACGGCCTGCGCCCGCTGCGCAAGGACAACACCGGCTATGCGCTGCGCGACCTGTTCATCGGCAGCGAAGGCACGCTGGGCGTCATCACCGCGGCGGTGCTCAAGCTGTTTGCGCTGCCGAAGGCGCAGGTGGTCGCCTTCGTCGCCGTGCCATCGCCCGCGGCCGCGCTGCAGTTGCTGTCGCTGGCGCAGGACCGCCTGGTCGCCGACCTCACCGCCTTCGAGTTGTCGAGCGAGACCTGCCTGCAGCTGGTGGAGCGGCACGTGGCGGCCGCCCGACGCCCGCTGGGGCCCTCGCCCTGGTACGTGCTGCTGGAAGTGAGCAGCGCGCAGGACGAGGCCGGCGCCACGCAGGCCATCGAATCGCTGCTGGAGGCCGCGATCGAGGCCGGCCACGCCACCGATGCCGCGGTCTCGGTCAGCCTGGCGCAGTTCCGCAGCCTGTGGGCGCTGCGCGAGGACATCTCCGAGTCGCAAGGCGCCGAGGGCCCGACGATCAAGCACGACATCGCGCTGCCGATCGCGCGCATCCCCGCCTTCATCGAGCACACCGGGGCCGCCATCGCGCGGCACTTCCCTGCCCTGCGCCTGGTGGTATTCGGCCACCTCGGCGACGGCAACCTGCACTACAACCTGTCGCCGCCCGAAGGCGGCATGCCGCGCGCCGAGTTCCTCGCGCTCGAGGCGCCGGTCAACCGCCTGGTGCACGACGCAGTGCACGCCGCCGGCGGGTCGATCTCGGCCGAGCATGGCCTGGGCGTGCTGCGGCGCGACGAGGCCGCGCGCTACAAGCCCGTGGTCGAGCAGCGCCTGATGCACGCCATCAAGCACGCGCTGGACCCGCTGAACCTGATGAACCCGGGCAAGCTGCTCGGGCCGCTGCCCTCACACTGCAACCCACTGGAGACCTGAGCATGCAACGTCGCCACTTCGTCTTCTCTTCCGTGGCCGCCGGGCTGGCGCTAGCCGGCACCGCCGTCCGCGCCCAGGGCCTGCCCGACACCGCGCGCATCCTGGCCGGCTTCGCGCCCGGCGGCACGGTCGACGTCACCGCGCGCCGGGTGGACGACAAGCTGCGCGACGTGTTCGCGAAGTCCGTGGTCGTCGAGAACCGGACCGGTGCCGGCGGGCAGATCGCGCTGTCGGCGCTGAAGACGTCGGCGCCCGACGGCCTGACGCTGCTCGTGACGCCGATGTCGATGCTGGGCATCTACCCGCACATCTACAAGAAGCTGCCCTACGACCCGGTGGCCGACTTCCAGCCGGTGTCGCAGGCGGTGCGCTTCGACTTCGGCTTCGCCGTCGGGCCCATGGTGCCGGCCAGCGTGAAGACGCTCGGCGAGTTCGCTGCCTGGTGCAAGGCCAACCCCGGCAACGCCAACTTCGGCAGCCCGGCCGCGGGTTCGGTGCCGCACTTCGTGGCCGAGCTGTTCAGCCGTGCGGCGGGTCTCGACCTGCGGCACGTGCCTTACCGCGGCACGCAGCCGGCCATCGCGGACCTGATCGGGGGGCAGATCGCTTCCGTATCGGGCCCGGTCGGCGAGTTCCTGCAGCACCTGCCGGGGGGCAAGGTGCGGCTGCTCGCCACCTCGGGTGCCACGCGCAGCAGGTTCGCGCCCGGCGTGGCCACCTATGCCGAGCAGGGCTTCAAGGACATCGTCTTCGACGAGTGGTTCGGCTTCTTCATGCCGGCCAAGGTGCCGGCCGAGGCCTTGAACCGCGCAGCCGCCGCGATCCGTGCTGCGCTGGCTGCACCCGACGTGATCGAGGGCCTGGCCCAGATGGGCCTGGAGGCACGCCCGTCCACGCCGGCCGAACTGGCGGCGCTGCTGAAGCGCGACAGCGAGCGCTGGGCGCCGCTGATCAAGACCATCGGCTTCAGCGCAGACTCCTGAGATGGCCTCCGAAGCCCTGCAGGTCGCGGGCATCGCCGTCTCGCCCGACCACTACATCGACGGGCGGCGTGTCGCGTCGCCCCAGCGCTTCGAGCTCTTCAGCCCCATCGACCAGCGGCGTCTGGGCGAGGTGGCCGAAGGCCTGCCGGAGCACGTCGAGCAGGCCATCGTCGCCGCCGAACGCGCCTTCCCGGCCTGGGCAGCGCTGACGGCGGCCGAGCGCCAGCCGGTCCTCGACCGCTTTGCCGAGGAGATCGGCCGCCGCGCCGACGCGTTCTGCACGCTGGAAAGCAACGACGCCGGCGTGCTGCTTTCGCGCATGCGCCACGGCGTGGTGCCGCGTGCGATGCAGAACATCCGCTGGTTCGCCGAGCACGCGCTGACGCTGCAGGAACGGTCGATCGACACCGAGCAGGCGCACCACCGCGTGCGCCACGACCCGGCCGGCGTGGTGGTGGTGATCACGCCGTGGAACGCGCCGCTGATGCTGTCGACCTGGAAGCTCGGGCCGGCGCTGGCCGCCGGCAACACCTGCATCCTGAAGCCACCGGAATGGGCGCCGCTCACCTGCTCGCTGCTGGCCGACGCGGCGCACGCGGCGGGGCTGCCGCCCGGCGTGTTCAACGTGGTCCAGGGCACCGGCGCCACCACCGGTGCGCAGCTGGTGGCCGACCCGCGCATCGCGCGCGTGTCGTTCACCGGCAGCGTGCCCACGGCGCGGCGCATCGCGCAGGCGGCGGGTGCCAACCTCGTGCCCTGCAGCCTGGAACTCGGCGGCAAGAGCCCGTTCATCGTGCTGGAGGACGCCGACCTCGACGCGGCCGCCGCCACCGGCGCGCTGATGTATCGCAACGCCGGCCAGGTGTGCCTGGCCGGCACGCGCTTCCTGGTGCACGAACGCGTGGTGGAGCGCTTCGTGGCGGCCATGCGCGCGATCGTCGAGCGCCTGCAGGTCGGCGATCCGCGCGAGGAAGCCACCGAGGTCGGGCCCATCATCCACCCGCGCCAGGTCGAGCGGGTGCTGGGCTTCATCGACCGCGCGGTGGCCGGTGGCGCGAAGGTGCTGTGGGGCGGCGGCCCGCATCCCTATGGCGCGCAGTACGTGCAGCCGACGATGCTCACCGGCCTGAAGCAGGACGACGAGATCGTGCAGAACGAGGTCTTCGGCCCGGTGCTGACGCTGCAGACCTTCGCCAGCGACGACGAGGCCGTGGCGCTGGCCAACGGCACCGACTACGGCCTGGGCGGCGTGTGTTACGGTGAGGTGATCCACGCCACGGCCGTGGCCGACCGCGTGCGCACCGGCTTCATCTGGATCAACAGCTTCGGCATCCGCGACCTCGCCGCGCCCTTCGGCGGCATCAAGCGCAGCGGCATCGGCCGCGAGGGCGGCGACTGGAGCTTCGAGTTCTTCTGCGACGTGAAGGACGTGGTGCTGCCCAGGAAGCCGTTCAAGCCGAGCTTCAGCCACCGCTGAAAGGAAACCCATGGAAGGCAGGATCGTCGGTGCGGCCCTCGTGTCGCACCACCCCGGACTGATGCAGTGCGAGGAGTTCCGCGTGCTGCAGGGCGCCGGCCAGGACTCGGACCTGATCGCCGGCTACGCGCGGCTGCGCAAGAAGATCGCCGACGCTGCACCGCAGGTGGTGATGATCTTCGACTCGCACTGGTTCACCACCGGCTACCACCTGGTGGACGGCGGCGAGCACTACCGCGGCACCTACATCTCCGACGAGATGCCCTGGTACCTGCACGGCGTGCCCTACGACTACTGCGGCCACCCGGACCTCGCGGTGCTCGTCGAGACGGTCTCGCGCGAGCGTGGCGGCTACAACCGCGTCACCGCCCACCCCGACCTGGGGCGGCAGTACGCCACCATCAACCTGGTCAAGCAGCTGCGGCTGGAGCGCGCCGGGCTACCGGTGGTGACCGTGAGCTCCTGCCAGAACTGCGACTGGCAGCACTTCCTCGAGTCCGGCGCCACCATCGGCGAAGCCATCCGCCGCAGCGGCCTGCGCGTGCTGCTGCTGGCCTCGGGGGCGCTCAGCCACCGGTTCAACGGCATCGACTGGAAGCCGAACCACCCGCGCATCTTCCACGAGAGCAACGTCTCGCGGCCGGAGAACATCGCCAGCGACAAGGGCGCGATCGCGCTGTTCGAGCAGGGCCGGCACGCCGAGGTGCTCGAGCGTTGGGACAACGAATACCGCAAGCTGCCCTGGGAGGCCTTCGGTGCGCACTACCTGCAGCTGGTTGGCGCGATGGGCGGCGCCGACTGCACCGCGCGCGGCGAGGCGCTGTCGGCCTACGAGAACGCGCGCGGGACCGGCAACATCCACATCTGGTTTGAGTGTTGAGCCCCCAAGCTCGCTAGCGCGCGCTACCCCCCGAGGGGGCCGCCGCGCCAGCGGCCCGGCGAAGCCGGTTCCGCGGCGGGTGGCTTGGTCAAGAACACTGGGACACACCATGAACTTCGAATTCCCGCTCAATGAACTGCCGGCCGTCATGCGCGGGCCGCGGGTGGAGCGCCGGCGTGTGCTGATCGGCGGCAGTGCCTTCTGGGGCACGATGCAGGACGAGGCCACGCTGCAGCTGGACGACGGCCGCTGCGTCGACGCTGCCGCCGCGAGCTACCTGCCGCCGGTGAACCCGAGCAAGATCATCGCGGTGCATATCTCGTACAGCTCGCGCAGCATCGAGACGCGCAACAAGCCCAAGCCCACCGAGACCCCCACCTACTTCACCAAGCCGCCGACCTCGCTGAACGGGCACGGTGGCCAGATCCTGAAGCCGGCCGACTGCAAGTACCTCAACTACGAGGGCGAGTACGCGGTCGTCATCGGCCGCACCTGCCGCAACGTGACGCCGGACGAGGCCTGGGACTGCATCGAAGGCTTCTGCCCGGCGCTGGACATGGGCCTGCAGGACTTCCGCGACACCGACCAGGGCAGCATGCTGCGCGTCAAGGGCGCCGACACGCTGCTGCCCATCGGCCCCGGCATCGTGCGCGGCGTCAACCTGTTCGAGCAGACGCTGCGCACCTACGTCGACGGCCTCGTCGTGCAGGAGGCGCACATCGGCGAAGAGACCATCTGGGGCCCGCACTACGTGATCGCCGACCTCGCGCGCCACATCACGCTGCTGCCGGGCGACGTGATCCTGATGGGCACGCCCTGCCATTCGCGCAGCGTCGACCCGGGGCAGGTCGTCGAGTGCGAGATCACCGGCATCGGCCGCGTGCGCGGCACCGTGGTGGCGATCGCCGCGCCGCGCGCCGCCGCACTCGGCGTGGGGCATGCCCCGACCGACAGCCCGGAGGTGCGCCGCGTTGCGCTCGGCTTCGACGAGCGGGTGCCCGAGCGCTTCAAGGACAACCTGCGCCGCACGCGGCGCGGCTGAGACGCCGAGAGGCTGAAAGACTTTCGCGAACGCGCGCCGGTCCTGAGACGCCAGCAACCCCGCGGGGAGACCTCCAGTGAACATCAAGGCCAACTACATCGCCGGCGAATGGGTCGGCGGCAAGAGCAGCGCGGAGAACGTCAACCCGTCCGACACACGCGACGTGATCGGCCTGTACGCACGGGCCGACGCGGCCCAGGCGGTCGATGCGATCGCCGCAGCGCAGGCCGCGCAGCCGAAGTGGGCGGCGTTCACGCCGCAGCAGCGCGCGGACGCGCTGGACCGGGTCGGCAGCGAGATCGCCGCGCGCCAGGCCGAAATCGCCGACCTGCTGGCGCGCGAGGAAGGCAAGGCGCTGCCCGACGCCGCCGGCGAGGTGCAACGCGCCGCGCAGATCTTCAAGTTCTTCGCCGGCGAGGCGCTGCGCGTGCCGGCATGAGCGTGGAGGTCACGCGCGAGCCGATCGGCGTGGTCTCGATCATCACGCCGTGGAACTTCCCCATCGCCATCCCGGCGTGGAAGATCGCGCCGGCGCTGGCCTACGGCAACGCCGTGGTCTTCAAGCCCGCGGAGCTGGTGCCCGGCAGCGCCTGGGCCCTGACCGAGATCCTCAGCCGGGCGGGCCTGCCGGCGGGCACCTTCAACCTGGTGATGGGACGCGGCCGCGATGTCGGCGAGGCGATGCTGGGCGATGCGCGCGTGGCCGGTGTCACGTTCACCGGCTCCGAGGGCACCGGCCGCCGGGTGGCGCAGGCCTGCGTAACACGCCGCGGGCCGATGGCCCGCTTCCAGCTGGAGATGGGCGGCAAGAACCCGCTGGTCGTGCTGGACGATGCCGACCTCGAGGTCGCTGTCAACTGCGCCATCAACGGGGCCTACTTCTCGACCGGCCAGCGCTGCACCGCCAGCTCGCGCCTGATCGTCACCGCCGGCATCCACGACCGCTTCGTCGAGGCCATGGTCGCGAAGCTGAAGACACTCGCCGTCGGCGACGCGCGCCGTGCGGGCACCGTGATCGGGCCGGTGGTCGACGCCACGCAGCTGCAGCAGGACCTCGACTACATCGCCATCGGCCGCGCCGAGGGTGCGACGCTCGTCTTCGGCGGCGAGGCGCTGCCGGAGGTCGACGGCCAGCCCGGCTTCTACCTGCGCCCGGCGCTGTTCACCGGGGCGACGAATGCGATGCGCATCTGCCGCGAGGAGATTTTCGGCCCGGTGGCCGCGGTGATCCGCGCTGCCGATGCCGACGAGGCGCTCGCGCTGGCCAACGACACCGACTACGGTCTGTCCGCGGGCGTGTGCACCACCTCGCTGAAATGGGCGGCGCACTTCAAGCGCCATCTGCAGGCCGGCATGGTGATGGTCAACGCGCCGACGGCCGGGGTCGACCCGCACGTGCCCTTCGGCGGGCGCAAGGCATCGAGCTTCGGGCCGCGCGAGCAGGGGCGCCACGCCGCCGAGTTCTACACGACGGTCAAGACCGCGTACGTCTCGCCCTGAGCGCGTTCCCGAGCGCACAGTCCACCCGGTGTCCATCGATTCACGCCCCAAGGCGTTCTGAAAGCCATGCTGGAGACAAGCCAACACACCGCCCTGGCGCACGAACTCGACGACGCCGAGCGCACCCGGGTGCAGGTCGAACAGTTCTCGCGCCGCCACCCTGCGATGACCATCGCCGACAGCTACGCGATCCAGCGCGAGTGGGTGCGGCTGCAATGCGCCGCGGGGCGCCGCATCGTCGGCCACAAGATCGGGCTCACCTCGCGCGCGATGCAGATCGCCTCGCAGATCACCGAGCCCGACTACGGCACCTTGCTGGACAGCATGCTGCTGCGCGACGGCAGCGAGGTGGAGGCGGCGCACTTCATCGTGCCGCGCTTCGAGGTCGAGTTCGCGTTCATCCTGGCCCGGCCGCTGGCCGGCCCGGGCGTCACCGTGTTCGACGTGCTCAATGCCACCGACCACGTGGTGCCGGCGCTGGAGCTGATCGATGCGCGCATCGAGCAGTTCGACCGCCACACCAAGGCACCGCGCAAGGTGCTGGACACCATTGCCGACAACGCGGCCAACGCGGGCATCGTGCTCGGCGGCCGGCCGATGCGGCCCGACGCGGTGGACTGGCGCTGGGCCGGTGCGCTGCTGTTCAAGAACGGGGTGATCGAGGAATCGGGCCTCGGCGCGGCGGTGCTGAACCACCCGGCGAACGGCGTCGCGTGGCTGGCCAACAAGCTGGCACCGCATGGTGAGAGCCTGGCCGCCGGCGAGATCGTGCTGGGCGGCAGCTTCACGCGCCCGGTCGCCTGCGCCGCCGGCGATACCTTCCACGCCGACTACGGCCCGCTCGGCTCCATCTCGCTGAAGTTCGTCTGATGCGCACGCCCGTCAACACCTTCAAGCAGGCACTGGCCGAGCCGCGCGAGCGCATCGGGCTGTGGCTGGGACTCGCCGATCCCTACGCGGCCGAGCTGTGCGCCACCGCCGGTTTCGACTGGCTGCTGATCGACGGCGAGCACGGCCCCAACGACCTGCGCTCGATGCTGGGCGCGCTGCAGGCGGTGGCGCCCTACCCCGCCCACCCGGTGCTGCGCATTCCGCACGGCGACACGGCGCTCATCAAGCAGGTGCTGGAGATCGGCGCAACCACGCTGCTGGTGCCGATGGTCGAGAGCGCCGCGCAGGCGCGCGAACTGGTGCGCGCGACCCGCTACCCGCCGCGCGGCGTGCGCGGCGTGGGCAGCGGCCTCGCACGTTCGTCGCGCTGGGGCGCCTACCCCGGCTACCTGCACGAGGCCGACGAGGGCATCTGCCTGCTGGTCCAGGTCGAGACTGCTGCCGCGCTCGCGCAACTGGACGAGATCGCCGCCGTCGACGGCGTCGACGGTGTCTTCATCGGACCCGCCGACCTGTCCGCCTCGATGGGCCACCTGGGCCAGCCAGGCCACCCCGACGTGCGGCAGGCGATCGACGCCGCCATCGCGCGCATCCTGGCCGCCGGCAAGGCACCGGGCATCCTGGCGGTCGACGAGGCCGTGGCACGGCACTGCATCGGCCTCGGCGCCCGCTTCGTGGCCGTCGGTGTCGAAGCGACCCTGCTCGCGCGCGCCGCGCGGGCGCTGGCCGCCCGCTTCGCAGCCGGGGAGAACGGACCCGGCGGCAGCGGCGCGACCTACTGACCGGCAGCGTGGCGCGCGCAGCGTGCGCCGACCCGTCTACCGCTGCGGCATGTCGCCCGGACCGTACCCGAGCCTGACCGCTGCCTCCGCAGGGATCGGCGGCATGCTGTCGTTCCACGCTTCCCAGGCGTGCCGCATCGCGTCCAGGCGCTGCGGCTCGCGACCCGCGAGGTTGGCCCGCTCGCGTGCATCGGCAACGATGTTGAACAGGTAGTCGTGGCCGTCCACCCGGAGGTACTTCCAGTCACCACGGCGGTAGGCCCGCTGGCCGCGATGCTTCATGCGCCAGAACAACGGCCGCTCGAAGACCTCGTCGCCGGACCCGAGGACGCGCAGCAGCGATCGACCGTCGAGCGGGTAGTCGGGATCGGGCTCGGCACCCGCCGCCTCGAGCACGGTGGCGGACCAATCCATCGTCATGCAATGCTGCCCGCTGACGCTTCCGGGCGCCACGATGCGCGGCCAATGCGCGATCCAGGGCACACGGATGCCCCCCTCGGTCAGGTCCATCTTCCCGCCGACCAGGGGCCAGTTGTCGGAGAAGCGCTCGCCGCCGTTGTCGCTGGTGAAGATGACGAGCGTGTCCTCGACCAGGCCGTGGCGCCGCAACGCGTCCATCACCCAGCCGATCCCCTCGTCCATGTGGTGGATCATCCGGTGATAGGTGTGGATGCTGCCGCCGTGCAGGTGGAACAGGTTCTTCCGGACCTCCGGAGCGAGGTGGGCATCGGCGCGGGTCTCCCACGGCCAGTGGGGCGCCGTGTAGTGCAGGCTCAGGAAGAACGGCCTGCCGCCGGTCGCCATGCGGTCGACGACGTCGACGGCGCGCCGCGAGAGCAGGTCCGTGAGGTACCCCTCCTCCTGCCTCTGTTCCTCGTTCAGGTACAGGTCGCGCTCGCCGTTGCTGCCGCAGTGGGTGAAGTAGTCGACGCCGCCGGACATCGGGCCGAAGAATTCGTCGTACCCGGACTTGATGGGGCTGAAGTGGGGCGGGTAGCCGAGGTGCCACTTGCCGATGAGGGCCGTCGCATAGCCGGCTTTCTTCAGCAGCGACGGCACCGTCGGATGCTCGGGGGGCAGGCCCAGGGTCGTGCTGCCCCTGCTGCCGGCGCTGATCGGCTCCTCCGCCGCGCCGCGCAGCCGGTACTGGTAGCGCGCGGTCATCAGCGCAAAGCGCGTCGGCGAGCACACCGGGGAGTTCGAGTACCCGTCGGTGAAGCGCATCCCGTCTGCCGCCATCGCATCCAGCACCGGGGACACGCGCCCGAACTGCGCGTCGCGCCCCCCGTAGCAGCCCAGGTCCGCGAAGCCGAGATCGTCGGCAACGATGAAGACGATGTTCGGTCTCATGTCCTGGCGCGCCGTGTTGCGATCCGCCCGCCCGCCACCGCGGTCGCAAGTGCGGGGTCAGTCGGCTGCCTTGAAGCCGGTCGCCTTCACCAGGGCGGCCCAGCGCGCCGAGTCGGCCGCGATCGTCTGCTCGAACTCGGCCACCGATTCGTTCGGGACGTCGAAGTTGAGCGCTTCGAGCCGGCTGCGGTAGCCGGGGTCGGCATGTGCCTTCTGCGCCGCCGCACGGATGGTCTCGACGATGGCGGGCGGCACCGCGGCCGGAACGAAGAGGCCGAACCAGATCGTCGTGCCCAGGTCCTTGTGGCCGAGCTCGGCCAGGGTCGGCACCTGCGGCAGGTGGCGCGACCGCTCGGCACTGGTCACGGCGATGGCATTCAGCCTGCCGTCCTTGACGTGGGGCACGGCGGTGGCCAGCTGGGTGAAGCCCAACGGCACCTGGCCACCGAGGATGTCCGTGACCTGCGGGGGCGAGCCCTTGTAGGGGATGTGCGTCATGTTGGCCTTCAGGCGCTCGTTGAGCTGGAAGCCGAGGAAGTGCGACGGCGTTCCGGGGCTGAAGGACGCATACGCGGCCTTGTTGGCCGGATCCTGGACCCACTTCGCCAGGTCCGGGAAGGACTTCGCCGGCACCGAGGGGTGCGTCACCAGCACCAGCGGTGCCTCCACGCCCTTCAGCACGGGCTTGAAGTCGCTGGGCTTCCAGCGCAGCTGGGCATAGGCGAAGGGATTGATGGCCACCATCGACTGGGTGCCGATCCACAGCGTGTGGCCATCGGCCGGGGCCCTCAACGCCGCTTCGGCGCCCAGGTTGCCATTCGCGCCGGGCCGGTTCTCCACCACGAAGGTGCCGCCCGTCACCTTGGCGAGCTGGTCCGCCAGGGCCCGTGTGAACGGGTCGAGCGCCCCCCCGGGCGGGACCCCGACGATGATGGTCACGGGTTTGCTCGGCCAGCCTTGCGCCATCGCGACTGGCGCGAAACCTGCGGCCAGCGCCACGCCGCCCAGCAGGAGCGCGCGGCGCGAGGTGGCCAGGGCGGCGGCGAGTCGAACATCCTTCATGCGTGTCTCCTGATCCGCGAACGCTGCAGGTGCCGCAGCGCGCTTGCGGACCACTCTAGGCGAACGATCGACACTTCATCAAATCAAGTGTCGCTAGGGTTATCACCGCCAAGGCGTCGCCCCGCGACGCAGGGGCCTCGACCGCCCGCCATCGCCGGAAACCACGCGCCGGCCGGCAGCGCGGGCCGCCTGCACAATCCGTCGACACCACCCTGGCGGCGCTGCACGAGAATGGTTTGCGGATGCTCCCTGTCCGGTCGCGCTTGCTCAGCACTGGGATGCCGGCGAACCGGTCCGGCAAACTCGTGAGCCTGCCCACGGTTCCGTCGCGCCGAACAGCACGGCCAGGAGCGCGGCCGCGGCCGCGGCCGCGACCGTCACCGCAGAGGAGCACCATGTCGTGACCACGAGCGGTTCAGGAGCTCGGCGCGAGCTCATCCTCTTTCGCCTCAACCGCCTGGCCGCGAACAGCGGTCAGCCGCTGGTCCGCTACTGCGAGGGCCGATACGGCATCAGCCGGCGAGAGTGGCGCCTGATCGCCATCCTCGGCCTGCAGGGCCCATGCAGTTCGTCGGAGCTGGCCGAGCGTGCCCGGCTGCCGCCCGGCCCCACCTCGAGGGCCATCTCGCAACTCGTGGCCAAGGCCATCGCCACGCGCAGCCCGGTTCCCAGTGACCGGCGACACGTGGTCATTGCCCTGAACGACCGCGGCCGGGAGATCTTCGAAGCGCTCTACCCGATCGTGCAGGAACTCAACGAGCGGCTGCTCTCCGCCCTCGCGCCGCAGGAGCGGCAGGCGCTGGACGAGCTGATCGGCAAGCTCGAGAGACGAGTCGCGTCCTGGATGACCGACGTCGAGTTGCCCAAGGCCGACCGCCGCCACCGGCACAAGCGCACCGGTTGATCGTCGGGGCCGATGCCGCTGACCTTCGACGCCTCCTGGGCGGCGGGAACCCGTCACTCCCACTCGATCGTCAACTCGAACCTGGACGTCCAGGCGTAGCAGGGCCAGCGACCGGACGCAGGCGGTTTGGTACCGGCGTCGATACCGACAATCTGCCATGCCTTTGCGCTTTCCATCCAACTGGTCTCATCAAGGGCCATATCGGTCCAACGCTGAAGTATCGCAAAAGGACCCGCACTGCCTCGGTTGGTGAGCGCGACGCTGAGGCAGTTCCAACCCGTCGAGCGCCACCGAATGGGCCTAGAGAACCGGCCGGTGTGCGAGGCCTGACGGTATCGACGCCAGTGGTTCCCAAGGACTTGACGGTATCGGCGACGATGCCGCTCCTTGGAGCTGACGGTATCAGTGCGGTGTGCGCTCCAGGCTTGACGTGCCGGCGCCGGGGTGTCTGCCAGGCACCTGAGGCCGATACCGTCGGTACGGGAGCGGACGCCGCGACATCTCCTCGCAGAGTTCCACATGTGCGATGTTCGCGAAGCGCGTATGAGTGGCTGCGGCGCGGTGCGCCGGGCTGTTGCCCCCGAGGCTATGCCGAATCTGGATCAACCCGCGGGATGCGTTGGAGGAGGAGTTGCTGACGCGCGGGACCAGAATGGCGGTTGGGCGGCACTCGTCGCGTGGGAGACATCTCGTGATTCGCATAGCGGCATTCCTGATCGTCACGCTCTTCGTCATCAGCCCTGTCGGGGCAGCTGATCCCACGCCTCAACATTGGCAACCGGTCGCGCGGCTGATCGGCACTTGGTCCGGCACCTCCAGCGGGTCGGCCGGCGAGGCCAACGTGCAGCGGCGCTACGTGTTCGTCATGGGCGGCCGCTACATCCACGAGACCAGCACCTCCACCTATCCGCCGCAGGAGAAGAACAAGAACGGCGAAGTGCACGAGCACTGGGGGATGTTCAGCTACGACAAGCCACGCAAGACGCTGGTGCTGCGCCAGTTCCACATCGAGAGCTTCGTCAACACCTACCGGCGCGTCGAGCCGCCTGCCGGATCGACAGCCACGCTGGTATTCGAGAGCGAGTCGTTCGAGAACTTCGACAACGCCTGGAAGGCCCGCGAGAGCTACGAGTTCCCGTCGGACGACGAACTGATCGAAGTCTTCGAGCTGGCGCCACCGGGCTAGCCCTGGCGCGTCTACAGCCGCACCCAGCTCAGGCGCACGTCGCGATGACGAGCATGCCGGCTGGCGTGTTGGTGTGGGACCTGCTCCTGCGCGGCGCGGTCGGTGGGGTGCTGGGCTTCCACCTGATCCACCTCGCGCTGCCCGGCCCGCGGGCGGCCACGCGGGCAGCGCTGGCGCTCTTCACGCTGTCGCTGATCGCCTACCTGTTCTGCCAGCGCAGCGAACTGCTCTTCCTGCTGCCGCGACCGCTCGCTCTGGTGACGCTGGCGTTGTGCACCAGCAGCACGGCCTGGCTGTGGCACGCCGCCCGCGGCTTGTTCGACGACCGCTTCGCGCTGACCGTGCCCCTGCTCGCCGCGCCAATCGCGCTGATGCTGATCGGCCTGGCGGGGAACGTTCCGCAACTGGATGCAGCGCTTGCGGGGCTGCCCAGGCCCGAGGGCGACCTCCTTGAGCATCTGCACGCGCTGGCCATGATCGGCTTTACCGCTGGCGCTCTGTGGGAAGTGGCACGCGGCTGGCGAGACGATCTGGTCGAGCCTCGCCGGGCGGTACGCCGCTGGGTGGCCTTGGGTATCGGCGTCTATGCCGCCGTGGCGCTGGTGGTCGAACTGGCGGTGCGCGGGCGCTCGGTCGGCGCCTTGCTGCCAGCGCTGCATGTGCTGGGCATCGGCAGCGTCGCGCTCGCGCTGGCGGTGCTGGTGGCGCGACGTTCGCTCGGCTCCATCCTGGGCCTGCCGCCCGAACCGGAAGCGCCCAGCACGTTGCCAGAAGAGCTCGTGGCCGATCGCCCCGCGGCGGCCCCGTCTCCGGCGATGGCACGCCTGATCCGCGCGATGACCGAGGAACTCGCCTACCGCCGAGAAGGCCTGACGCTGGCCGAGCTGGCCAGGACGTTGGAGGTCGGCGAAGCCGTGCTGCGGCGGCTGATCAACCAGGAACTCGGCTACAGTACAGCTTCAACCGTCGCTTCAACTTGCGCGCCATCTTCGCCCGCTTGGCCTACGTAGTCTCTCGCTCCTCGCCTCAGAATCATCGGCTCATACGGGCTGCGGAGGTTGGTTGCTAGTCAAGTCGAAAATTGCATGCAACCCGGCCATGTCATCACCGCTTCATGGGCCTTCTGGGGCAGCGGCATTCTCGTTGCTGACGAAACCCGTCGGCGAAGCCTTCGAGCTCCTGTGGACGAGGTGAGCCAAATCGTGCAAGACTGCGGTGCGCAGGCACCTCTCGCGAAGCCGCAGAAGGCCCAACAGCACCAAGCCTGAGGTGACCGACAGCTTAGTCTTAGTCAACTCGTAATCGGGTTTACCCGACTCGATTTACCCAGAGGCGTGGCCGGCGATCTGGAGTCGGAAGAACCTCCCCCGCATTCGGCCAGGCGACCAGTGGAACACCAGCCATGCCTATCAGGGCCGGAACTCGTCGATCAGCGCATTGCTCCTCAACTTGAAACTGTTCATCGCGAGTCTATGTTGTCGATCAAGCGGGTTTGTCCCAGCCGCGCCGCCGCGAGCACGACCAACGGCACTGAGGCACCCAGGTCGCCGGCCGAGGGCGGTAGCAGGTCGTGCTGGCGCCGCACCGTGAGGTAGTCCGGCAGCCAACCTCCTTGGCGCAGCCGTTGCAGCGCGTGTGCCTCGAGTGCGTCGATGGCGACCACGCCCGCAGCCACACCGGCCCGCACTTCGCGCAGACACGCCGACAGCTGCACCGCCCGGGCTTGCTCGTCGCTGGACAGATAGGCGTTGCGGCTCGACAGCGCCAGCCCGTTGTGCGAGCGCTCGGTTTCGCCGGCCACGATGGTGATCGGCATCGCGAACTGCTCGACCATGCGACGCACGATCATCAGTTGCTGGTAGTCCTTCTTGCCGAACACCGCCACGCGGGGCTGTACGCATTGGAACAGCTTCGCCACCACCGTGCACACGCCCGTGAAGAAGCCAGGCCGGAATTGCCCTTCGAGGATGTCCGCAAGGTCTGGATCAGGTTGCACCGTGTAGCGTTGGGGCGTCGGGTACAGCTCGCGTTCGTCCGGCGCAAACACCACGTTGCAGCCGACCTGGCGAAGCATTTCGCAGTCGCGTTCCAGCGTCCGCGGATAGCGGTCGAAGTCCTCGTGCGGCGCGAACTGCAGGCGGTTGACAAAGATGCTGACCACCACCGGCCCGCCCTGTTTCTTTGCCAGGCGCACCAAGGCCAGGTGGCCGTCGTGCAGATTGCCCATGGTGGGCACGAAGCTCGCGCCGGGTGTTCCAGCAAGGACCTCGCGCAGCGCGGCGATGGTGTGGATAACGTGCATGCTAGTGTCCGACGACAGCGTTCAATAGGTGTGCAACGTGGGATCTGGAAAGGTGCCCAGTTTCACCGCCTGGACATAGCGTCGCAGCCCATCACCGATGCCGCCGCCTTCGGCCATGAAGTTGCGCACGAAACGCGGCAGCTTGCCCTGCGTGACGCCCAGCATGTCGTGCAGCACCAGCACTTGGCCGGCGACGTCGGCCCCGGCCCCGATGCCGATGACGACCAGATCCGGGTTCTGCGCCTGAACCCGCTGCGCCAGCGCGGCGGGCACGAGTTCCAGCACCAGCATGGCGGCGCCGGCCTCCGCGAACTCGCGGGCGCGGCGTTCCAGCAGCTGGGCAGCGGCTTCGTCACGGCCCTGTACGCGGTAGCCGCCGAGCGCATTCGCGCTCTGGGGTGTCAGGCCCAAATGCGCACAGACCGGGATCCCACGCGCGACCAGGAAGCGCAGGGTCTCCACCGCCCAACCGCCTTCGAGCTTTACCATCTGAGCGCCCGCCTGCAGCAGCACGGCGCTCGAGCGCAGCGCCTGCTCGGGGCTGGCTTCGTAG
>ERZ761607.1263-NODE-1263-length-32942-cov-6.875726_pt1 | contig 32942 bp, 19 predicted proteins | sample MGYA00511164_ERZ761607 | MGnify/ENA primary metagenome ERZ761607 (study PRJEB28899, sample SAMN02445080) | bioreactor sludge metagenome | biome: EBPR sludge | place: Australia: Brisbane, Thorneside Wastewater Treatment Plant | collected 2011-06-22 ... | reverse complement strand
TTCTTCGCGACGCCGACCCGATCCAGATTCACGCGGATCTACGAGACCACCAACAGGCGGCGGTGCCGCCAAAGGCCGTCGGACCAGCTGGACCATCTCGACCGATGCTGCGCCGACCCTCTCCCTCGCGAGCTTCGACGACCACCACCGCAGCGTGCTCGCCGCGAAGCCCTCACGCGCGCTGAACACCTCGGCCGTCTCGCCGCTCGCGCGCCATCGCGCGACGCGCCTCTGCCACTTGCTCGTCGTCTCCGCCATCGCCGGTCACCATGCGCCTCCGCCATCGCTCACGCCAGAACGCGGTTCGTGCAGCGTATACCGACTTTGTACGTCCGCTGAACACGCCGGGCCAGTTCGCCGAGGACCCTAGCAGGTGTCATCAGGTTGCCGCTACTTACGGACCAATCCCCGGGCGTGAGGTACAGAAAGAGATCAACGTCGTTGAGCGGCGCCAGCGCAGTATGTTTCGCGCACGACCCGCCGACTTCGTATTCCGCGCACCCGAACGAAGCGTCGTTCGCAAGAACGTTGCCGAGTCGTTCGGCGCGCTGAGTCGCTAGGCTGAAGCTCGCGTCGTCCGGCGTATGCATTCGCAATGCCTCGTCGAGGTACGGATCCACGTACATTCGTTTGCACTCCTCTAGAGGGACAGCACCGCGCTACCGTTGCGATAGATCTTGATGTCCCCATCGGAACTCACCTTCATTACAAGCGCCCGACGACTCGCAGCTATCGCGGCCCTGGTGCGAGAACCTTGATCTTTTCTCTTTGAACTATGCAGCATCGCACCGTATGCGCGAATGGTCCCTTTGCGAGTCGCCACGATCGCGCCGTCCAGGCTCGCGAGATCTGAAACGATACGGCGATCGAGCTTGTGCATCGAGCGCTTCTGCAGCTCCGCGTCGAGGCTCCTCTCAGGCCCGCGATTCGTCGCACCGACGAGGTCTCTTGAACTCGCCACCAACCGTTCCACGCTCTCCTTGGTCTGGGCGATTGCGATCAGGCCACCGGTCCTGCGAAACGACAGATCTAGTGCCACTTGGTAGCAATACGAAAGCAAGTCGGAGAGCTGACTTCCATGGCCAACCATTTGCCAATACGAACGAACCACAGCGAGGAGGTCCGAATGGCGCCAAGCAGTCCACACGCCGGAGCGTGACGAGAAGTGCAGCCTTCCCCGATGCGTCACCAAAATGTCGCCGTTCCGCGTCAGCGCGACGCCTACACCGCCAAGTCCTTCGGCCGCGGTCGCGAGCGGCGCAAGCCAAAGGGGACGCTGGCGGCTGGCCGCACCACTCTCAGTCGGCGCTCGAAGCGCCAAGAGCCTTCGAATACCGGAGTCGCCCCCGACAACCAAAGCAGTCGAATAGCCATCGGTTAGACGCAGGAATCGCTTGTTCTCAAGCGCGCTGAAGAAGCCAACTCCTGTCGTGCCTGGCGACTTCGACGGCACGAGGATCACTCCGTATGAGAGACGCCGGGACTCGTACGTCCGTATCGCTAGCGAGTTGAGAAGTTGAAACAACGGTACACAGTCAAAGTTTACGCCTGCGAGAGCCTGCACCCTTTTCGCCACCGAAGAGAGACCGAAGTCTGAGAGTGATGTTGGCTGGTGCTGAGTGCGAGCGATCGCACGCGCAGCCTCGTCAAGGAGTGACATCAGCAACGCCTTGTCCTCCGAATCGATCGTCTTGTTGCTATAGCGGCTACACCTACCTTTGATCTCAATATTCCCACACGTGACGGTGAGATGCAGAGTCCGTCTTGTCTGATCGCTGTATTTGCACGTCCCTGCAATCGCTTGTTCCGTAGCGGACTTCTTTAGGAAGTAGGTTGCAAAAGAGAGGTGAGGCAGTGCTGCGCCTACCCTGGCGAGTGCGTTCGCGGCGGTCGCGGGATCGACGTTGCTGGCAACGAGCGCCTTCAGACATGCTGCGGTGAAGAAGTCTTCGGCGAGCATTTTCGGCGTCTTCTATCTCCGACGTTGCCCCGTCGATTAGTCTGGAAGCGCGAGCGTTTCGGGGCACAGGTCTCGCAGCGCGGTCATGAACGTCGTTAGCGCCCCGTGGTCGTACGTCCGAACAGCGTCTACGATGGCCGCAATATTGATCGAAGCCGTCGCGCCTCGACGCGCCAGTCGGTGGCCGTTGACGACGAACACCTCGGTTTCGCTTGCGACACCGCGGACAATTCGATCGCCACGTTCATCAAGGCTTGCTCGTAGCGGCGCCAACTCCGCGACGATCCGCTGCGAAAACAGCGCATGGATGTGGGTTCGTGCACTAATCGTCTCGGCGCGTGCCGCTTGAAGAGCCCAGATCAGGTAGCGGCGGAGACGGCGGTCTGAGAGTCTCTCGATTCGAGCACCGTGGGCGGCACGATCAAACGCGACCAGACTCTCTCGCAACGCGCGAATCAGTTGTCGCACGGCCATACGCGTGCCGTCGTCACGTTCCGGCTGTGTCGCCAAAGCCATGTTTGCCATGGTCGCTAGCGCGATGCAGTCCGCCCAGTAGTCGACTTCCTCCAACGCGAAGCTTGCTCGTCCGATTCCCTGATATGTCGTTGAATGAATGTTCTGCTGCGCGTGATAGGCCTCGTGGAGGCAGAACAGGCCTCCAATCATTCGCAACGACTCGTCCGTCAGGTTGCGAATCGCTTCAACGAGGCTTCGCCCAAACGCCAGCTTGCGTTCTGCGACGCTAATGAAGAACTCATCGCCGAGCAGACCTGTTTCGACGTCAAGGGACTTGACATCGTTGACCAGCCTATCGCGAGCAGACTGGTCAACGAATGCAGGAACGTGCTCTGCTGTAAGGTGTGCTTGAAGCTCGAGGACCCCGCCACGCAGACAACCAAGCGCCCGAAGCCTTTCCGGCTCGTCTTCGTCACGCAGAACGAGCGGAGCGGTTCGAATGTCGGTCGGAAGGGAGTACGCCACCTCGTACCTGTCCCCGACCCACTCGGCTACTAACATGTCGTTCGTGACGTTCGGATTGATGAGTGCGCCGGCCAAATACGCGAGCGTTGTTGGCCCTCCGACGACTACCGCGAGAGAGCGTGCCGATGGAAACGCACGTTGTGCGGCTCCTAACACCATGGAGATGTCACGTCTCGCTGACGTGAACCGTCCTGGCGACAAGGGTTCGGCAGAGTCGCATTCGATCACACCTGCAAGCGACTCCCCGCGATCCTGAATGAGACTGCGCAGTGCGTCCCTTGGGGCCTTCACCCCAGCAGTAAGCACGAGCGCTAGACGGCCCGATGCTTCTGACGCAGGGCTCGGCAGAGTCGGCGAGGCAAAGTAGGCACCATCAGCGTCTGGAACGTCCAGCGCGTACGATTCTACCGAGCCATCGGAACCGAAATAGATGAGCTCCGCCGATGCCCACTTTTGCAGGAGGTGACCAAGAAAGAAGAATGCAGGAAGACCTGCCCGGCCAGCGACATAGAATCGACTGGGACGCTCGGTGAGCTTGGCGCGAGCTGCTTCGACCATGCGGCTGATCGCGAGGAGCCACGGTGACCAATCGGCGGGCGTTCCGTTCTGGGTCGCAACGGCACCGAAGTCCGTCACTTCGAAGATGTGGCGCTCGTTTCGTTTGTCGGGCATCCGCGCGGTGAGCTCGCCAACCGACAAGGGGTTGTCGCTCGCGAGGTTGAGGTGGAAGAGGACTTGATCGGGATGGCTCATCGTCACACGCGAAACTCAGGACCAAAGAGGGCTGACCACGTGCGAATGGCCAGATTGTGATCGCCTGCCCGTTCGGCCCGAACCGCCTCCCCAGCGCGCCTCTCGGCGTCAGCGAGCCGTTGGGAGGCGAGCTGACGTGACTGCGAGGGGAGATCATCGTCGATTGCCGGGCCAACACCAGCAGGGTCATGGCAGTAACTGTTGATGCGTCGTGAAAGGACGCCAAAGAGAATCCAAGCGCCCGTGGCGTGGTCCGTTGGCGCCACCGAGAACGCATCGTATGTCATCACCTCAAGATGGAAGCTGCGAAGCGGCTTTCCCGTGTTCATGTTCCATCGCTTTAGCGCCTTGATGAGTCCATTTAGCTTGCCACCTGCACGGTTATTGGCGTTGACACACATCGTTCGGTGGATCTCAGGATTGGTCCTGATCCATTGCTTACGACTTCGGTCGGGAATCTCGAATACACTCGGCGCACTCTCAAAGGCCGGTACGATGTCATATCCAATTTCGGTGCCCGCGAATTCAATGTTGACCGAGCGGCCCTGGATGCGTGGGTTGTGGCCTGGGTACGCCGCAGTCAGCGCTGCGTTCACTGTTCGAAGGAGTTGTTCGGGGGGCTGCCGTCTCCAGGCACCATGCATCGTAGGATCGAGCTGCATGAAGATGTCGATGTCCTTGAGCGGACGAACAGCCGTTCGGCGGGCGTATGAACCCACCAGGATGTCCCTGGTTACACCGCCGAGGTGTCTGCGGAGGCTCTCTCGCACGACCTCTTGCTGCCGTTTGGCCTCGGCCAGTTCCTTGTCGGTAAGCTCAAGTCTGGCAAGGAACGCTTGAAACGCTTGGGCCACTGTCGCCATGTGCTCACCATGCTTTCGCGCGGCCTGGTCGCCCGCCATCTCTTACGGTGCCATCAAGATGCGGCGGGGGTAAATTACCCCTCAGGGGTGAGGCTGTCTGAGCGCCACCATGCGCAGGATTCAACACGCGCCCTATGTGCGTGCCAGTTCCCCAAGTCGACGCAGAAGCGCCGTGATGTGTCCGCTCGCGATCACCTCGGCGAGGTGCCCCTCGTTGAGTCGATCACTACGAACGTGAAGCGTAATGAGACGGCGAACCTCCTCGAGAGAGGCCGTGGCGATCCGGTCGAGATCTCGGAACTGTTCGGCCTCCGCCCACGCGCCCCAATCGAATCCCTCGATGACGAGCTTGCGCTCGTAGACCGCTTTGACCAGGCGTTCTGCCGTCGATACACGTTCGGGGGAAGGCGCTTGCGCCGAGCGACTGGCCGTCCTGTCCATGCCGAGGTGATCCGAGGGCGCGTCTTCGAGCCGTTCCACATCAGGCAGCATTCCAGCGACGAACGCCAGGTCCTCTCGAGAGGGCGCGCGCGCCGTGAGCTCAGCGAGCACTCGCTTAATGTTCGCGTTGTCGAGGAACGGGACCTGGAGACGTTGCAGCTTGCTGTTCGCATCCTTGTAGAGAAGGTCACCCTGGCCCAGGAGCGTCTCGGCGCCTCCATCATCGAGGATGATCCGGCTGTCGGTATTCTGGGGGAGCTTGAGCGCGAAGCGGTGGAGGATGTTCGCCTTGATGGCGCCCTTGAGCGCGTTCGCGTCGGGCCGCTGCATGCACACGACGAGGTGAATGCCGGCCGCGCGAGCCTTCTGGGCGAGCCGGCCTACCGCTGACTCGAATGCATCCCGTTCCTGCTTGTCGGCGAAGCTCGCGATCATCTCGGCATACTCATCGAACACCGCGACGATGTACGGCTCGGACTTCGACGGGTTCTCTGCATTGTACTCGGCGAGATTGTCGCAGAGCGCGGCGTTGATGAGCGCATATCGCCGATCCATTTCCAGGACGAGGGCATCGGCGAGCTGGCGCGCCTCGCCGGCGTCCGATGCCATCGTGTGACCTGCAGCGTGTGGGCTTCCCATGAAGACGCGGAAATCCATCGGCTTGCTGCTCGACAGACGGAGCACGAGCTCGCGTGGGCTACGGGTCATGAGCAACGTCAGGATAAGATTGCGCAGGAACACGGTCTTGCCACTGCCTGTCGTTCCGGCGACGAGCATGTGCGGCATCGCGGCCAAGTCCGCCCAGACCGGGCGCCCCGTCAGATCGATGCCAGCGCAGAATCCGAGTGCCATCTCGCGTTGAGCCGCGGCGAACGACGCATGGGCGGCCAACTCGGAGAAGCTGATCTCATAGGTAAGGTTCGGAATCGGCAGGTCGATCCCGACGGCATGACGCTCGGGGACGTTGGTGACGTGGATATCCGACGTACTCGTCCCGACGTCGCGAGCGAGGTCTTCGCTGATGCGGCGGATCGACGAGATTGACTCACCCGCGATGAGCTTGACGTACGCGCGAATGAGACGGGGCCCGCGGTCCGTTTCCCGCGGAGAAGGCGGTGACGCCAGCCCTACCTTGTGACCCACCAAGGTGCGCTCGAGTCGCTCGACCACGCCGACGACGGCTTCGGCCCCGTACGGCGCCTCTTTTACCGGCGTCTTTACTGCGACCGCCAACGTGACGACCGGCGTCGCCGGTGCAGCACGTGATTGGAGCTGAGGCGGGGGCGTCGCGTCGGGTACCGGCGCGGAAACATCCGACGCCGCATGTTGTGCGGTCGCAGCAAGCGAGGTCGATGGAAGCCCCTCTATAGACATGCTGGTACGCGGCGGCGGCGTTGGATGGGGAGCCGTGGGCAGCGCTACGGCGGGGATATGCGCTGCAGGCTCCGATGGGGGCGTTGGTCCGGGCGCTGGCGTTGGTGGGGGCTTCGAGCTCCCCGGATCGGTCTGGAGGTTCATGTACCGGCCGAGCTGCGGGAACGTGGTCTTCGGTTGCCGCGTCAGCGTCGCGTTATCGTCGGGCTCGAACGCGAGCCATTCGACCAGCATGCGCGGCACGGTGATCACGCGGACGCCGTCGATGATCATTCCCTTCGCGACGTCCTCTTGCGAGGGGGCCGTGTGGAGCAAGAACGCATCCCCCGCGAGATTCTGCCCCTGCGCGCCGATCGTGTAGTCGACCTCGTAGTTCCCGGTCGCCAGGTTCGCAGATAGCGCCGGCACATTGAGGAAGCTGTAGACGTCATGGTCTAGCACCCGCATTGCCACGGCCTGCTCGAGCTGCGTCTTGATCAGGAGCGAGAGCTGCTTGTGTCGGAACGGCGCATCGAGGCTCGTGCTACGCCCCGAGAGCCGTTCTCGGAGGAGTTGTTGCGTGCCGCGGACCTGCAGCACCGCTTTGTCCCGCGAGACCTCAGCGCTCGTGCCGAACTTCACCTCGATCACGCGACCGTAGAGGCGTGAGGCCGCGCCGGTGGAGGTCTGCGTCAGGTACAGGACCAGAAGGTCATCGCACCACTTCGAGGCTTCCTTGTTCTCCTTGTCCTCGATCTCGTTGGTGTAGCGATAGACGAGCCCTTGCTTGCTGCTGAGTCCCGCGGCCGGCGTCGCGCGCAGCAGATCCTCCAAGCTGATGAACACCGGCACGACCTTGCCGACGTTCGAGTTCATCGTGGGCGACGAACCGAGCTCGATCCGTCGGAGCCATCGGTAGACGAGGGCCGCGCCGACGTTGCCCTTGAGGCGCATGCTCGTTCGCTGATCGGCGATGCTGCCGAGCAAGAAGTCGAGCGCCCAGGATCCCGAGAGCACGTTAATGTCGTCGAGGATCGCGTTCGCGCCGCGTTGCGCGGCGTCGCTGCGGCCGGCCACGTCGAGGTCGGCGATCGTGAGGATCTCGCCGAGTTGCTCGCGGTACGGTGTCGCGTACTTGGTCGCCGTGATGGTGTCGTAGCCGGGGCTGTCGGGGACCTCTTGATCGCTGTACTCGATGATCGTGGGGCGCTCATCGCGCGGTCCCTTCTGAAAGATCTCGAGCGACAGCTCACGGTCCAGATGCACGACCCAATCGCTGTGGTCGTAGACGGGTCCGAGCGAACGAATATCGGGTAGCGCGCTTTCCCAGTAGAGCGCCTTGTCCAGCGCAAGATCACCATCGCGACATCCACGCTGAAGCGATAGCACGCGTGCGAGCGCGCCTCGCAGCCCAGGCGCGTCGGGATCGACCCACAGCCCACGGCGGCTCGTGAGTCCGTCCGTGACGCCGCTGGGAAGCGAGCGACGAAGATAGGTGGCGAGCAAGCCGTCCCCGAACCCGCCGTCCCACCAATCGGCGAGCTGCCCAGTCTTCCCCTGACGGTGCTTGTCGTCGACGAGCCCGTGCATGAAGCAGAGGTGGACCGAGTCCTGATTGGAGGCAGGGAGCTTCGTCGTGCAGTAGCGATACTGGATCTTCGCGAAGAGGGCCTGGCGGATCCCGTTCTCTTCGGAAGCGCTCACCTGCTCGCGGAAGAACCGTTCCAGCTCCTTCCCGGTCTGATTCACGTCACCCTCGGTGCTGAACAGGAACAGATCGATCGCGGGGATCTGTTCCATCGGCAACTCGCGGATGCGTCCAGCGAACTCCGACATCGTACTGCGCAGCCACTGCTGGAGCCCGGCGATGATCTGTTCGCCGGTCCCCGCGTTCACGAAGCCGATCCGCAGCGTCCGTCGCCCGTTGCGGAGGTGCGGGTGCATGCGGAGATACCGCGTGACCTTGGTCGCGATGACATGCGCCACGTAGTCCAGCGGTGACCGTGAGGCTCGGGTCCGCTCGAGGTGGAACTCTAGGTGAAACGGCGCGCTGTCGACGATCTCGAGCTCCCGATCGCGCGCGGTCCAAAGGTACCAGCGCTCGAGCGCGGTCCGCGGCACCATCTGGAGCACCTCGTCTCGCGTCAGCTCGAACTTCCATTGCTGCGGAGGTGTTCGCTTCTCCACGGCGGAACGCACCGCCTTGGCCCAGAGGTCCTGGAATTCCAACAGCGAGGCGAGCATCCACGGGTTCGTCGGAAGGACGACGAGTCGCTCGACCGCGCCCTGGGCATCGAGCACGCGGAAGGTATCCGACTGCAAGAGCAGATCGTGCGCTGCCGCGTAGCCACGATCCTGTTTCACGGTCGCATCGACCGCGGCGCACCACGTCGCGAGCAGGGCCTCGATCTGTGGGCGCACGCGCTCGAGCTTGAGCAGGACGAGAGGAACCGCGGCCTCCTTCGGCACGCGCCGGAAGCGCGGCAGCTTCTCCTCCGCCATCCGCTTCAGCTCGACGAACAAGGCGCGACGCGCCTCGATGAACGCGGTCACCACCTGGGAATGCTCGGTTGATGGAGCGCACCGCCACGCGCCATTCGACCACTCGACCTGAAGGGAATCGGGATGCTGAAGCAACTGGGCGAGCGCCTTGCCGTAGCGAAACGGATCGGGGTCATGATCGAGCTCGCGGCTCGCCCAGATCTCGCGTGTGTCACCGCCCTCGAGATCGATCTTGTAGCGACCTTGACCCTCGTTGACCTCGAGGATCGTGTCGAGGTAGTGGGGCTTGCGTCGCAAGGCCTCGGTCGTGGCATGACCTCGGCGGACGGTGCTGCACGCAAGCTCGAGCAGCGGCTCGATCGCGTAGCGGCCATCCACCAGCTCGGCCTCCGTGCCATCGGGTGGACGCTCATCCACGACCCGTGGCTGCAGCTCACTGCCCTCGAGTATGACGCGATAGACCTTCCTGACCTCGCCGTCCCGAACCTCCCCGTCGCCGTCTTCCTCTCCTCCGCGCAACGAACGCTCGCCCGACTGCACCTCCTGGTCGATGATCTGTACGAGGCTCGAGCCGGCGGGGTCGTACTTGTGGAACTTCCTCGTCCCCTCGGCGATCCAAGCTTGGTCCTCGAGGCTCACCTCGCGACCTTCCTCGACGATGACCTCGGCGGCGGTCGCCTGGTACATGACCACCAGGATGTCGTCGATAGGGTTTCGCAAGGAGCGAGGTCCGGGCGTAAGTGCGACTCGTGCCACCGAGAACCCGCGCGTCGCATCCGGCTCCAACGGGAACTCGACCTCGATCGCTTCCTTCGGTGTTTCGACTGGCTTCATCTGGAGCTTCTGCGCCACGAGGTCCCAGGTGACCACCTGTGCGCGCTCGCGGTTCTTCAGCGGGCGCACCAGCTTGAACCTCGTCGTGAACGGGCCGGACGCGGAGACCACGATGATGGTCTCCCCGCCGGTTCCAAACGTTCGGTAGAAGTTCGCGCCGATGACCTCGAGCGAGGAGCGGTCCAGGCCGTTCTTCTGTCGCTGTCCCCGGCGTTGCCTCATCCCCGCGAACGTCGCGAGGTCGACGCGCTCGAGTCCGGCCCGGCCGCCATCCGCGATCTTCTGGGCCTTCTCGGGGTCCTCCTCGAACACCTCCTGGATCACGTTGCGCGCGTCGACGATCGGGTTGCTGAACGCCTCGACAAGGAACTCGTGCATTAGGGCGTTGTCGAAAAGCCGACTCTCGCCCCGCTGACGTCGCCGCTGATCCTTGTCCTCAAGCACCTTCACGCGCTCGCCGCTCGCGAAATCCGTCCGCGCATCGGGCAGGAAGCACCCCAGCTCGGGGAGTCGTCGGCCTTGCTCCGCCGGGCCGAGAGACGCCACGGCGTCCACGTACGTCTCGAATCGCTCCACGACCCGAGGCCAGCGCGCTTCGGTGCTCTGGTGAGTCGCGTACACCTTGGCGACTTCCGCCAGGGGTGAGGTCTTGGGGACCTGCGCTTGCGTGAGCACCTGTTCAAGCAGCGCGTCGAGCGTGATGAGCGCTTGATCTGCGAGCGCGTCCTGCGCACTCTTCTGGGTCTCGTTACCGTGGGTCGTGATGGCCACGAGCAACCGCGGCCGCGGGGCATCCACGCTGTAGTGGTCGCGCAGGCAACTCGCGAAGCCCTCGGTGCCGCGATTGCGTGCATCCTTGCCCGGCGCGTCCTCTACGAGGAACGGCACGACGTCGTAATGATCGTCGTGAATTGCCTGAAGGTGCTCGATCCGATCCGCTCCGCCATCGGTCGGGATCCGGATCGCCACCTGATGATCCGCAAGTTCGAGCAGGGCGTTGAACAGCGGCTCGCTGACGTCGGGCGGGAGGTAGTCGACGATGTGTCGGTTCGAGGTGCGGAAGCCTTGACCGTGAAGCCGCTCGAGGAACAGGAGGGCGGCCAGCTCGCCGATGGGGGTGGGGCTGAGTCCGTTCGTCATCTCAGGCCGCCTCGGTGGTCGTCATGAGGTTGCGGACATAGGCGGCTTCACCCGCGTCGCTGTATCGCTCGTACACACCCATCGCGCGTAACCGCCCGAGCACGGCCTCGCGCTCAGCCTTGTCGAAAGCCAGGCCGTACGCCGCGAGTCGCTTCCAGAACTCATCGACGGGGATCTTCTCGCGCCCCGCTCCGACGACGAGCAGCAGCAGCAGCGGCAGGATTCCCGCACCCATCTCGAAGTAGACGCCCACACCCGACCGAGTCTTCATGAGCCCGTACTCGCCCTGTTGCAGCAGGCTCGACGTGATCTGTCCGCCCTGGCGATACGCACGGCTCGCGGTTGGGTTCTTGCTGCTCTCGATGTTGTACTGCTCGTAGAGCGTCCGCAGCGCGTGAAGCCCGCTGGGCTCGCGCTCGAACTTCTTGAACGCATCCGCCCGCGAGGACTCCGAGAGTTGGTTGAACACGAAGCGAACCGCAAGCGCGGTCACGGCCCGCCGCAGGAAGGGCGCGAAGTCGGGATCCTCGTGCATACGTTCGAGGAGCTCACGTGGTCCGCGAACGCTCGCGGCCATCTCCGCGGCCGTCGCGGCGTCGAGCTCGCCCTTCCTCCACGCAGTGACTTGGTTCCAGCGGTCGGCGAGATACGCTTCGGCGAGGCGCCGTAGCTGGCCGAGAACGAGGATGTGGAAGTGAAACGTGGACAGCTCCTTTGCGAGGGTCTCGAAGCACTCACGCTCGGGTGAGTGTCGTGTTACTTTGCGAAGGTCAGGATCCGGGGCGCGGCAGCTCAGCGACTCGGTGAAGGGGTGGTGTCGTCCAAACTCGACTAGCATGATGTCGAGCTCGCGCAGGTTGCGGGGGTCCGGCTTCGCCATCTCCTTGTAGAGCTGATCCATCTGTGGATTCAGGAACGTGGCGACCCGCGGTTGATAGAGGCCGAGGTGGAGCGTGAACAGCAGGTTGAGCTGATGGAAGAAGTCCGCGGGCGGGAGCTTCGCGTCGATCAGCGTGCGCACATCCGTCTGGAATAAGGTCGCGGCGCCGGGATCGAAGGGTACGACGGGGGCACGCGCGGACTCCGGGAGGGTGAACGTCGGCTCCTGGGCCGAGGTCCATCCGGGCAGCAGTCGCTCCACGAGTACCCGCTGCGCGAGGTCGAGCTCCGCGGGATTCCGTCGAAACTGCTCGACGAGGTCGCGCACCAAGGGCTCGTTCAGCGAGCCATCCGGGCGGCGGCAGAGCAGCAGGAGTGTTCGCTCCGTGTAGCCCTTCACGTCGTGCTCGCCCTTCATCGCGGCCTTCACCGCCAGGACGTGGAACGCCAAGGTCATCTTCTTCGTCTGCGTGTCCGCGCGGAAGACGCTCGCCAGCGGCGCAAGGTCGTCCTTGAGGGCATCCTCGATGTCCACTTTCGTCTTGGTGCTCGAGGTGAGCGCGTAAAGCAACCGAAACGGCGTACGCTCCGGGGCGTCGGCGTTGACGGAGTCGGGAATGACGTCCGGCAGCAGGCGGCGTTGCCAGTCGCGGATCTGGTCCTTGCCTCGCGCGCTTGTCTTTGGCAGGACGACCTCCACGCCGTCGACCTTCAACGTCTCGCGGGTCGCGAGATCGTTCATCGCGCGCAGCTCCGTGACCCAGGCCTGATCGATCGCCATGCCTACTTCTCCACCGCGGTGAGCTGTGCCGTGCCGAAGTCATCGGTGCCGAGGCGGAACAGCTTGTTGGCGTGGTCGTCCCAGACGAACAGCTCCTTCGTGCCTTGTTGCCGCGCCAGCTCGTTCCCCACGCGTTCCCCGATGAACAGCAACGACTGGAACTGGGCGAGGTCGCGCACCGAGGGCTTCTGGCCATCGTCGACGCGGCGCAGGAACTCATAGAGCGCCAGGTCGATCGTCAACCGCACGCGCAGCACGTCGAGCGTGACCTGCGTCGGGCGATATCCGAGCAACGCGAGCAACTCGGGCCGCTGCGCGTGCGCCAGGATATGAACGTCCCGCGCGAGGATATGCCTCAGGCTGAAGACCTGATCGAGCGAGGTCCCTTCCGCGCGAACCAACAACATCGTATCGGCGCGGGCGTTCGGCTGGCTGACCCGCAGGTAGTCGTTGTCGCGCACCCGCTTGCCATTGCCGTGCAGAAAGACCGACTTGGTCAGATCCTTGAGCTGCGTCAGGTGTGCTTGTTGGTCGCGTGTGAGCTGGGTCGGGTTCTTGCTGTAGCTCTGGTAGGCATCCAGGAGGCCGTCGAAGTCGCGCGACCCGTCATGATCGAGCCACGCCTGGAACGTCGCGTCGTGGAAGAACACCTGCCGACGAACCGCGGCATCGCGGCGGCGCCCCTTGAACCCAGCGTCGGGGAGCATCGCGGTCAGGGTGTCGAGCGAGAGTCCGGCGAGGACCTGGCCGGTGCCACCGAGCTTCGTTTCGACGATCTCCGGAGAGTTGTCGAGCTCCGTCTTGATGGAGAGTCGCGTGTGCAGATGGTCGATCTTCGGGGCGCTGCTGAACGCCGGATCGTGACGCGCGATGCCGCTCCACGGCGTCCCGGCCTTCTCCTGGTCGAACAGCAGCTCGGTGAATTGACCCCGTAGCAACCATGCGCCATCACCGCTCGCGACGTTGCGGCGGATGACGTCACAAGGGCCGTCCGACGCTGCGCGGGTCTCGACGTCGTACCGCTCGACACCCCCGGTGATCAGACGATAGAGAAACCCCCACATGTTGCGCGGGCTGAGGTGCACGTCTGCCTCGAGCGCCGCCCGGCGCAGCGTCGTCAGCACGGCCTTGCGGGGCGTATCCATCTCGAGTGCGCGCAGGTTGAACGCGACGGGACAGAGCGAGAACGCCGGGCACTGTTTGCAGGCTTCCCACTTCACGGTGGGGATGCCGTTGGTGTTCCCCGGAGCGAGGCGATCTAGCATCCTCTCGGCGAAGCTGGGCCCCGCGTTCCCGCGAGCCAGCAGGTCCCGCAGATCGAGGTTGATGACCTCGACGCGCCACGGCAGCGCTGCGTCGTTGGTTTCGGTGCGCCGGAGCCCAAGCTGGCGCTGAAGCTCGGCGTAGAGCCGAGTGAAGCGCGATTCATCGTCGAAGAACCGGATCACCATCCCGGTGTTCATCGCGATGACGTGGACACGCGCGTCCGGCGCCGAATCGGTATCGGCGAACGGCGCGAAGAACTTGGCGAGCCGATCGCGCTGTGAGTCCGTCGGAGCGAGCGCGTGGGTCGCGTCCGCGATCGCGTGGATGCGTGCGCGGACCTCGGGCTGGTTGCCGAGCCGCTTGCGCATCAGCCTCGCGAGCAAGTGGCTCTTGCCATCGCCGGCGTTGCCCGCCAGCACGAAGAGGGTGGGCCCGGTCTTGACCTTGGTGGCGCCGACAACTTGCTCGTACAACCAGCCCTCGAGTGGATCGTCGACCTGCATCCGCTCCCGCAGGAAGTCCTGCAACGCCTGGTTGGGTACCTTGCCATTGGTGTCGGTCACGACCGCGGCCATCGCGCTCGGCCGCAGCTCGGAGAGCAGGCTCACCATGTCGTGGGCCGCGGTTGGATCCGCGACCGTCTCAGGCGCACGGCGCGCGAACTCGAGCTCCGTGATGAGATCGTGCAGCTCGAGGGCCGACCGCAGGCGCCCGTCGACGTCGGTGATGAGCCGGGGAAGAAGCCGTGTCATGACGGAGCGCTCCTCGTCCGTCCACTCCGCCAGCGAGGTGGGCAGCGAGGTAAGCGTCAGCTTGCCGACGACGGTCTGGGTGTACCGCGGCAGGTCGAAGGTCCGACGATGCGCGATCTCCCAGAGGATGACACCAACGCTATACAGATCTGCCCGCGCATCGTAGTTGCTGCCGGCGATCACCTCGGGCGCCATGTACCCTAGCGTCCCGACGTGCGTGGTCTTCGGCGCGGGGCCGTCGACCTTGGCGACGTTGAAGTCAAACAGCCGCAGCCCTCGGCTCGTTCGCATGACGTTGTCGGGCTTGATGTCCCGATGGATCAACGCGTCGGTGCCGACCTGCAACAGGGCCTCGGCGAGCTGACGCGCCGTTCGCAGCACCTCGTCGATGATCTCGCCAGGGGGCGCCTTGGCGTGAATCCAGATGTCCTCGAACCAGCGCCGCAACGTCACGCCATCGAGGTACTCGAGCTCGATCAGCCCCAACTCGTTGATCGCGTTGGCGACCTCGACCTTGAGAAGGTTCGGTCCTGAGTAGATCCGGATCGGGCGAAATGTTCCGCCCCACTGCGCGCCGATCTTGTCGGCCTGCTGGCCCAAGCGGTGAAGCAGCCGCGCTTCGTCCGCCAGGTGCCCTTTCCACTTCGGAACGAACGCCACCTTGATCGCTACGCGTCGGGAGTCGTCGGCCGCCGCCTCCTCATCCTCCGCCTCGTCGGGCAACCGCGTGGCGAGGTGGACCGTGCTGCCCGCGCCCGAGCCGAGCGGCTCGCCGATCGTCTTGTACCGAACGCGGCGCCCGGTGTGATCCAGGGCTTCGATGGTCTTGCTTCCGGTCGAGGTCATCGTCTTCTCACCCGATTTGGGGAGCCCACCACCAACCATCGCGCTGATTCGCGACGGCGGAGAGCCGAGTTCCCAGCAAAGGACCGAGCGGCCAGCGCCGCTCACCACTGACGACGTACAGACCGCCGCCATCGGCCGGATCGTCGATGTGCGCGTCGACCAAGATCACGATGGGGATCTCCTTCCAAGCGAAGTATCTCCGCGCCTCGATCAATCCGGCACGGATTCCCTGAAGCACCGAGGTCGCATCGTCGGGCGCAGCACGCAGGAGGGCCTCGACGCCCACGATTCCCAGCGCCTGCTTCTCCGCCGGTTCGGGGAGATGCCCTTCCACCATGCGCAGCACATCGAGCACACCCATCCACGGCTCCGGCACGTTGGCGCCCGAGGCCGCCAAATGCGGCAACCGAGACAGCTCGATGACGTGGAGTCCTTGCTTCATGGCGTTGCCTATTTGGCCGCGAACATGTCCAACTGCTCGGTGATCGCCTGCGCCCCCTTGTCGGGGCCGAGGGTTCCGATCTGCCGAATGGTGAGATTCGCGAGCTCCTTCACGCTCGCGTCGACCTTGGCGAGCCATGCGAGCGCCTCGCTGATGAGGTCCCACTTGCCACGCCACTCCTTCATCAGCTTCTCGATCGAGCGACCCTCGCTCACGGTGAAGAGCAACGCGTGCAGCTTGTCAATCATCGGTGCTTCTCGGCGGATCGGGTTGACCTTGGCGCCGCGCTCGAGCGCGGGGACCGCTTCGAGGCGTGCGCGCTGCCCCTTGATGTCGCGGACGAGCCCCGCATCGACCAAGGCAGCCGGACCATACATGGAGCCGCGAAGCTCCTTGTGCAGGTCGTCACGAGCCCACGGCCCCTTGCCGACGACATGCAAGAGCGCGATGTGCGTGAGGCTATCGAGATCCTGAAGCGAGCCAGGGAGTGGTAGGTCCTCGCCTCGCACCTCGCGGACAAGCACGAGGATGCGCTCCATCGCCTCGTCGAGGTCCATGGCCTCACCATCGGCATCGAGTACCCTGCCGTAGTGCTTGCTGAACAGCATCAGCGCCTTGCCGAGTAGAATCATTTGTATGTCGGGGCTGGGCAACACGTCTTTGCCCTGTTCGATCTCGCGAAGCTGATCGCGCGCAGAGCGCATCACCTCACGGCGCAGCGCCGACCACGCGATCGACCCTGGATCTCCGACGCGTTTCCGGCACACGTGAACGATGTCGTATGTGATGCCCTTCGTTGCTTGGATGACGATCGAGTTGAGCGCCTCGGAGTGGGTCGGGTATGCGGCGACGAGATAGAACCCAGCATCGAACAGCGAACGCAAAAGTCCCGTCCAGCGGTCGCCTTCACGGTGGTGGAAGGTGAAGACAAGCAGCCCCTCATCGCTCAGTACGCGGTGAGACTCGCGCCACGCTTTCGTTAGATTCTCGAAGAAGAACCTTGAGTCCTTCGTCCGACCATCTTCGATAATCTCCTCGCTCTTCAAGATGATTTCCGATCCGAACTCCTCTGGATAGATCTCTCTGAGCACTTGATGCAGCCACACATAAGACCAATCCGCCATCTCGGCGTACTGCACAGAGCCGGCGTATGGCGGGTCGGAAACGACTAGGTCGATACTTCCTGATGGGCAATCATCAATTGCAGTGGAGGATCGGCGCTGGAGCGTGACCTTCCACTGGTCCGGCCGGCAGTCTGCAACGGCAACGTCCCTGCCATCGAAGTCGGAGACCGTCGGTTCTAGCCGTGACGCGATGCCTTCGCGCAGCTTTCCGAAGCTGTTTGAATATGTACCTTGTCCATGCCCCGTTCCCCAGATGTTGTTTTCCACAATGGTCGTTGGATTGCGAAAGTCATGGCCAGCGGTTACTCGCGTTAGCTTCGTCAATGCGATCTGCAGGCTACACAGGTTTGACGTGTTATCGAGATGCGCCTGAAACGCACCAAGCAATGCATCGCGGAGCGTGGGATCACTCTCCTCGGAGATCGCGCGAATCAGTTTGCCGAGCGCAAGTTGGTGGCGCGCGCCATACAGTTCGCTCCACCTGCGGTACTGGTGGATAACTAGTCGATTCGTGTTGTAGCCGTCGTAGATCTCCTGACGAGGCAGCAACAATGAAGATCCAAGAACGCGTACTTCTTCCGAAGCTCGTTCTATTGGTTTCAGGTCCTCCTTCTCGGCACGCCCAAACCATTTTTCGTTGTTCGTGGGCAGCCCAATCTTGTGAGCGTCGCGTCGCAGGTCATGGTCTCCACAGTGGGGCGTGTGCGCGTAGAATCCATAGTAGCGAAACGGAAGCGGCGCGCCGTGAGCCTCAGCTGCTTCAACGATGTCTTGCTTGCGCCCACACTTTACGCACTGGAATTTGCCGCCCTCAACAGCACCCCCGTCGGGATCGAATGTGACTCCGCTCGTCGGTGCGGTGACCTGATGTCCGACGCCGCCACGCACCTCAAAGAAGTCGCCTGTCGAAGGATCAATGAATACGCGCAGTCCTACCGATTTGATCTTGGGGGCGATCGCTGGCAGCTCGGTGGCTGAGATAATGTGCCTGCAATGCGGACACTCAACCGACTCATCTTCGAGACCAAACGAGAACGCCCCATCGTCCGAACGCCCGCGACCCGCAGGCTTGTCGCCCAGAACCTGAGGCCCCCCTGCAGTAATCGTGCAACGATCGAGTTCCCAATCGAATATGCCTTTGCACTTAGGACAGCGGACATCGGGTTTATAGCGAAGAGAACAATCCCCGCGCTTGCGACCCACTTCGTACCCTCTAAACAGGTCTGTGACCCCTCCACAGCTGGGATCGATACACAACCCCTGCTTCACCCAGAAGCCATAGATGATGTCGGCATCCTTTTGCGTTAGTGGGCATCGCGTTTTGTAGAGTGCAAGGAGCTCGTCCTTGACCTTCTCGGCGACGCGCTGATACGCGGCATCGAGAGCATTAAGATCGACGGGTGTCGTCTCCCCTCTCACGATGAACCAAGCGATGGGGTTGTAGTCGATTCCAATCACATCGAGGCCGAGACGCAGCGCCTCCACGACGGTGGTCCCGCCTCCCATAAACGGGTCGAGCACACGAAGGGGCGTGCCGTCGGCCCGACGAAGCCGTGGGCTATCGGAGTGACCTTTGTAGAACTCCGTCATGAGATCGATAGGCTTGCCGTGCTCGTCCTCATGAGGTAGTGCCGCACCCAGAAGGATCGCCCGGAAAATGCTTGAGCTGCGGCGAGCGAACCATTTGTGCATCTTGTAGATGGGCTTGAACGCGTTGCGTTCACGGACCGACAATGGGTTCAGCTGCACGATCGGGAAACCGCGCTCGATCAAACGTTCGGTCATGTCACCAGTCCTCGGTCGAGACGGAAGAGACACAGCACGCGCTCGGGCAGCGATAGCCCACCGGTCTGGAACCACGTGGTTCCGGGCGCGTCGGGCCACGCCAAACGACCCACGGGATAGCGTCGATCATCGACCGTTCGCAGGGGCTCGCGCAGTCGCGAGGGAAGCGGACCTCCAGTAGCTGCGTTCCGACCGATCCGAAACGCCGCGACCCAGGCGGCCCGAGCCACGTCGGCACGGTCGCCCTGGCCCTCCCCCACATCACGGCGCAGACCATGCCCGAGGTAAATGAGACCGGCGGTCGTCACGATCCAGATCCGGTGAGAACCTTCGGAAACCGAAAGGATCTCGTCTTCGATCCGTTGGCGCCGGAGCGTCATCAGCGCGCCGAGATCGATCGCGGAGCGATCACCACGCGGAAGCTCGAACTGCGAGATGGCGAGATTCGTCTTGAAGACCGCGCCCAACGACGGGTTCTGTTGCGCCAGCGGAAGTGTCCAGGCCCATTCGGTCGAGTTCCTACCGAGGACGCGTGCTGCATCGCGAATCGCGGTCCACTCGGTGAAGTGCAACGCGTCAAACCACAGGACGCGATCATTTGGTTCGACGGTGACGTGGCCGGCGGTGCTGTCACCATCCACCGCGCCGGTGAGCAAGGCCGGAGCAAGGCCGTTCGCGACGGCGTCGTAGGCTCTTGGCATCGCCTCGGGCAGTGGGGCTTCGAACGCGCTCGCTCGAGCTTCACTCTCCAACAGCGCATCACGAGCCGCGGCGGGCAGCTCGCCTCCCCACGGCGCGATGCAATCATTCAAGGCGTTCGCGAACGCCACCGCGAGATCGGGGTGACGGCTCACGGCGCGGATTCGTGTCGCGGTCCAGAGGCGCGTGCCCGCATCCTCGACCACCGCGGCGAGGGTCGTCCGCGGGCGCGCGGCGAGGCTCGGGTTTCGTGGTGGTGGCGTTGACGCGGGGGCCGTTCTTGCGGCGAGAAGCGCGCGGCGAAGCGACTCGGCGTCCGCGAAGCGCGTTCCGGCTTCCGGCCCCAAGGCAAGCTCGAGCACGTTCGCGACCTCGGCCGACACCTCGGTGCGGCGCAGATCGACGCGCACCGGCGCGACAGCACGCGATGGAAGCTCCGGCCACGCGTGCTCGCCCGTGAGCATCAAGTACAGCACGCACGCGACGGCGAAGACGTCTGCGTGAGGGGCCCACCCTGAGGCCGACAAGTCGGGCGGCATGTATCGGAGCGTCCCTTCGGGGGCCGCCCCCGCATCGCTGGACGGCTTGGCCGTCCCGAAGTCGACGAGCACCGCACCACGAGGTCCAATCACGATGTTCTCGGGCTTGACGTCGCGGTGAAGGACGCCGACCCCCCCGGCGTGGTGGAGTGCGGACAGCGCGTCGAGCAGATCGTCGGACCACTTGAACGCGTCCTCGAGCTCCACGGGGCCGCGTTCCATGACCGCCGAGAGTCGATCGCCAGCGATGAGATCCAGCAGCAGGTACGGTAACGACGAGCCATCGGGCTGCTTGATCCGCCCCATCCAGTGCGCGCGTGGCACGTGAATGCTCTCGACCGACTTGAGCATCTTGTACTCGGCCGCAGGATCGTAGGTGTCGGCGGGCGACACGATGAGCTTGAGGGCGAGCTCGCTACCGAGCGGCTCGTTCAGGACGCGATATACGATCGAGCCACTGCCCCGCCCTAGTTCGGCGACGACGACGTTGACGCCATCGATCGCATCACCTGGGGCATAGGCGCTCGGCGCGAGCGTCGAAGTGGCCGGCGCGATCGCGTCGGCCGCCGACGTCCGAGGTGCACGGAGCACGTCGAGCTCGTCGAGGAATGCCCCCGGATCCGCGGGGCGCGCCGATGGGTCATCGGACGCGGACCGCTCGAGCAGCGCGACCATCTTCGGAGACAGGGGCGTGCGCGAGAAGATGAACAGCACCATCTTCGCGAGCGAGTAGAGATCACTGTTGTCGAAGACCTCGTAGTCCGTCGGGTTGCGCAGCTCCGGTGGCGCGAACTGCATGTCACGCCCGAGGGCGTTGCCGTAGACCGTGCCCTTGGCGCCCTCAAGGAAGGCGAGGTCGAACCCCGTCAGCTTGGCGCGGCCATTCGCCTCGAGCAGGACCGCATCCATGTCGAGGGCGCGGTGATAGACGCCTTGTTTTCGTGCGGCGTCGAGCGCCTCAGCAAGGTCGCGAATGATCCGAATCTTCTGATCTTCGGTCAACCGCCCCAAGCCACCACGAACGAAGGCGCTGGTTAGCGTCCCTGACTCGCTCCAATCGGTGACCTCGAAGAACTCTCCGTCCTGCTCGCCAAAATCGCGCAGCGTCGCGATGTGCGGATGGTTGCCGACCTGGGCGAGCGCTTGTGCGGAGCGCATCAACTGGGCGCGTTTCGCGGCGCGTTGCTCCTTCGTGTACTGGTACTCGGATAGGTACCAAGCGCGGATCCGCACCACCCGCGAGTCCTCTAGCAACCCATGCTTGCCCAGGAACACGGCCCGTTCGTCGTCGCGATGCTGGAGCTTGGTCGCGACGTAGCTACCGTAGCGACGCCCGACGCGACGGCGAGCCTGGAGGTGTCCGACGATCGCCGAAGCGAGCTTGTCGTGAACCGAAGTGAACTCGCCGCGGCTCGGGGAACCTGGAATCTGCTTCGGGTCGGTCAGATACGCGATCGCCTCGGATGGACGCAGGCATCGCCGCGCGTCCGTATCGAACACCTCGAACGTCGTGTCGTCGTGTCCCGCGATGAGGCACGCCTGGACGTACGGCGCGTAGGTCCCCATCGCCTTCTTGACGTGGCTCGCGAGTACGCGCGCCTTCTGATCCGCGAGAGGGAGCGGATTGCGTTCCACCCGTCCGTTGTCGAGTTGCCAATCGCCGCGCCCGATCTGGTGCACGATGCCCCTCCAGCCCTTCACTTCAACGACAAAGATGGCGAAGTCGCCAACCACGATTGCGTCGTACTCATAGGCGTGCCCGGTGCGTGGGTCCGGGAGGCTTGCGTTGGGAACGACGCTCCAGTCCGCCGGCAGTTGATCGAGCAGAAGCTTGATCACGAAGCGCTCGGCTTCGTTGACGGGGGCCCCTCCGAGATCGATCAGGCGAGCCATGGCGTCAGCTCCGCGGCTCCCGCCCGTTCTCGGTCTTGAGGTGGACGCGTGCCCGGTAGCGCGCACCATCGTAGCGTGGCACCTTGCGCACCAGGCCGATCACCTCTTGGCGGTTGTACTCCCCCCGAATCGTGAGTCTGAGGTCTCCGCTCGCCTCGAGTTTGTCGCCGAGGGTCGCCGCCAAAGGACCCGCGAGCTGGGTCCGCACGAGCGGATCCGTGACATCGAGGATCTCGAGCTCGAGCTTCCGCGCGCGCGATTCAGCGGCCATTTTGCCGCCCATCACGGCCTTCTCGACCTCAGCCACGAGCTTGTTCAAGTCGGACTGGATCTGGAACTCGAGGATGCCCGGTACGGCGGCGCCTTCCTTGGGAACGGAGGCGTCGAGTCGTTGGGACAGCGTGAACGTGGTCTTGCCGTCGGCATCTCGCCGGACGAGGAAGACGTAGTAGAAGTACCACTCCCCCGGCTGGAGTTTCTCCTTGTCGACGAAGCTTTCGTCCGGGCCGTGGTAGCGGTTCGCCTCGTGAGTCGCTCCGGTGTCGATCGCGATTGTGGTTCCGACGACCCAGTTGCGCGACGTCGTATAGCGCTGAACGAAGGTCTCGAACTTCGTCCCTGGCGGCGCGGGCGGATAAGCCCACGACACAACGATCCCGCGGGCGCCTACGTCGTACTGCGCGCTGGCGCGGGCGTGAATGATCGGCGCCTCGGGTCCGGCCTGGGTGGTCTCGCCAACGTTCGTCCGCGGTTCGACGATCGTGCAACGGCGAAGCTGGTCGTCAGAACTCCATCCGGCGGTCGTCGTCGACCACGCCGCACCATCGGGACCGATGACTGAGAGCACGTTATCCTTCGCGAGCGCACGAATGCTCGACGTCACCCAGGTCGGCTCCAGCGGAACCGGTTGGCCGGGCGTACTCTCGAACCACGCCTCGAGATCCGCGACCGGCCGGTTACGGAAGTCCGCCCAGCGGTCGCGCACCGCCGCGGTCACGTCGGGGAGGCTCGATAGGTCGTTACGCCACTTCTCGAGGAGCGACTCTGCCGTGGGATTCTCGAGGCGATGCAGCTCGAACCATGAGCTGTCGACCTCCGCGCCTGTCGCGCCCGCGCGGTTCCACGAGATGGCGACCCCGTAGCGTTCCCCGATAGCTTTCCGTAGTCGATCGAGTTCATCGCCCCTCACTTGGCGGTAGACGTCGGCGGCAGCTTTGGCGGGCTTGCCCTCGAGCAAGAGGGTGCATGCCTCGAATCGACGCGCATGGTGAAGCAACTCCTCATCGGATAGGAGTCGGTACTGAGTCTCGCCAGTCGAGGTTCGGACGTGTGGCTCGACGAGCAGCACGAGGTTGCGCTTCTCGTCGAGGTTCTGGATCCTTAGCCGTTCTTGGGCGGTCAAGACGACCGTGGAGAGGACGATGCGGGGGCGGATGTTGCGCACAGCTCGCAGCCGCTCTTGCAGCGCGTCCCACTCCATCGCCTCGTAATAGGCCGTGCGGTCCTTCGCGCCCCACATCTCGGCGAGTGTTGTAAGGATGTGACCCCGGGCGGCCTCGCGCGAGACGAGTTGCGATGCCGCCATCGCGTTGATGCGGGCGTGCGGGTTCTCGACGGCTAGGAAGACGAAGCGCTCGTCGCGCTCGTGCAGGTTGAACGCCCGCTGTTTGAGTTGAGCGAGGGAGTCGCGGATGCGGAGCACATTCTCGCCAGGATCCACCGTCGCAAAGAGCAGCTCCTCGAGCGTGGCGCCGGGATGTGTCGGATCGGCGATCGAGTAGAACGTGAGCGCGCTGAACAGCTCGTCGCGGTGAGGTAGGTCCGGTCCAACGGCCTCGTAGTTGTCGCCGAGTGCCCGTCGGACCACCTCGCCGCCGGTCGCGTCGAGGTTGGACAAGGTGCCGTGGATGGCATCGTCCTGGAACGGGAGGTCTTGGCTGCTGATGATCGGCCGTCGGTCGGCGGTGTGTTTCACCACGTGGGCAAGGAAGCGCAAGATGCCGCGCGTGTTCTGAAACCCACCGAGGGCTGGCACCTTCTTGGTGAGGGTGTCCAGGAACTCGGGCGTGAACGGCCACGTCGCGATCATTCGGCTGCGAAGCCCGTCCGTGTTGTTGATCCCGGCGTTCGTGTAGGCCGCGAGGTATGCATCCGCGACCTCACCCGCGGCGCGTTCGGCGGCAGCGTCATCGCGGTTGGTGAACAGTCGAAACAGCGCGACCCGTTGGCGATCCTCCGCGGAGCGGAACGACAGTTCGAGCGGCTTCACGCGGCGGATCGTCTCCGCCGGTTCTTCCTTCTCGCCGAGCACGGACGTGAGGATGGTCAGCCGACCGTCCCGCATGCTCACCTCGGTGAGCGCCTGCAGGAAGTTGCGGTTGCGGCTCTTCGTGCGATCGTCCTGCGCGTCGTACCACCGCTCCAGCTCGTCCATGATGACGAACACGGGCCGGTCGCCGAGCAGCGAGCCGATCAGCTCGCCATCGGGGAAGTCGCCGATCTTCGGCTTGCGACCGGTCGCGAGCGCGCCGATCAGCATGTCCCAGAGCGGCTCTTCCGCGTGCTGGATGAAGCTGCGGGTGATCACGATCGGGTTCTCGGGAAGCCGCAGCTCGCCGAGCTTCCAGCGCGTCGCCCAGGCTTGCGCGGCCGCAGGGGCGTTGAGCGCATGGTGCGCCGCTAGGAGCACGTGGGACTTGCCGTGGCCATACCGTCCCGAGAGCAGGATCGTCCCCGGTACCGCTTCGGGCGTCGCGACGCGCCGCGAGAGCGTCTTCAACGTCTCGACGATCTCGACGGTCGGGTAGGTGATATCGAAGAACGCCGCGGGGTCCTGCAGCGTGCCTAACCCGGGCCCCTTGCGCGCGAGGCCACGCCCTCGGCCTTGACCAAGCTGCCCCAGATCGATCATGTCGAGCAAGCTGCGCGGGTCCAGCACGTCCGGCCGCACAGCCAACACCTTTCCGTACGCGGGCAACGTCATCGCTTCCCCTTAGAAGATCCCGGCGCCATCGAGCCCACCGGCAGACACGAGCGTCTTCTCGCCACCGGTTCCCACAGGCGATAGGTGGAGGTTCCAGACGGGCGTCCCCCCTCCGGCAGCATAGGCGATGAAAATAGCCGATCCGTCTGATTGGATCGTCCCCAAAGGGCGTGCTTTCACAGGGTTGCGTGTGGGATACGGGAGCGATCTCCCAATGGCCACACAGCGCGTGCCTGAAGACCTCGAGCGGATTGTGGGCTGGTACCTCGCAACCGCGTTCGGCCGCTGGGAGGGTCCGGGGGTGCTGCCCTTCTACGCGGATCCGTCCAAGGTCGGGCGGTTCGCCGTCGACCTCGACGCCGTGACGGACCGGGATCCCTCGGCCCTGTTCCAGCTCCTGGTCACGCTCGCGGCATACCAGTCGCGTCGCGACGTCGACATCATGGCGATCCAACGAACGATGCCGGCGCGTCAGGCCACCGCGATGATCGCGCCGTCCCGCCTACGCGTGCTGGTGGAGCGAGCCCGTTGTCCGAACTTGCGGGATGCAGCGGCATTCGATGGAGCCTGCGATGTCCATCGAGACTTCGCGCGCGATCGCGCAACCTGCGGCACGCGGCCGCGGACCGCGTGTCACGTCAAGGATGCGACGACCGCGATCGGGCGGATGGGTGACCTTGGCAAGCTGCCGACGTCGGCGTGGCTGCACCTCGGGCCCGCTGGCCTCTCGCGATGGTTCGCTGAGGTCTGCGTCGAGGCGTCGGACCCTCACCAGCGGGCGGCGGCGATGATTGCCCGGGTCACGGCCATCTACCGCATCGGCGTGAAGCTTGCCTCGATGTTCGTGTCTGCGCTGTCGGTGCCCGAGTTGGGCATCGGGGTCGCGGCGTGGTCTCCGGAACTCGATGGCTCGCGCGTCGTGGTGGTGGACGCGAACGTTGGCCACGCAATCCGATCGTGGCGACGAGGGCGTGGGGCCGACAACTACTCAGCCAACGCCAGGTGGTTCGTCGGGGCCGCTCGCGAGATCAACCTGTCGCGTCTGCGTACCGGGTTGCCACGCACGTCGCCCCGGTTCGTGCAGCAGGCCGTCTACTTGTTCCGCTCTCGCTCGAACAGGATCGCGCATGGTGATCCATGCGCGACGAGCGCGTGCCGAACGTGTCCCTCGCTGCTCTGTCCGTTCCGTACATCGCGGCGCGAAACGGCGTGAATCGCCGACATGCACCGCACGCCACGGCTCTCGGGCGCAGCCGTCGGCGCTCCCGGAGCTCCGCGAAACGCTGGGTTACGATAAGGGCGGCGCGCCGAGCCGACGCGCGTTGGAGGCGAACACGATGGCGCAGAAGTACAGCAAGGTGGTCTGCACGCGGGACCACGCGGGTGACGTTCCACGGGCGGTGCTCGAGACCTTGCCTGTGAATCAAGGCCACCCCGTCCGCCATCGGTGCGCCGCGTGCGCATACGAGGCGGGCAGGCTCGAGAGCGTTCAGGAGATCGAGAAGCTCGCTGCCCACATCGAACAACTGACGCAGGAAAACCGGGGCCTTCGACAGGGCGACGTGCCGGGTCGCGGTGTGGGCGACCTTCTCGACGAGGACGACCTCGACGAGGGAGTCGAGTGGGCGCCAAACCTCGTCGACTCGTACCCCGATGCCGAGTTCAGGAACCTGACACGATCGACGGTCGCGTTGTTGGCGTACTGGCGAGAGCCGAAGGCCGTGCTTCGCGCGCTCTCGGAGCAGCTCGATGCTCCTGATCTCGTGGAAGCGGTCATCACACCCGAGTTTCCGACGCCTTCTCCGGGCGGCAAGGCGTCATTCACCGACTTGATGTTGGAGTCGACAAGGACCGCCGTAGGAATCGAGGCCAAGCGAGCCGAGCGACGGTATCCCCTCGTGAGCGCCTGGTGCACGTCTGACAACCGACGGCGTGTCTTGAACCACTGGCGCTCGCTGATTCAGCCGCGTACCACGATGCATGCGGACGCGCGCCTTGAGTCGCTCGTGTACCAGATGGTCCACCGGACGGCCTCGGTGTGCGCGCGCCCCGCCGCGAGGGCGATCGTCCTCTATCAGCTCTTCAGTAGCGCGCACGTTGCCGAGTACGAGGAGGACCTGCGGACCCTCGTGGACGTGATCAGGCCGAACTCCGCGTTGGAGATCTGGCTTCAGGTGGTGCCGACAGAGCAAGGTCGCGACTACGCCACGATCGCAAGCAAGCTGCCCACGCTGACTCCGGCGGAGGCGGCTGCGACGATCAGGCGAGCGATCGCAAACGGTGAGTTGTTTCGGTTCTCCGATGCGGCACCGCGACAGATCACTACGGTGATGCGGTTCTAGCCGGCAGCCCGCACACGCACCTCATGAACCGAGAGGACGACTCACGCTCATCAAGAACGGGTGTCGGCTCGTGCGCGATCGAGACGTTGGACTGCGTCTCGAACCACGTCCGGCGCCAGATGCGCGTATCGCATCGTCATCTGGATGGTCGAGTGACCCAGCAGCTCCTGCACGGCCTTCAGGGAGACGCCGCGCATCACCAGCTGGCTCGCAAACGAGTGGCGAAGCACATGCCAACCTGTGTTCGGAAGCGCCGCCTTCTTGAACGCCGAATCGATCGCGCCTCCGGCACGCTTCGCGCTCATCATCTGGCCGTTCGGCTCGCAGAACACCAACGGGCCGTTGGCATGCTGGTGTGCGACAAGCGCGGCACGCGCGTCGTCGCTCAGCGGCACGAGACGAGCACGCCCCGACTTCGGCGTTCCCACGATGCCCCGGACGACGTTCCGTCGGACGTGGATCCGGCCGGCGTCGAGGTCGACGTCCGACCAACGCAGTGCCAGCAGCTCACCGAGCCGCAGTCCGGTACGCAACGCCAAGAGGAACATCGTCCGCCACGCCTGCGGCGCCACGGCGAGAAGCCGGTCGGCATCTTCGAACGTGAGAAACGAGACCTCGGGGGGCGGAGCACGGAACCAGTCCATCTCCGGAACGGTGGCGATGAGCCCACGCTTGCGCGCGATTGACAGCATGCGGCGCAGCACGGTGAGACCGTTGTTCACGGACTTCGCCGCCATCGGCCGCGGGCCGCGAGGCTGATCGCGAGGACGCTTTCCACTTCGCACCGGGCTCGCGACCAGCGCCAGCTTGAAGTCTTCGATCACCGCGTAGGTCACCTCGTCGAGGTGCAGCGACCCGAGCCGCGGGAGGATATGGGACCGGAGCCATTGCTCCTTCTGTGCGACCGACGAGGGCTTGTTGTTCGCTCGCGCCACCGCCAGGAAGGTAGGCGCGAAGTCTCGAATCGTCGGGGGACGCGCCCGAGCGTGAACGATCGATGCCCGCTGATCGAGCACCGGCGTCGCGAGCCACTGCATGAGCGCCGCGTGCGAGAAGATGATGCGACGACCGATCCGTTGGTGAGGGATTCGGTTCAGGGCGACCGCCGCGTAGACGGTCTTTCGTTCGCATCGGAGTAGCGCGGCAACCTCTTCCACCTTGAGAACCTCAGCCACGCGGCGAGACTGCCGCCTGAAGCCAGATCAGGCCAGCCGCGGGCTGACGTGGCGGGATCTCGCTACGCGCCGACGCTCTCCGATCCGCGGATCCGGAGTCACCGACCAAACGTTGTTGGTTCGATGGGTCCGCGCATGGCGGTACGCTGGCCGCATGCGATCGCTCTACGTTCGAAACGGAGTCTCCTGCTTCATCGACCGCAGCCGGGGCTTCTTGGTGCAGGCGACCCCTGAGGAGGAGGTTCGCCAAGACACGATCGACTGGTTAATCGACGAGCTCGGAATTCCAAGCAAGCTCGTTCGCGCAGAGTTCAACACCACGCGCCGAGGCGGAACGGGACGAGCTGACATTCTCGTGCTTGGCGCTGGCAGCAACGACTACGAGGGGAAGACGATCCTCATCGTAGAGTGCAAGAGGCCGGGCGCGTTCCTCGACGACCGAACTCTCGATCAAGCGACCGGGTATGCGGAGACGGTGGGTGCTGCGTACGTCTTGTTGACCAATGGTGAGCAGCGCGTGGCGTACGCGAGCGAGAAGGGACGCTGGCGCAAACTGGCACAGGTCCCCTCGTGGCGAGAAATGTTGAAGCAGCGCAAGCTTCGCTGGGCCATCGAGCCGGTACATACCCGCACGCCGTGGAGTTCGATCGATACCGCCGCGAAGTGCAAAGCGCTCGTCACGCCTGGCTCTCCGTACGAATTCATTCTTGGCGAAGACTCGCCCGACTACCTTGCGCCGTTTGTCTTCAACTTGTTCGGTTGCCTGACCTTCGAGCATCAACTCGCGTTGCCTCTTGAGGATGACGCGATCGTCATCCAGGAGGACCTCGGGCTTCGGGCGCGTTGGTTCGGCAATTCTGCAGGTGGTCGGTGGCCGTCGGAGTACTATCGGAGCCTACTCGTTCGCGAAAAGAGGACCGGATCCCATCAGGTGGTCAGCCTCACGATTCTCGCCGGGGCGAAGCAGGTCAACGATCCGGTGTTCGGCAACCGAGCAGGCAAGACGTACCTCTGTGTTGCGGTCGACGAGGGGGCGCGATCGCACCTCTCGCTCGAGCTGGCGCTGGATCAATTCATCTCAGAAGGGCAGCTGAAGCAGAAGCGCGTCGTGCTTCGCCACAACGGACGAATGAGCGCCGGGACGCGCGGCTCAACGGCCACCGACACCGTGCTCAAATTCATCCGAGACACGGCCCCCTACCTCATCGACGACCGACAGGTTCTCCTCGGCGCTCTTCCTTCCACCCGGCTCATCAACTGGAATGATGCCGAGGATTTCCTGGTTCGCATCGTTCGATACGCTCTCGTTCGGGACGCGCTTCGAAGCGAGCAGCGCGCCAAGGCATCGCCGACCGCACCTTGCCCCTGGAAACACGGCGACCTCGTGAAGGCGCTATACGAGGGGAAACCACACGAGCCGGCTCGGATCATCCGAATCCAAGGCAGAACGCGGGCGTTCGTTCATTGGTACGACGACACGTTCTCGTCGATTCGCATCAGGGACATCCTGGGCACCTCGGCCAAGCGGTGGAGGCTCGATCTGGTCGCCGAAGACGAAGACGTTGGCCCGCTCGATGTCGTGTCGTCGAACTAGCGCAGCGTCGGTATCACCGACATCGCCCGCCGCGCCCCACGCCATGTAAGTTGTCGTCGACTCAGCGGGAGTGACTGAACACCCGCTCAGTGTCAGCGCCAATGAGTAGTTTCTCGCAGGCGAGGCCGACGGTCGGTCTCCGCCAGCCGAGAAGGTGCTCATGCACGAAACAGGACTCTCGACGAGCGACAGCGACGACGAGCGCAGGTCGACGCCGGACTATCTCAACGCGGTGAAGCGGGCGCTGACGCCGGCGGTCATCGAGCGCATCACCGAATACGCCGGCCGCCGGGCCGACATGTTGGCCGCCGCCGGCATCCGCGGTGCAGAGGGACGCATGATCGCCCAGGACGCGATGGGCGAGGTGATCCTGCGCCGGCGGTGGGATCAGAGCCGTACGCTCGAGGGCCACCTGATCGGTCTCATCCGCCAGCGAACCAGCAATCGGCTTCGACAGGCGCGAACGATGCCGCACGTGTCCCTGGACGACACGCGCGATGGATTCGCGGTCGGCGAGGAGGTCGCCGCCACGGCGACGGGTCAGGCGCCGGACGTGCGCGATGCGGCGACCAAGAAGGCGAACGGCGTGATTACGTGGCTCAAGCAGCGTGCCGCCGCCGATGCCGGCGTGCTGGCGCTGCTCGCGGCCTACGAGCTCGACGTGAACAAGCGGGGAGAGATCGCCGACCTCGCCGGCATGGGCCCGCGCGACGTGACCAACGCTCGGGCGCGCCTCGATCGGATGTTGCGCGAGCTCCCCGATCCGCTGGCCAGCAGCAACGACGGACTCAGGAGGAACCAGTGACGACCGCTTCGACCGATTCGCTGCGCGTCCTCGACGCGCTCTATGACGACGACGAAACCGAGCCCACCATCGAGGTGCCGCGCCGTGCCTGGAGGGCGACGCGCCTCGAGCTGGAGGCGGTCCGGGACGACGCGGATGCGCTTCTTAACGCGGCGTGGCGTGAGCATTGGGCCGCGATCCGCAGCCAGCGCGAAAACGAAGCCGCGCTCGCACCGGGCTCGGCGCGCCCCAACTTCCTCGACTGGAGCCGCGATCAGCTGCTCGCGGGCATCGCCGTCCTCCTCGGACGCGGAGTCCGCTTGGCGTTTCGCAAGCAGACCCGCGCGCTCTCCGACCTGTCCAACAAGGAGCTGCGCTCGATCCTCGATCACGCCGCTCTGAGCGGAGAGATCCCATGATGTCGCTCTCCCGCCGGCGGGCGCAGGCCAAGGCCATCGAGCTCCTGGAGCGGTTTCACATCAGGTCGCCGGGTGATCTCGCCATCGAGGACCTGGCGTTCGCGCTCGGCGCTCGCGTCGAGCGCGGTCCGCTCGAGGGTGCGATGGCCCGCCTGGTCGGCAGCGCGAACGGCCGCGCGGTGATTCTCGTCTCCGACAAGCCGTGCCCCGCGGGCGCGGAGCGTTTCAGCGTTGCGCACGAGCTCGGCCACTGGGTCCTCGGCCACGGCGCCACGCCCTCGCGTCCGTGTGCGTCGAACGATGCCGACCCGGAGTCGGACGCGGACGGCTTCGCGGCGGAGCTGTTGATGCCATCGCGACTCTTGCGACGTCGGTGCGAGGTTTCGCCTGTCACCTTCGAGCCGGCGCGGCAGATCGCGGAGGAGTGCCAGGTGTCGCTCGTCGCCGCGGGTCTGCGCTTCGTGGAGCTGACCTCCGAACGCTGCGCGCTTGTCCTCGCCCGGTCCGGTCGCGTTGTCTGGGCGCGGCAGAGCACATCGTTCGCCCCGGAGGTTCAACGTCGTCGATCGCTAGATCGACGTTCGGTCGTCGTCGACTACTTCACCAAGGGTCGCGTCTACGAGGGGTGCCAACCCGTTCCCGCCGAAGCCTGGCTCGAGATGAACGGGATCGACGACGCCGAGATCATGGAGGAGGCGGTTCCATTGCCTGAGCTGGACGCCGCGCTGGCCCTGTTGTGGATCCCCGAGGAGGCCGCACGGCCCTTCGACTACGAGTTGCCCCTCGGACGCGTCACCTCACAGTGGCTAGAGTCGAGCGACGATCGCGCGCTACAGGCTCGGCTCGCTGAGCTACGGGCCGGTTTCAGGAAACCCGCTGCTCGCTAAGTATCGAATCGCAGCCCCGAACAAATGGGCGGTCCAAAGTCCCGCGAAACCCGCGCGCAGGTTTCGCGGGATTTCTTGTGCGCGACGAAGCCTTCGTCATGACGCGCGGCTGCGAGTTTCCAGACGAAAAATGAGACGCCCGCGCGAAATCGGTCCGAGTCGTGAGCTTTCCAAGATGAGAGCAACGAACGGAGCAGCCGATGATGAGCGAGCTAGCATTCGACGCGAACGGTGAGCCGTTCGCCGTTCCGGCGGAGGTGGCCACGTGGCGCGTCCGCCGCTTCCTGCGACCGGGCCAGCGCGGCGCGCCCGAGATCGTCTACGGCGAGGACGGCGCGCCGCTGCACGTGCCGGTCGAGTTGTCCCTCTCCGACTTTCGCGGCGCGGTCCGAGCCGCCCCCGGACGCTACCGGCTCGACGCGATCGATCGGAAGGGACGCACGGTGGAGGGCATTCCGCCGTCGTACCTCCAGATCGACGGCCGAGGTGGCGCCGACGACGGCACCAGCGAGGTGAACGGCGGCTCGGCCATGGCGAGCGCGGCAACGGCGAAGCCTAGCGTCGAAGCGCTCCTGGCCGAGGTCGTCCGCGCGAACGCCGACATGGTCAAGTCGATGTCGGAGCGGTTCCCGGCGGTGATGGAGGCCGCAGCTACGCTCCTGCGCGCCGCCGACGGCGCCGCCATGCCTGCCCGCAAGCCGGAGTTGCGCAACGGCGCTGACGAGGACGACGAAGAGTCAACGGATCCGACGATGGCCCCAGGCAACACGGCGGGCTTGATGTCCCTGCTGACGAGCGCCCTGCCCTTCCTCAACACGATCGCGAGCCTCTTCGTGAAGCCGCCGGGTGGAGCTGGCACGGCGGCTGCGCCGTGAGCCATCAGCGACGCCGGGGTGACAGCGAGGCGGGGGGCCGGGAGGCTCGT